>Ga0315312_1002225_pt1 | contig 13694 bp, 15 predicted proteins | sample TDP7_MG_FD_203629 | JGI IMG/M metagenome (GOLD analysis project Ga0315312, IMG submission 203629) | Freshwater sediment microbial communities from Lake Towuti, South Sulawesi, Indonesia - TDP7 | ecosystem: Environmental > Aquatic > Freshwater > Lake > Sediment | place: Indonesia: South Sulawesi... | reverse complement strand
TGCTTTCAACGTGATCCCAAGATCCCGCTAGTTTCTCTACATCAACAGGTTTCTCGAAGATTATCTTTCTCTCCTCTTCCCTAACCAATAGTTGGTCGCCAACGCTCACACCTACTTTTCTGCGTACCTCTTGTGGAATCGTGACTTGATACTTCCTAGTTACCTTAACCCTCGCCATATTGATCCCTTGGTAGTACTACGCGTAGTACAAGCATAAAAACGTTCCGAAACCCAATGGCGCGGGGTGCGGGATTTGAACCCGCGCGGCCCAAAAGGACCACAGGCTTAGCAGGCTTAGACCCCCAACAGGAACTGCCCCCTACCAGGCTAGGGCAACCCCGCACTTTTTCCCAAAATACTCTGAACAACGTTGCCCCTAAAAAAGTTCCCTATCCAACACCAATGAAAGAGACAAACAATTCAGAGAGGTATCTTCTTTTCTCCCTCTGAAACAATCTGGCTGACTCTTTTCCGCATGTCCGAGTCCAATGGCGTTGGCCTATGAGACGCAAGAATCTCTTTAACTCTCTCCCGCGCCACCTGCACAACACTTTTTGATCCCGTAGCCACCCAATCTCCGTAGGAGGATACATGACTTATCATTGGGCGCCAGCATTCATGAACATGTTCAAGCGTGTGTTTTTCAGCGAGGTAATTTCCTCCAGGTCCAACCTTGTTGATTAGGTCTAAAGCCAAGGTTTCGTCGTTTACGTCAAAGCCCCTTATGAGCCTCAACAAAATAGTGCCGATCTCATAGTCTATTATCAGTTGTTCAAGGGAGAGGAGGGTGTCACCGTCCAATAATCCAACCCCACACAGCACGTCAGCGCCAGACAATGCTGGAGCTAACGCAAAGAAAACGCTCTCATATGCTGCTTGGGCTCCAGGCGTCTTAGCGTCAGGTCCGAAACCTCCAATCATGGATGGGATACCATAATATCTAGCTGTCTCAGCTGCAGCCGAAAAGAGTAAGGCACTTTCTGGGATTCCTCCCGCATAGTGACCCGTCTTCAAGTCTGGCATCGAAGGCACGGCGCTGTAAATTACGGGTGCTCCGGGATACGCCATCTCAATTATGGTTAGAGAACTCAAGACCTCAGCGTTGTTTACAACCATTGTTCCGGCGAGAGTGAGCGGGGCTGTTATGCCAGCGTGAGGCATGCCCATGAAGGCTACTGGAATTCCCGCTCTACTGAACTCTAGGGCAGCGTCAGTGGCTCCACCCTCGAGGATAAGGGGTGCCACTGTGCATTCAAGGGCGCTGGCTACGGGTCTCTTTCTAAGCTCTTCTTCGCCTCCAACAACCTCTGCCAGCATCTTAACCTCATAGACGGCTTCTTCCAGCTTGGTGGTTGCATTCATGGTTATTGGCTTCTCTGTGTTGTTTAAAGAAGCCTCAAGCTCGTGTAGCACGTGAGCTTGCTGAGGCACGTCTGAGGCTATGACTATGGGCCAGTAGATGTGGAGGTCCTCTAAGGCATCGGTGATAATTGCTGCTGTTGCCACATCCTTTTTCGTAGAGTTTCTTTTTTCACCAGTCTCGAAGTCTATGGTGGCTATCCCTATGCCGTCTGTTGAGAAATAAACGTGTTTGCCGTCAAGCTTAACGTCATACTTGGGGTTTCTAGCGTAGAGTCTGATGTGCTTAGGCGCCTTCTGCAAGGCTTCTTCAACCAAGTGGGCTGGAATCCTCGCTATCTGTTTTTCATAGTCTACAAACGCACCAGCATCATCCAAGATTTTGAGAGCCTTTTCACTGTGAACTTTAATGCCGGTTTTTTCCATCACGTCTAGGGTTGCCCAGTGGATGCTGTCTAAGTCGTCCTTGTTCAGCAGCCTTGCCCTCAGCTTCCAGTATTTGTCGAGTCTTTTGAATGACATTATGCTTCTGCCTCCCAGTGCTTTCCTACTGCTTAGGGCTAGAATATAAATTGTTTGAAAGGGCACGTGCGCGCTAAAAACTGGTAGGCGCTGCTGGAACAAGATTGTTTCAGCATTTTAATTGTGCTTAGCTTTTTGCGAGGCTGTACTGTCGATTAAAGCAGTTTATCTTCTCTTTCCCGAAGAGTCTCTGCAAAGCCTTAAAGACAGATTTCTCCGACTTTCCAACCTTGGCCGCTATCTCCTTCAGGGTCATGGGGACTCCAGACTCCTTTAGTAGGGAGACAATATCTTCGTCAAGCTTGGCCACTTCCTTTCACCGAAGACATGAAATTATGAGAGGAGCTATATTAGACTTACAGCTTCAACGGCGATTTGCGCCCGTCCCCTAACGCTCATGCTTTCTCCAAATTAGATAGACTTTTGTTTGAGCTAGGAAGCTTAGGATTCTGAGGGTTTTCGCCAGCTTCTCTAAACCAGCTTCTTCTATCGCCTTCAGTGTCTCCTCTGGCTTTGGAAAAATGTTTTTGGTCTTCAGCAGGCGTCTTCCATATCCCCGTTCCCGTCTACACAGAGTCTTCAAGACGGCTTTTACCTCTCTAACCCCCATCTTTGACATTTTCTTCAGCCTTCGCGTGTTTGTTTTCTCACTTGAAAGTAGGATTGAGTTGAATCCCAAGGGTCGCAGTTTTTCAATAGCGTCTAAAACATGGTTTGATGGCGTTGATTCTGCTATCTTCTGCATTCCCGCTCTCTCGAAGAAGGGGTTGTACTTCGCCATAACTGCAACCGTTTCGACGTAGGGCTTACTTGCCAAGGGCAGTGTTTCCTTGACAAGCTTGACGCCTAGCCCAATTGTGCGGTATTTTGGATGGACAATCACGCGGGAGATTAAGGATAGGTTGCGGTTAATCTCTTCGACGGTGAGGCTTCTGCCAAAGGCTTTGCGTCTCCCAAATGTTGTGACAGGAGGGTACTTGTAAACAATCACGCCGGCGGTTTCTTCGCCTCGCTTCAAAACGAAAATTTTTTGGGTGGCAGCCAAGCCCCCAGCATCTCTATAGTGGAATCCAGCCAGCTTTTCATAGTCTTGTCTGGACCCGTCTGCGACGTACATCTCCTTGGCTAGGGAGCATGTTTTGTTGATTTCGTTTGGGAAATACTGGACCTCGATTTCCCTACCAAACCTCTTGTGGATGTGAACTGAAGGCTTCAGGTCCTCGAACAAGTCTGTGTGGGTGGTGGCTGCTAGAACAGCCTTGCCCTCTTGTCTCGCCAGCTTCTGAACGTTGAAGGCTACAACCTTGGCTGTGTCCCGGTCCAGCGTGCTGCAGAACTCGTCCATGACCCAGTACTGCCTCCCCGACTCAATCATCTTTGCAATTCTGTAGCGATACCTCTGCCCATCGCTCAGCTGAGTGTAGCGACGCACGAATAAGAAAGCGTCGTTTAAGCCCACTCGGCTCAGAAGCTCTAAGCCTTCCTCAAGAATTTTGCCAACCGTTTCTATGAGGGGTTTGTCTGGGTCCACAGCAGTGCCGGCTATGTTGAATGCTTTAGACTTCAGGTCCTTTTCCAGCGCCTTCAGCAGCACGCTTTTGCCTGACCCAGAATCTCCTGTGATGTAAACGATGTCTCTGGGCCCGATCTTCAGCTCCACATCGTCGTAGATGACGTGATTCTGAAAATCGTCGACGCCTAGCCCAAAGGCTTCTGAGACGGCGATGGTTCGGTCTGTTATGTCGGTCTTCGTCTTGTAAGCGATATGAATGACGAATTTGCCCGTGCGTCTATCGTATCTTCTCGCAATCTTTCTGATTCTGAAAAACTCTCGCCGCATTTAGTAGGCCCTCACCAGCTGAGATGGAGTCTCCACTCGGCTCGAATGTAATGCTAAAGCCACGCTCCAGAATTTGTCGTCATGGGTTCCCTCGGGGTGGCTGAAGCTTATTCCTCCTGTTTTCCGAAGTTCAAAACGCTCCACATTCAGTTCTGCGATTAGATCAGGATCATATGGAATTTTGAAAACTCCTTCAACCATTTGCTGTTTTAGGTTTGTGGCAAGCTGTTCCTTCGTTGGTTGGGTGAACTTTATGCCTTCAACCCCGTGGATTCCAGCGTTCTGCATGTCTTCAACTATGTAGTCGCCAACGCCACTCATGTCTACACTAACTTTCTGTATGGAACTCCAGCGGTCACACAGCGTTTTAACGTAGCCAATCACGCTTGCATACGCCGTTTTTAGCGGAAAGCGTTTCAAGTGAACAAGCTTGAGTAGGTTTTTCTCTCGCATAACCACGGAGATAACAGAGTGATCCTGGTGTTTTCCAAGGTCTATGCCCATGAAAAACTCGCCTTTCGCTCGCTCGTTGAAGTCGATGTAATACAGTGTGTGGTCGATGCAGCTGGTGATTAATGCCTGTGGTAGCCAGACACTCTCGTTCTCAGCCCACTCGGCCTCCATCTCACGCTTCCAACGCCAAGGGTCGCCTTGAAATTGTCGCTGAATCTTCTCCAGTGTCGCCTTTTTCAATGGTCCTTCGGGTTCAACGGCGTCTCGCCAAGTGACGTGGCTTCGCTTAAAGTCCGCGTAGTCCTCGTGATTAAAAATCTTGTAAAAGATGGAGTCCGTTGACCAAGGAGTGCTTGAGCAGATGAACTTCCCGTTTGTTGCGCTCAAAGTGAAGAGTATGGCATCATAAAGTTCTTCGTCATTTTGAATGAAGTTCATCTCATCGCAATTGGAAACTAAAATGCCATCTGCAAAGAAATTGTGGTTATCTTCCACTTCTAAATTGTAAACGATTTCGTTTTTCTCTTTTTTCTGAGGTAATGCTCTCGCTCCCGACATTTTGCACTGCAATATTTTTGCCTTGCTTGCGGCGGATAGAAAACTTTGCCACAAAGCGCGCAAGGTTTTGGTAATGAGGGTATTTTCCAATATTTTTTGCGCCGTTCTCGGCGACATTCCATACTGCAGATTTTCTGGTGGCCGTTTATAGGGACGAATGTGCGACCACATTGCAGGCATTGTCGAGGGGGTAACGGCTTCTTGTTTCGTAATCTTCGAAATCTTTTTTGCTGAAGTCTCCAGTTTCTTCGGCAAGCAGATGAACATGTTTTTGTCTTGTCTTGCATTGGTGTGAAAATTCTCCCGCAAACTGCGCATGCCCTCGGTTTTTTGGGTTTCCAGCCTCGATTTAATTTCGCTAATAATCTCTTGCATTCCGAATTTGAGCAAACAACTTTCTTTCCCGCTGAAAGAACAGCTCTTTTGGGTAGAACTGGTTTGCCACATATTACGCATGGAACAGCCTTCAATTCGGGCAAGATTTTGTATTGCATAGAGGGAATGATGTGCGGTCTGATTAAGTCGAAGAATAAGTCCCTGTCTTTCACAAGGAGTCGTAAGAAGTATCCTCTGCCTCTCGTATCCCTTTCTATTTTTGAATTTATTTCCCATCGATTTTTTAGCCATCGTTGAAGAAGCAAATTTTCTTGCTTGGAAAATTTGTGGGTGCTGAGTTGTATGGCTGATTTTGAAAGGGAGCCATCGTCCATATACCAGATTGCTAATGCGAACGGCGAGTTGATTTTTTTCAACCATTCTGGCGAAATGGTCTTTCGTCCATTTGAATAACATATTCGATAGATTTCTGTGAACTTTGGATGCGATAATGTGTAGAATCGCGTGCTCAGCTTTCCCCAGCCTTTGTTTTGTACTTGTTTTGGCGGAGTTCTCACAAGGTTCTTTAGGATGGAATATTTGAATTGAACATATTCCGCTTGTTTTGAGGAATGACTTATAGCAAGGTGAGCATTTCTCCACTCGCTCCTTGGTTTTGGGATACAAATATCGCCTAAGAGCCCACCGTAAATCAGCTGCTCTTGAACTTTCGTCACTTTCACTATGTAATGTGACTTTATTTTTGGCACCTACTTTATATTTTGCTATGTCTGCAAGATATAAAACTTTGTCACTTTTATCGAGCTGAAAAGACGGAACATATTCTCTATTCCATGTGAAAACTTTATGCTCTGCTGTGCAGTCAAGATAACCGTAATCGTGGAAGACTCGCACAAACGTTCTTCCCTCAATGGGATTACGAAAAACCTTCAAAACCCTCTTCGGTTCAACCCTACAAAAGTCCTTGTTATAGGTTAAAACTTGCTGACCGACCTTGATTTGGCTTATTGGAATTTGGGGGCCGTCTGCGAGAGTTACATTTACATAATTTGGTAGGCAGAAAACCACGTGTAAGCTTGGACCACGTATGGTTTCGGGGTTGTTGGGGAAAGCCTCAATGATAGATCCGTTGGAAAGGTGTGCGATTGTTTTTTGAGGTTTGTGGTATGAGCCTTTAGGCAGCTTTCGCAGAAAGGAGTTGATGCGGCGTATGATGAGTTTGGTTTGGCGCCAAGATGGTCCAACAACAGCTATGTAAGTGTCCGGGTGAATAAGCGCGTAATGGAGGAGCAACGCGGAGATAATGTGGCTTTTTCCGCTTTGGCGGCACCAACGTGCTGCCACAAACTGGTTTTCTGTGAAGAACTTGGTGAGTTGAACTTGATATTCTGTGGGCTTAAAGCCTAGGTTTTGCTCGAAAAAGGCTAGAGGGTCCTTTGGGAACATGAAACTCATATAATGTTCAAACTTTTCTTTGAGGCGGTTAAGTTCCCTTTTCACGCTCAATGTCCACCGCCATCTTCTTTAGCTCCTCTAGCTCCTCCAGAATTTTCTTGTCGTCGTACTCTCTGGCTATGCGGTTGATGGCGTTACTAATGTACGCCGCGAGTTGAGCCCACTTCTGATGTTTCTTTGTTGGTCTTCTCCTTTCGTTGATTTTCGTGGCTTGGTCATGCGCCAACTCAGCGAGGACTTTTAGATCCAAAATTAGTTGTCCTCGGACTCTTTGAGTGTCGCCGTCAAACTTCTCGACTATCTTCGCTATTCTCTTTTTTAGTGTAGGCTGGTTTTTCCGAGAAAATACTGTTTTCAACATTCTTCTGCTATTTGGTTCCAAATATGTTCACGCCTTTTGTCCGAAGATTGCTCCTAGGATGGTGCCTATGACTAGACTGATGGCGGCGAAGATTTCGTTGCTGAAGTTGCGGAGTACATACATGTACGTCGCTTCGAGGATGGTTAGGGAGATCAACGCGATGATGGCGAAGTACATTCCATAAACGAGGCGGTCGCTGGGCGCTATCTCGATCTGCCTAGCTTTCTTGCGACCTTCCTTCACTGAAACGGTTTTGGTTAACGCCTTGCGTATCAGATCTCTCAATTTAGACCCTCCTTTTCTGCTGGAATTGTTAACCTGCCCTTTCTCTTCCTCACTCTAGCCTCAGTCAGCCAGTGTTTGAGTCTCAAGGCGAAGGTTTTGGGCAAGGCTATGTGACCTAAAACTGTGACTTTGTCGATCATGCCGATGGGAATTCCATTGTGGTCGATGTCGTCTATTCCTGTCAGTTCGTTTAGGTTGAAGCGGTCTCTCATCAACACAACGTATTTTTTCTGTCCAACAACGCCTAGGTAGACGCCCCAAGAGGTGACTGGAACCTCGAACTGTGCCTTAGTCTTGTCAAACTGCTGGTCAAGGCGGATTTCCCCTTTGTAGGCGTCGTGCCATTCTATCTGAACGTAGTCGCCCATTCGCAGGCGCTTGATTTGCTTCAAAACTTCCTTATTCATGATAGCCCCTCCAAAGTTTTGCTAGACCGCTTCGTGGCGTCCACCCTTGTAGCGGCTTAGGCTTCCAGTCTTGCTTCTCAGCGCGTATAGGTAGTCGGCGAGGAGGGAAGGCTCCTTTCCAAGCTCCAGCGTAATCTCAAGAGTTTGCTCCTCGGCAACAACGCGGTATTCAGCACTTATGATGCGGTAATCCGCGTCTATGTTTTCGTTTGGAAGGGTAACGTGGATTTTGTCTCCTGGCAAGAGCTTGTTTGCGCCATAATCGATGACGTCGCTTCGCACCGTTAGGTGTTCAGCTGGGGCTTTCAGGTGTGCTAGCAAGGCTTTGGCTCTCAAGGTGCACTCGTTGTCGCTGTGAAGTTCCTCGTCCACTTCCACGAGTTCCCGCAACCCATAAGAGGTTTGACTCGCCGCGTCCTCTTGAGTGGCTTTCCATCGACACTTGTTGAAGAAAAGGTTGTCAAGGCGTAGGTCAACCCCACCCGTTGAACTCACAACAAAGCGCATGTACTTTACGCTAGTCCAGTCAAAGGGCTGGGTGTTAAAAACACTGTGCTGCCACTGGTCACTGTTTTTTCTTCCAACAGGAAAGCTTTGGAGAACCCAGTTGGCGTCACGCACCCTCTCATACCGGCGGACTATCATCCCCGCCGTGTCCTCAAGCTCAACAGTTAGGTCGGAATATCCAGACGCTGTTTTGACCTGAAAAGTCAGGCTTGGGTGAAGGTTGCAGTCCTGTTCTTTGCCAGCGTTGAAAGTGAAGACGAGCCCTGTCCCTGTTCCTCCAGAAGTTTTGACACTGTAGGACCCCACAACCTTGTCGGCGCTGTCTAGGGAAAGGGTTGAACCTCCACCGTAGGCGCTCCAAGCTCCATCCGTGGACGTTAAAGACTCTGTCCAAGAATCCTTGTCTGTTGGTCTCGCTTTCTCCGCTGCACCGTAAACCGTGATTCGGTTTCTAACGCTATGGATGCCTTTGCGATATTCCGAAAACTCGATGCGTTCTGACAGACTTACGGGTGAGGTTTTGCTGTTTTTGGGGAAAAACGCGAACTTTCCATCTGGTTCTACCCTGAAGTCGAAGCCTATGACTCCTGCCTTGTCAGCGCTTCCAGCGATGTATTTTAGAATCTCAAAGACCGGGGTGTTCTCGTATTCCAGCAGCGTGTAAGTGGTGTCGGTGTTCTCTATAAGTTCGGTTGAGTTGCGGACGTGGCTGAGACCCACGTAGTTTTCGATGAGGTCTTTTATGATGTATTCGCCCTTCTTGTTCTCATAGGTTTTTGTGACCTGTCGCCTGAAAAGTCGTTCTCCCCAGCATCGACCTCGAACTCTAATGTAGTTTTCAACTGGCGTTGACTCACATTGGATTTCCTCGACGCGAACAGTGGCTATTAGGGGGCAGTTGGCTCCCCTCCCTATGCTTATGCTTCCGTCGTCGCCCACGTTGATTGGGTTGGTTACCGTGTATTTCTTTTCGAAGTTGACGAGCAAACAGTCGAAGCTTGAAACCTCGTCTGTGCATCCCAAATAGACTCGCAGCTCTCTAACATCGCTTTGTGGAGGGGTGACGGAACCGAAAACTATGGCGATGACTGGCAATGCTACACTCAATATTCGATTCCTCTCCGGCGATACTCCTCTTCTCCAGCTCTCCGGATACTACGAGTATAGCCTGATGTCTCAGCTATGGCGATGTTGTATTCCTTCACGCTGGCTGTTGCCGCCTTCATCTGAGATGCGAAGTGCCACATGGCAACGGCAGCCGCAACAATCACAGCTACGCCCACGCCGGTTAAAGCCAGAAAGGTTGCGTAGCTTATGTTCAAGGCGTTCTGAGCTGCCGTGGCAATCCAGCAGGCGGCGGCATAGACCTTCTGAGCCACAGCCACACCCCAACTGGTTCTCATAAACATCCCCATGGCAGAAACAACCATCATAGCGGAATTGAATGCCCTAGCCTGTTCCGAACTGAGAAGTCCAAACTGATGAGCAATGTGACCTATAGCGACGCCTGTGGCACCAATCCCGGCAAGTGCGGAACCAAGGGATTTAATGCGAACGGTTAGGCTTTCGGCGTCAGACTGGATGCGGCTGAACTGGGCACTCGCCCGGTTCACAGCCCGCACAGTGATGACCATTTCATGGAAACTCATGTCATGGACGCCTCCCCAACGGCTTGCCTCAAGGCTTCACTGACTCTGTTGACTAGGCTCTGCATCCTAGATTCAACAGCGTTGCTCAGAAAACGGCGAGGCCGAATATGTCGAGTTCCAAACTCCTGATAAAAGGCGTATGGAGCGGTTGCGCCGAGCTTCACTGTCCATTCCTCAACCTTTGCGAAGATGCTTTCTCTTAAGCGGCCGGTTCGAACTGGACACATTGCCCTAGAAGCGTCTTTCATGGTTTCTGCTTCGCGTTGCATGAGGTCTTGGATGTTGCGTTTCATGCTGTCGTCTAGCCGGGTTAGCTTTTCCCTCAACTCTGGAACTCCTTCTATGTGCATCTCCATTTCAACGGACATGACTGGGCACACCTCGCTCCGCTTTTTTCATCTCCTCCTCTGTCTGCCTATCCATTTCGTTCAGAATGACGATGAACTCCTCAATGGTTTTGGCGGGCTGACGTGCAAGCTGCAAAGGTGTCCAGCCGAACTCTTTGCAGAGGCGGAAGTCTGTGAGGCTTGGGTTTGGTTTGCCACGTCTCATCGCCCGCACGAGTTTTTTGTCTCTTCCACGGTTACGCCGCACAGTCTGTTGACGACTTGGCTGAAGAGTTCTCCAAGCCCTATCGGAACGCCTTCTTCTTCTCTCAGCAACTTCTCCAGAGTGATCGGCTTGTTTTCAGGCTGCTCCTTCAAGCTAGCCCAGACTGTTTCCGCTTGAACTGCCACAAAGTCGCTGCTGAGAACATGCCCTGTCACCGGGTGATACCTCGTGTGCTTTTGGATTATGCGACTGCGTTTAGCCCAGCTGATCTCCTGAAAAACGTATTTGCCAGCGTATTCCTCTCCGAACCTGTCGTCAACTTGAACAGTCTCTGTTTTCACTTTCACCAACCTCTGTCAGCTGATCGCCACGGTTTTGGCGACAAAGGGAGCTTTCAAAGCCACTAGGTCCTCGATGCGTGTTGGAGTTCCAACGTTTTCCCACTTGCAGTTGCTGAAAACAGCCTTGTTTGTGCCTCCTAACCCGAATTCCAAGCTGAACTCCGTGTCGTTGACGACTTCGTCAAATTCTTCTTTGCTCTCAAACTCGAAGGTGACCTCGCCACCACAGCTTCTGTGACGCTCTGGAAGGTATTTGAGCAGGTGTCCGCTGGTGGTGCGGATGACTGGCACACGCTTCAGGTTGTTCTCAATCGCAAACCGGAAGTCGGTGACACGCTCCAGCGTTGTTGTCCCTTTCTTGACATAACTTTCGTAGAAGGGCACCGCTCCCGCGTAGTCGCCGTAAGTTGCTCCACTAATCTTCGCTGTTCCAACAGCCACGTCTTGCCCAATCAGTTCGGCTGTTGCTTTCAAAATGTCTTCTGCAGAACACTCAACGGTTATGCTGTTGAATCTGCAACCCTTGTGCAGCAGATCGATGATGCCGCTTGTTTTCTCGTAGAAGACCTCGATGCTTAGGGACTTCAGCGTTTGGATGTGTTGGAGAAAGTCTATGGGAGCCGCGCTTGGAACCGCATACGCTATCTTGAGTCCCACTTGCCTCAAGCCTTTGCGAATAGTGTTTAGGTCTCTGGACCCGACGCCTCGAACTTTCATGAGCCCTGGGTCCAGTGCTGGTTCCACGCTTTCCGCTGTTGCTATGCCAAGCATTGATGGGTTGGCTGGGGTTACCCCGTAGGTTGTTTCTTCCACGTAGTAGACCTTTGCCTCATGGGCGCCATAAACTGGTGTAGCCATTCCTTTTTCTCACCTCTCCTACATGACCGTGACATTTTCAAACAACCAGGTTTTGACGAGAAACTCGGTGCGCCACAAAAACGGCTTGACGCGCACCTCGTCCTCGTCCCGATAAGAAACAACGTCCACGTATGTGATGCCCTCAACCGTGATTCCACACTCAGAGTAGTCGCAGTAGATCACGGCTGGTGTCGCATCGTTGCTTGCGTTGGTGGTTCTCGCAAGCAAGTAAACGTAGCCGTCCTCATCGATGAAGTCAGTTAAGGATGACATCAACGTGATTGTGATTGTTTCGTCTCCTCCTCCAGTGCCCGCTTGGGCGTTTTGCCAAGCTGAAGCAAAAAAATTCCAAACCTTAACGGTGACTCCGTTTCCAGCAGGAGCGGTTCCGTAACCCTCAAACTTCAAAACAATCTTCTTAACAACCTTCTCGTCTGGGTCCACCTTGAACCTGAAAAGGAGCAGAGCATAGTTTAGATTGACAGAAGTTGAGTGAGAGAAGCGGTTGTCTTCGCTGTACCAGAGCTTCTCATACTCAGCGTCTATGAGCTCGGTCCACTCTGCGTCTGCCGGAGCCAGTTCGCTAGCTGATTCCACGTGATAGGCTTTGTGCGTCCCAGTGGGCTGTCCAACACCCAGAAAGTTGTAGTTGGTTTCGTTTGGCTTCGTCCTCTTCTCCCTTATAACTCGGTTGACTTCCTCGCGAAGATTGTTTCGCAGGTCTCTGCCCACCGCGCTGCCTGGTTTGTCAATCACCCAAACGTTTATTCGGGAGTAGCCAACGCGTCTTCGGCTTGTTGCTGAAAACCCGAGTTTTTGGTCTTCGCTGCGGTCGAGCCCCACCGTCACCTGACCGTCATAATCTCTGAGGAGTTCCCGGTCGTACCACTCTGCGCTGACATGAACACTGGCTAGGGATCCGTCTTCCTTCACAACCCTCACGTTTTTGTCTAGAAGGCGAATGAGCGTTATGACGGGATCTTCAATCTCAGGCATTCAGCCACACTCTGGAAATATTTAAGAAAACAAGCCTTATTTAAGGGGTTTTACGGAAAAAAAGGACCGAAAAAAGTGGATTAGAAAAATTAAAGCTAAAAAAGTGAAGCGTTAAAAACCTATGAAAAATAGAAATAAGCTGCTAACCGAAATTTATAATGGGGTATCGGATTGGGAAAGGTGAAGACGAGCATAGCCCTAGACGAAGAATTGCTCTCATGGATCGACAAGCTGATAGATTCAAAGCGTTTCGCAAACAGAACTCACGCCATAGAATATGCCTTACAAAGGTTGAGGGAGCGAGAAAAAGAGGAATTGCATATATAAATCGGATAAAGCGAAAGTATTTGGAGCGTAAATTTATGATTAACGTAAGACGGGCAGAACCATGGCAAGAGTTTATTAATGCGTTCAAGAAGCACGAAAGAGATTTTTACTTTAAACAGGCTAATCTAGTAGTGGAAATTTTATCATCAGAGAGAGTTCAAACATTTCTTCGACAGATCATAAAAAAGGAAGAAATCGAAGAGAACCTGATTTCAGACATAAGAGTCATGGTATTCCCTTCCAAGATAGATAGAGAGGATGCGTGCACGACCGAAAAGAGCAGAGTTTCCTATCACAAAGGAAGATTCAACAAAAGAACGAGGCAAATAAGCATTTATCCACCAATTATGTTAGGCAGTAAAGAAGACAGAGACCCCGAGACACTAATATGTGCATTATGTCCTAAGGAAGGGGATCTTAAAGAGTTTTACCGCTTACCATTAATCCCTGTCCTCTCGGTCATGTCATTAATTCATGAAATATTACACTGTAAATATAGTGGAGAGGGAGAAGAGAAGGTAAGAGGCTTAACACTTCACTATGCTAGGCTATTCTTTCAGGATTTTAAACGACTTTGAACAGGCTTTTCGGTTGTTATATGGCTAAAACAAAATGTGTAGGAGCCCCTTATTCAACATAAGGAAGGTTTATCTACTCAAGTCCCGAAGGTTCAACAGAACCCCGAAAATAAACATATACCTAATTTGGGGAACCCGAAAAATAACGATTCATTGAAGGAGATCACGTTTTTCTGTGGTTGCTTATTTTCCTTTCACAAAGCACTCCGATTCTAGCGAGCCTATCTCTCGCTCTAAAACTCGTATTTCCTCTAGCCGCCTCTTCATCGCACCGCTTAGAAAATCGGCTACTTCAAATCTTTTAGCTTTC
>Ga0315312_1002224_pt1 | contig 13698 bp, 11 predicted proteins | sample TDP7_MG_FD_203629 | JGI IMG/M metagenome (GOLD analysis project Ga0315312, IMG submission 203629) | Freshwater sediment microbial communities from Lake Towuti, South Sulawesi, Indonesia - TDP7 | ecosystem: Environmental > Aquatic > Freshwater > Lake > Sediment | place: Indonesia: South Sulawesi... | reverse complement strand
TCTCTATAAGGATCAAACTCTTATTAGAGACATGTTCAACAAGGTGGGCTCAATCATCTTAGACACAGATAAACGTCTGGCAGAGATTGCCGAGGTAGGCGTCCTCCGGATGGGGGATGATATGGGTTACAACTCCGGAACTATGATTTCACGTGACCAACTTCGTAAGTTCGTGTTTCCTTGGCAGAAGAGATGCGTTGATGTGGCGCATAAGCACGGCAAGCCCTTCATACTTCACTCTTGTGGCAATCTGGAAATGATCATGGAAGACCTGATACAGTATGTAGGCATAGATGCTAGACACTCTTTTCAAGACAATATCACACCAGTGACCGACGCCAAAAAGAAGTATGGGGGCAAGATATCTATACTGGGAGGAGTAGATGTGGACAAGCTCTGCCGGCTATCCATAGACGGAATCCGACAATATGTGACTAGGATAATCACCGAGTGCGCAATCGAAGGAGGTTACGCCCTCGGATCTGGAAACTCAATCACAAATTACATAAGAATAGGGAACTACAAGGCGATGCTTGAGATCGGATTGAAATCTGGAAAGTATCCCTTGCGGAGCAATTGACCATATACCAGCGCTGAACCTCCTCTTCGATACTTTCAGATTGATGGGGAATTCCGCGGAAACGGTTAAGAACTGATGGAGGACAACTAGTCATCATGAACCTGCAAGAAAGGTTATTAGCGGTCTTCTCAGGTGAGAAACCTGATGTCATGCCTTGGTTCGCCGATTTGACATACTGGTATCGAGCCAAGTCATATCGAAACGAGTTGCCCAGCAAATATCTTGGAGAAAGGGGACAGATCCGGCTCTACCAAGATTTGGGTTGCGGTAGCCACGAGGAGTTGTATAACTTGCCTGGCGAGACAACCTACTATAGTGTCAAGTGCGTAAATTCTGCTGAGACGCTTAGAGATGGCACAATTATCTATGATGAAGGGTATGAGACTCCCGTTGGCAGCATTGCTGCTGTGAGGAAGTTTGTCCCAAAGTCCGTAAGCTCGGCATACATTAAGTATTCAGTGGCAACGAGGAAGGACCTCAAGGTCCTCCAATACATGTACAAGAATCAGGAGTTCAAGGCAAATTATTCACTTCAGTACGACCGGCTGAGGAATTGGGAGGGATTGGGATTTGTCAGCTCTCTTCCACCCCGTACCCCTTTCCAACGGCTGGTCGTGATTTGGGCGGGGGTAATAAACACGATAAGGCTTATGATGCAAGAGCCCGAGGAACTGGAGGAGACCATACAAGTGATGTCAGAGGCGGACGGCCCAATCTATGAGGCAATCTGCGAGTCGCCAGCACCAGGAGTATACTTCGGAGAAAACATCACAAGCGAAGTCATCTCCCCACCAATATTCAAAAAGTATCACGCGCCATACTACAAGAAACGTGCACAGCAGCTTCACACCGCGAAGAAGCTTATCTTCGTACACATTGACGGAACATTAAGAGGCGTCCTGCCGCTCATGGAGGAAACCGGTGTCGATTGCGCTCAATCTGTGACACCAGCGCCCGTTGGAGATGTTCCCGTAGAGAAGCTGCGCGACGCCGCTGGGGCCAACATAATTCTGTGGGGAGGCCTACCTGGAGCATACTTCAGTCATCTGTATCCCAAAGAGGTTCTCCGGCGTATGGCGTTAGACGTCTTGAAATACCATCTCGAGGGACATAAGTTCATAATGGGCGTGGCTGATCAGGTTCCGCCTGACGGCGATATCAGACGCGTGAAGATGATCACAGACCTTGTGGAGAACTACGGTAGATACGAATAGCATAGCACGCGCAACACGGTTTTCCAAAAATGCAGAGAAAAAGAATGAATGATTACCCCCTACAGCACATCTGTTACATTCTCGCTTTCAGCAATGAACAAACGATCTTTCCCAGAACCCTCCACAGGACGATCTGCCATGTGATTCTGTCTTGAGTTCTTAAAGGCTATTTCATTGATCACCACAGTAAGATCGTTGGCAACCGGAACCTCGCATGTTTGAGAAAGATCGCATCCTGATTTTTTCTGATACAGGCGCAATCTTCGTGGAGAGACTCAACTGAAGGATGAATACGCATAAATATTTCCTTCCGTTCTAGGTCTAACCTAGAAAGCCCAGTGGTTTATCATGGTTTCAACTGGTGAATACGCTGTAGAGTTGAGGAAAGTCGCCAAGCGCTACGCTGATATAGTAGCCGTAGACCACATGGACTTGGATGTTAGATACGGGGAAATCTTAGGCCTCCTAGGTCCGAACGGTTCAGGAAAATCTACCGCTCTGAAAATGATTCTGGGATTGGTCAAGCCGGACCATGGGTCTGCGAAGGTTGTGGGCATGGAGGTGGAGGATGACCCTGTAGCTGTGAAGAGGCATGTGGGATACGTTCCCGAGACTCCGCGTCTCTATGAGTTCTTAACTGGACTGGAATATCTCGACTTCGTTGGTGACATTTACGGAATGGCTGTATCGGAGAAGAAGACGCGAATAGAGGAGTATTTAGGGGCCCTCGAGCTGGAGGGAAGGGAGGGTGACATCATAAGCAGCTACTCGCTGGGGATGAAGCAGAAAATTGCCCTCATCTCAGCCTTTCTTCATAAGCCAAAACTACTCATCCTGGACGAACCTCTGAACGGCTTGGACCCGAAGTCGGCTAGAATCGTGAAGAATCTCCTACGTGAACTAGCATCTCAAGGAGTAACAACCATCATGTCAACCCACATTCTAGAAATCGCACAGGCCATGTGTGACCGCATAGCCATCATGTATGAGGGGAGACTTCTGGCCTTGGGTAACATGGAGGAAATGAGACAGAAGGCGCGGCTGCCAGCATCAGACCTCGAAGAAATCTTCCTGAAACTGACAGGAACAGAGGACATAAGAGAGGTCGTTGAGGCGCTTCTGAAATGAACTGGAAAAACGTCGTTAGACTTGTGAGTGTTGAAATGAAATCTGGAAGACTGATTAGAGGTGGAAGACTTAGAAGATATCAGGAAAGAAGGATTTTTCAGCATTTGTTGTATGGAGGAGCCTGCGTTCTGGGATTGGCCATAGGACTGACCATAGGGATTTTTTATAGCGGGTTGTTTGACCCTGAACTGAAGAGTTTATTCCATCAAAGTGCCCACTACCTTTTCATAGCCCTCCCCACCTTGGTCCTCCTTTACAGTGCGGTTTTCACCATGATGGGGCAGATTCAACGGATGGGGGTGCGGTCTTCTTTTCAACTCCCCTATTGGCTGCCCATCACTTGGGAGGAGCACACCTTAGCCTCTACACTAGCCCATCTTGTCGGTTTCCCTCTGGCTTCCTTTATTCTGTTCAGTTCAGCCATAGCAGCCTTCTCCATTTTTCTAGGAGAGCTGCCTCTCGCCACCATCACAATTTTTGCTTTGATGGGTAGCGCCTTCCTAGCTAGCACAACTACGGAGATTTTCAGAGTTCTGCAGGTGAGGCTCACAGGAGCCGTTTACAGGTCTTCTGGAAAGGCGGCCGTTTGGGTCAGATTCGTTGGTTCTCTTCTCTTTCTGATTGTCTTCTACGTGGTCTGGTTTGCCATCTCGTCTGGCGCTGGCTCAGTTGTTCTAATTGAGATGGTTGCCGGTGCCCAAAAGGCGCTCTGGTTCATCCCCTACGTCTGGTTGGGGGCGGCCTTGGCTTCTTTCATGGGTGGAATGCTGGCACAAGCCATTATCTTTTCGCTGGCTTCTCTTCTCTTCATTCTCGTCCTCTTCTATGCGTCTGTTAAGCTAAACGCTAGATTCGGGTTGTATGAGACACCGGCAATAACAATCTCCAGAGGAGTCTACGTATCCAAGGTGGGCCTCTTGGCAAAGCTTGGTTTTTCGTCCCTAGAGTCCGCTGTGATAAGGAAGGATTTTAGGGCCTTCACGAGACGACGGGAACTCATGTACATCTTCATAGCACCCATACTCTTCATACTTCCACCTTTAATGCAGTATTGGGGAGCCTTAGGTAGACCCGTAGCGCCGGAAGCTTCTCCTTTCCTGTCCGCTTGGATATTTCTTGCACCCGGGGCAGTAACAGCTTTGATGTTAGGCACAATGATTATTGGTGAGGAAGGCGGGTCCATATGGCTTTTCTTCTCCTCGCCCATCACTGCGCGTAGTCTAGTCAAGTGCAAGTACGCGTTTGTAACCGCCTTCTCGTGCATAGTAGCAATTGTCTGCGGTGCTGTTGGAGTTCTCATCGCGCATCCATCCCTGCATCTGGCCATCCCATTGCTGCTGGAATCCATTCTGTTGATCTTCGCCTTGGGCGCCGCTTCGCTCAGAGCAGGAATAAGGGGCGCCGACTTCATCGAAGTTCCAAGGCCTAGAATGGTTAGGCCATTAACAGCTCTCTTCAACGCGCTCCTATGCCTGGTTTTAACATCAGCGATACTTTCCCCTCTGGTTCCGCACGCAATCACAACCATGAACCTACCCATACCTGTCTCTCTACCAAAAATAGACCTCTCGATCACGGTTTCCATGAGCGCAGCTATAGCCGCCATCATAGCTTTCTCATTCTACAGGGCAGCCCAAAGAAATGCGGAGGAGTTCCTGATGAGCGCTGAGATTTAGACATAGCAGTTGAGCAATGATGATTCGTTAGCCGGTTCTTTTCGTGACATCGACCCTCACAAGTTCAACGGTGGCTGTTAGCTAGCTAGCTAGTGGAGGCGTGCGCTAAGATGAAAAAGTCATGCTTGGGGAGTCTAGGGTCCGGAGACCTTTCCGTCAGATTGGCAAGCGACTGCGCAAATAGATTCAATAGTAAGTAGAATGATTTAAGACAATTATGTGAATAACTTAAGGAGAAAGTGAATATGAATAGCCGCGAGAGAGTCATCTCCGCGATCGCCCTCAATAAACCTGATAGGGCGCCTGTAATGCATTCACCCTTGCCCGGGGCTTTAATTAAGTATGGCGAAAGGCTTAACGCCATATTTGCTGAGTATCCGCAGGATTTCGGTCCCTCAAGGTTTGAGATACCAAAGCCTGAGAACCTCACACCAGACTACAGGAAAGGCATCCATAAGGATGAGTGGGGAACCGTGTGGGCATCATATGTTGATGGAATCCATGGGCAAGTTCATGACTACCCTATAAAGAGTTGGGACGACCTAGACAGATATCAATTTCCGCCCTTACAGGAATCATCATCTAGCTATTGCATACAGAGTCTAAAGGACTTGCGAAGTAGGGTTTTAGATCTCAAAAGAGATGGATACTTCACTATCTTTGGCTTCAACCCAGGAAACTTCTTCGAGAGGATGCAGTGGCTCAGAGGCTTCAGGAACCTGCTTACCGACTTTGTGACGAAGCCTAAGAAGCTTCATGAGTTTGCCGACAGACTCCTAGACTACTGCCTTCAGTCGATAGGCTTCGTCGCGGAGGCCAAGCCAGATGCCATCAGCTTCACAGACGACTGGGGCACCCAAGACAGGCTCATGGCTAAGCCGAGTTTCTGGAGGGAATTCTTTAAGCCCCGTTATAGAGAGATGTTCAAGCTCGTTCATGATCATGAAGCATACGTGTACTTCCACAGCGACGGATACATAATGGACATAATACCCGACTTGGCCGAGATAGGGGTGGACGTATTTAACCCTCAGTTCTCATGCTTTAAGCTTGAGGATCTCGCTGAAGCTGTACAGGATGGGATGTGCATCTCCAGTGACATAGACCGGCAATACATCCTCCCAAAAGGTAGCCCCAAGGAGGTGCAAGATTACGTCAAAGAAGTTACAGAATTGTTCAGTAATGCTGGCCGAGGAGGCCTAATCTGCAGAGGGGAGATCAATGTAGATGTCCCACTTGAGAATGTTGACGCCATGTACGAGGCTTTCAAGAAATATGGCAGATACAGATGTCTCGGGTGCTAAGCGGCGGAAAAGGTTGAAGTAATATTTTGGTTACATGTTTATAATGATGCTTAGACCGGGATTCTCCTCCCGCTGAAATCATGTCTGAACCTGCCCAGACCAAGCTCAACTTCTCGAAGTTGCTCAGACGTGAATACTGGGCCGTCTCTGCAGACTCGGTACTTGCCTATGACGCAGCTTCCACAAATGCCAATGGCACAGCGCATGATACGCTCCAAACTCGCTTGAAGAGGCACCTTGTATTCTTCCGTCAAAGAATAGACTCTGCGGATCATCTTCTCGGGGCCACATGCGTATGCAGCCTCAAATTCTTCTGAGGCCAGGATCTTCCTTAGGACATCCGTTACGAGGCCCTTCGTTCCGTAACTTCCATCATCTGTTGTAACGATTATTCTGCCACCGTTGCTCGTGGCTTTTTCCAATCTGTCCAAGAAGATGAGTTCACTCTTTGTCCTCGCCCCGGTGAGGATGGCGGGATCGACTTTTTCCTTGATTAAATCTTCGATCAGAGGCATCAAGGGCGCTATTCCGATCCCGCCGCCCACAACGATTACATCCTTACCGACTTTGCTAAAATGGTTGCCGAAGGGTCCTCTGATCCCGATGGCGTCACCGGCGTTCTTCTCGTTTAAGGCTCTCGTTGCTTGACCGACCTCGGCCACAGTTACTGCTGAGAGCCTGTTGCTTGAGGGGATGGAGGACAGGCTGAGGGGGATCTCATCGACGCCTGGAACCCAGACCATTAGGAATTGTCCTGCTCTAGCTTTGGTGCAAGGCCCGTCTTCGAAGAAGAGGGACTTGACTGTAGGGCTCTCAACCCTAACTGCCTCTATCTCCACAACCCTCATTCTGTTAGCTTCGATGAGAGAGTCCAACAATGTCTTTCACATGTCCATATCCCTTTCTTTCAAGATAGGACTCTATTCCTTCGGTGATTGACTTGAAGACGCTCAAGCCTTTGTAGGCTATCGCCGTCCCGATCTGCACAGACGATGCTCCGGCCAGCATGAACTCAACAGCGTCTTGCCAAGTGGAGATTCCTCCACACCCTATTATCGGAGCGCCAACGGCCTCGTAGATCTCGTATACGCATCTGAGAGCCACAGGCTTGACCGCGGCTCCGGACAGTCCACCTACCTTGTTTGCGAGTATTGGCCGAGTTGTCTCTACGTCGATTGCCATGGCTCTAACAGTGTTTATGGCCGTTATAGCGTCTGCGCCTGCGTCATCCACAGCCTCAGCTATTTCAGGTATGTCAGACACATTTGGAGACAGCTTGGCGAATAGGGGTTTGCCCACGCTCTTCTTAACATTCTTCACGATCTCCGCGGCCTTCGCAGAATCCTGACCTATCTCCACTCCGGTTCGTGCCACATGAGGGCATGATAGGTTTAGCTCCACAGCGTCTGCTCCTGCTGACACGGCGACTGAGGCGGCCTCGGCATAACCTTCCGCAGAGAATCCGTAAATGCTCACGATGAGTGGAATCCCAAGATTCCTTGCTTCGTTTATCTCTTCCCTAAAACTGTGTATGCCCGGATTAGGCAACCCCATAGCGTTGATCAAACCGCATTCAACCTGGACCACGGTTGGATTCCTATACCCCCTTCGCGGTCTCAACCCGATGGATTTGGTGACAATAGCTCCTGCACCGGCTTGAGCTACTTCCTTCAATGTATCTGATGTTAATCCCAGGATCCCCGAAGCCAGCATAGTGGGGTTAGGAAGCTTCAGCCCTGCAACTTCTATCTGGAGCCGATCTGGCCTGGGCATTGATACCACGCTATGTTTCTTTAGAACGCGGCATCTTTATATTTATACGTTTAGAAGAAGTAGAATAGGCTGAAATCTAACGGTTGAGAGGGACGGCGTTTAGGAGGCAATTTATTGAAGGCAAGCATAGTTGAATGTTTTATGGGTATTCTCGGTTTCGGAGAGGACGACAGACTTGTCGATGTCGCTCTGTTTCCGAAGGATGCTCCAAAGATAGCTCAAAGACTAGAAGACATCGAGAATGGCAAGATTATTGATGAGCTGGTTGCGCTGCTGGAGAGCATGAGAGATAGAGGCTACGCCTCCTTCACTTTGGAGAGACCTGAGATCGCTCGTAATGTCCATGAAAGGCTTGGTTTCGATGTGGACGTGGAGAAACCTTCAAAGGCAGGTGAGCTCCTGCGGAGTAATCTCAGTAGATACGCCTTAGAAGTCGGTTTCGTCAAAAGCTTGGAGGAAGTAGGTGAGTGGATGCATGGAGTTTCAATGGAGCTAGCCAAGGTTAGGGTTAGGAAGGCGAGTGAGAAGAGGGATCTCATAGTGTTACAGACAATCCAAGCGATGGATGATTTGGATAAAACCGCAAATCTATTTGTGAATCGAATTCGAGAGTGGTACGGAGTTCACTTCCCTGAGCTAAACCGTTTAGTGGATAAGCATGAAACTTACCTGCGGCTCGTCAAAGACATCGGTGTCAGGGGTAACTTCACCACAGAAAGTCTTATGAAGGAGGGGCTGTCCAGGAATAAGGCTGAAGAGATGGCTGAGGCTGCAGAGAGATCGATGGGAGCTGAGCTCTTCGATACGGATCTAAAGCAGATTCAAGGAATGTGCGAGTACACTCTGCAACTCTATGATGCAAGGGCTTCACTTGAGAAGTACGTAAGTGAATTGATGGATGAAGTCGCCCCGAACATTGGTGCATTAGCTGGCGCTACCTTGGGAGCTAGGCTTATCGCCCTAGCGGGCGGACTAATCAACCTAGCCAAGATGCCGGCGAGCACGATACAGGTTTTGGGCGCAGAAAAAGCGCTATTTAGATCACTTAAGACTGGCACACGTCCGCCAAAACACGGCGTCATCTTCCAGCACAAGTTTATCTACGAAGGAAAACGATGGCATAGGGGCAAAATAGCCCGCGCATTAGCTGGGAAATTGGCCATAGCCGCTCGAACCGACGCCTTCAGCGGGAAGCGTGCTGGCGACATACTGATAGCTGGACTCGAAAAGAGGGTTGAAGAGATAAAACAGAAGGCCCCAAAGCCCAAACCTAGGCCGGTGAAGCCTCCGAAGAGACAGAAAAAGCGGGGAGATAGAAAGCGTGGACGTCGAGGTTAAGCCGCATCCACATTTTCGGGGAGTCTACATCGTTACCATTGAGGACGGGTCGCATAGGCTTGCCACCAGAAATCTTACACCTGCGAAGAACGTCTATGGTGAACGGCTCATCAAGTTTGAAGACGTGGAATACAGGCTTTGGGACCCCTACAGAAGTAAGCTGGCAGCGGCGATTCTTAAAAGATTGAAGACGGTTTCTATCCAGGCGGCCGACAAGGTTCTCTATCTGGGTGCAGCTTCAGGCACAACTGCCAGCCATGTCTCAGATATAGTCGGCGAGAATGGTCACGTGTACTGCGTAGAATTCGCGTCTAGAGTGATGATGGAACTCGTGAACAATGTCTGCGAGTTCCGGAAGAATATGTCGCCTATAATGGCCGATGCGAGGCTTCCTGAAAGGTACTCGGCACTGGTCGAAAAGGTTGACGATGTGTATTGCGACGTAGCTCAGCCGGAGCAAGCGAAGATACTTGCTGATAATGCTGATGTCTTCCTTAAAGAGGAAGGGTGGACGATGTTGGCGATTAAGGCTAGAAGCATAGATGTTACAGAGGAGCCTTCTCAAGTCTATAAGAAAGAGGTGGAGACGTTGAAGAAACGCGGATTCCAAATCTCTGAGGTTCTCCACTTGGAACCTTATGATAAAGACCATGTTATGGTGGTGGCTCAATACGGCGCTCGATAAGTTGTATCTAGCTATCGAATCAACTCAGATATCCGTGGGTATTCGCAAGACTAGTCATTCTTAGAAGAACCCGTGAAGGTGCTCACAGATAGCCACTTTTCGCAGTCTTTACATACCTCTTTCCTGCAAAGTGGAGCTTTTCGCAACTATGTCAGCAGTGATTTTGGCTGAAACAGTTGCGTAGCCGCCCAAATATACCACTTATTGGAATGTTACTTAGTCTGCTAATGCCGGACAGAGCTTTCGTCTCACCATATATCTACCGTTTCTTTTGGCCGCTTCTATCATAGCCCTAAAATTCTCAGGCTTAACCGAGTCGTGGATCGAGTTGCTTGAGCTTAGTATGTATCCTCCTCCGCCGGCCGCCTCTGTTAGACACCTCTTGACTTCCATGCTTGTTTCTTCAACCGTTCCGAGGGGAAGAACTGATGAGACGTCGACGTTGCCGGCGACGCAGATTCTGTGGCCGTATATCTCCTTGACTACTTTCAGGCTCATATTGGCTTGCGGCTCTATTGGGTGTAAGGCATCCGGTCCAGCATTGACTATCTCATCCAGAATCGGCCAAATGTACCCGTCAGTATGCTTTATTATGGGCACCGACTTTTGGTGGGAGACGTCCACTATCTTTTTCAAATAAGGCGTGATGAATTTCTTGAAGTGTTCAGGTGACATCAAAGGCCCCTTTCGGTAAGCATAATCATCACCTGTGACCAGGGCGTCAACACCCAAGTCGATCATCGCTTTTGCGAGTTCTATATTGTATTCTATGCTTGTCTCGACCATTCTCTCAGCGAGTCTTGGATTCCTGTGAAAGTCGAAGAGAAAGTTCTCCACTCCACGCATCATGGATGGAATCTCGAAAGCGTCATGAACGCCGCCGATCATAGCCATCTTATTTCTGTTAATCTTCACTAGTTCCTCAAGAGTCTTCAGTCTCTTGTGATCATGTGGATCTGGTGGAGAAAAGCTCTCGAAATCCTCGGGGCTCTGTATACTTCCCTTAAGGTAATAGGTTACTTGGCTATGCTCAGATTTCCTCCAGATTCTACTCCAGTCATCAAGATATGTTTCCCGATCAATCTGTTTGACAGGAAGCCCTACGTCCCAAACGGTCATCGCGTCCAGCCCAAATCCCGTGTAAACATTGTAATAGTCTTCCGCATTGACCAGAAGGTAAGCGTCAACCCTCGGCATCCTTCCCAAGACATGTTTGCCGACCGGCGCATTTATCGCTAGTTCATAGACGGGCACTCTATCTGGCTCCTCTAAGTGAAGAGCGCAGAGAACCCGATCTCTCGAATCCATCTGCCGTCAACTCCGCTTTAGATTCCTGTCACTTCTCCCCTTTCTATAATCTTCTTGTATATGTTGGCGCTTTTTCTTGCTGTTCTTTTCTTGGTCTTGAGGTCAACCGCAGCGAGGCCGAATTTCATGTTAAATCCCCTGGCCCATTCGTAATTATCAGTCAGGGACCAGTGGAAGTAGCCTCTTAGGTCTATCTTCTCCTCGTTTATGGTCTTATCCATGAGTTTCAGGTGATCAATGATGAAGCGAGGCCTTAGCACATCCTCGGCATCAGCTATTCCGTTTTCCGTTACATAGATGGGCCTCCCGTATCCTTTCATAGAGACTAGGGCTTCTACAATGCCTTGGGGGTAGATCTCCGACCCGAAATCGGAAGTCGGCATTCCGTCGAGGGATCTGCTCCCGGGCTTGCATGCGAAGCCGTAGCCCTCCACAGGCTCCGGGATCACGGGAATGCCTACTAGTAGCCTTGCCAGAAAATTCGCCTTACCTCTAACGACGAGTCGCGTATAGTAGTCTATGCCCAGCCAGTCCAGCCTTTGTCCCAGATAGCTCTTCGCTTCTTCTCGTTCTCTCCTACCGTTGAGGTTGACATCCAGCCAGCCTGTGGTAGCGGACTCTATGAAGAAAAGGTTATGTGAGTGGTTCAGAAATCTGGCTGCCTTGATGTCGGTTTCCTTTTCGGTTAGCGGCTTCACAGGAATCACGTTATGTATCACGCCGACCTCAGCCGCAGACGAACCTTCCTCCTCTGCTTTAACAGTGTCTAGCCTCTTTAGGACGTCATAGGCGCGTGCGTGAGCAATTGCGATGTGAGTGGCTGCCTTCCTGTATGCTTTGTAGTCTCTTAAGGCCGGTGGAAAACCTGACTCCGGCGTTGTGTATCCAGCCATGGGCACGACCATAGGCTCGTTAATGGTTGCCCATTTGTCCACGATGTCCCCCAGCTTCCAAGCCACGTATGCCACATACTTCGTGTATTCAATTATTGTGGTCTCGTCAATCCATCCTCTTGGGCCTCTACGCAGTCTTGTGTTCCGAGCAGCTATCGGGTCGTGAACCCATAGGGGAAGAGTGAAATGGTTGAGACATACGAAGACTCTGAAGCCCCTTGTCCTTAGGTCTTCTATCATCGCTCTGTAATGGTTCACTGCCTCCTTGTCTGCGGCCTTGCCGAGCTCTTCTAGAAGTCGGTCGTCAATCTCTATCTTGGCGATGTTGCCGTCAGGAGCTTTTTCGACTCCAACTTCAACGTCAGATGTGCTTTTCGGGAAGATCCTGCTCCATTCTATCCCAATTCTGAAGGCCTTCAGCCCAAGTTTCCTGGCCATGCTGTGATCTTTCCTGTACAGGCCCCAGTAGTTAACGCCGTTTTCGGGCAGATCGCCGCTGACTATTCCGCTCTGTACGTTTGCAGAGTCATGCACCCATGCGAACCAGTCTGTATTTGGGTCTAAGCCCTTTCCAGATGGTTCGCCCATCTCAAACTGAAACCCGCTTAAGGAGACACCCCAGAGAAACCTTTCGGGAAAAACCATCTCAATGGCTCCTTATGATGGGTAGATCTTGAAATCCGAGTTCACTTGAGTAACCACGCAAGATCCCAATCAGAGCCCCAATTTCTGTTTCAAGTATTTTCTACTCGTCGCCATGCTCTCTTTAGGCGTTTTCTCTGTTCTGTCTTGCTCCACAACGAACCATTCGATGTCCGCGGTTTTGACAGCCTCAAAGACTGCTGGAAAATCAACGATGCCGCGGCCCAACTCGAGGAATTCGTAATTCTTCATTCCTTCTTTGGTGCCGTCCTTCAGGTGTAGGTATGCGACCCGATCTAAGTTTTCCTTTATGAACTCGGCTGGAGACAGCCCTCCACATTTGACCCAATACGTGTCCACACAAAAGGAGACAAATTCTGGGCTTGTCTCCTCGGAGATGATCTTCATACCCATCGCGTCATTAACGATCTCCTGCCAGTGGTTGTGATAACAGACTCTAACGGTTTGTTTGCAAGCTTTCTTCCCAATCTTCTCCAGTAACTTGGCGCTTCTTCGGTAGTTCTCTTTTGTGTTCTCCTTGCCGCCGGCGCCGCTGAAAAGGAGGTAGTGGCTGTCCGTGTTCGCCAGAAACCTCACGGCAGCGTTAACGGGCTCTTCATTTAGGCTTTCAAGGCCCATATGTAAGCCTGCCAATCTCAAGCCTTTCATATTCAGCAATCCTTTTGGGTCTGAAACCTTCTCGAACGCATCTATGCTTGCCTCTATGCCATCATACCCTAGAGACGCAACCTCATCGAGTACGCGTGGTAAATCCCTAAGGGCTCTCTCACCCCATATGATCAGTTGAGCCCCAATTTGTGGTTTCGCCATCTTCTACACCTCAAAAGGTAGAATCTGTATTCGTCTGCCTTAAATGATTTTTATCTGGTTGAACTTGATGTTGCTCATCAGCCTTTTGGCTGGTTTCCAAGACCTTCGAACGAAGTCTGGATATGCGTCATATCTCTTTATCCAAGTCTCCAAGAATCTCATGGTTCTCTTATCAGAGGCGTAGCCTGAACCCAAATCACCGTGCTTCTTGGACAGCTCAGCGATGGCTGCGTCACGTCTAACCTTCGCGATGATTGATGCGGCTGAGACTATGGGATAATTCCGATCTGCCTTGTGTTCAGACACTATTTCAACATTGAACAGTA
>Ga0315312_1002223_pt1 | contig 13700 bp, 14 predicted proteins | sample TDP7_MG_FD_203629 | JGI IMG/M metagenome (GOLD analysis project Ga0315312, IMG submission 203629) | Freshwater sediment microbial communities from Lake Towuti, South Sulawesi, Indonesia - TDP7 | ecosystem: Environmental > Aquatic > Freshwater > Lake > Sediment | place: Indonesia: South Sulawesi... | reverse complement strand
CTTTATTCCTTCCTTGCTTGCTAAACATGCTGTTTCATAGGCGTACTCGAAGAAGATCGTTGGTTCAGTGTAGGTGTAGGCTATGCTCCGGCATCTGTAACGCTTCGCTGCTGCTACAACCTCCTCAGGCGGAAGATCCTCCCCAACTATCGGGCCGTAATTCTTCGGCATCTGGGAGATCTCGTAGTTCTGGCAGTTTCTGCATCTGAAGTTGCAGCCTACAGTCGATACTGAGTAGGTGGAGGACCCAGGGTAGAAGTTGAATAGCGGCTTCTTCTCAACTGGGTCAAGCCCTGTTGCCGCTGCTTTGCCATATACCAGCGTGTAGAGCCTTCCAGCCTCGTTAACCCTGACCCCGCATAGGCCGCGTTTTCCCTCAGGGATCATGCAGAGCTGGCGGCAGAGGTGACATTTCACCATAGACTTCTCAAGGGTGCTATAGAACATAGCCTCCTTCTTTCCTAAACTCACCATGAGACGTCTTCCTTCAATGTGTTTAGACTAGTTTCTACTTTTCTTCTTGAAGAAAAGCCAGTTCTTTGGGTCTGTTTTGGGTCTGAGTTTTATGAGGCAGTAGTCGCCACTCAGCTTTTCACCCTCTATTGTAAAGATTATCTTGTTATCGTCCACCTCAATAGGTTTGAAGGTCCCTCTATCCCAAACCTCAACCTTTCCCGCTCCATACGCTCCCTCTGGAATTACGCCCTCGAAACCTGCATACTCGATTGGGTGATCTTCAGTTTGAACCGCCAGCCTCTTCAAGTTTGGTTGGAGGGGTGGACCCTTGGGTAGAGCCCAGCTCTTAAGTACACCGTTCATCTCAAGCCGGAGGTCATAGTGAAGGTGGGTTGCCTGATGCTTTTGAATGACATATATCTTTCCTCCCCGCGGTGGAGGCTTGACTGAACCTTCAGGCTCCTCAGTCTTTCTAAAGTCTCTCTTGGCGCGATACTCCTCGAGGCTCGTGTGGACAACCACCTCTAATCGAACGTGAAGGCTGAAGGACAGACCTTATTTAAGGGGCACTCGACACAGAGCGGCTTCCTCGCCTTACATATTTGTCTACCAAGTTCTTATACGCTTGTCGCAGATTTATACAGGCATCTGAGGAGGCTGTCTAGATGTCAAACTTTGAGAAACTTTTCTCCCGCCTATTGATTTATTCTTTTCCGAGGAGAATAGCCTTCGGGTTGAACTCGATCGATAGGGTAAAGGATGAAGTTGAAGCGCTCAATGGAAGAAACGTCTTGTTAGTTACAGACCCAGTGATAGGGAAGACTAGTGGATTCGCTAAGATTGAGGAGAAGCTTGAGATCGCAGAGATAAGCTTCTTCCTTTATGATAGAGTTGAACCTGAACCTTCATTAGCTCTAGTTGAAGAAGTCGCTGAACTAGCGAGACGAAGGAAGGTTGACGCTGTTCTAGCTGTTGGAGGAGGAAGCGCTATGGATGTAGGTAAAGTAGCCGCGTTAAGCATAACGAATCCGAGCCGCGTTGAGAGCTATGTGGGGATGGAACTGGTGAAATCTAAAAGCGCGCCTTTGATGTGCGTTCCAACTACATCAGGGTCAGGAAGTGAAGTTACACAGAACGCGGTCCTAAAGATCGGGCAGAAGAAGAGAAGCATAATCAGCCGGAATATAGTTCCAGAGATCGTTATCCTCGACCCTACGCTTACTGTCTCTATGCCTCCTAAGATCACCGCGAACTCAGGCGTAGACGCATTGAGCCACGCGGTTGAAGCGGTCCTATCGGTGGACGCCTCACCTCTAACAGATGCACTCGCATTCCAAGCGATCAATCTGATTGCGAGGAACATAAGATCCGCATACCGAGAAGGAAGCAACATGGGAGCGAGATCAGCTATGCACCTCGCAGCCACGATGTCAGGGATCGCTTTCACAAATGCGAAGTTGGTCGTCGGCCACAGCATCTCACAGACCTTCGCTCCAATCTATGGCATTCCGCACGGACAGTCATGCGCTATGACGCTTCCTTACGCGATGGAGTTCTACCTCTCCACAACCCCAGAGAGGCTCGCGCTGGTCGCGATAACTATGGATGAAAGCGCTGTCTCGCTTGAAGCAGGGAAGGCTGCGAAGGAAGCGGTCCACATAGTTAGAAGACTCATAGAAGACTTGGACATACCTTTGTCGCTTAAGGAGATCGGGGTTCCAGAGGAGAAGTTGAGTATGCTCGCTGAGCTCTGCGTTGAAGATTGGCCTAGACCTAACAGCCCTCGCCCCTTGACGAAGGAGTCTGTGCTCGAGGTCTTCCAGCGGATGTGGAGAGGCGAATCATTACAGTAGCGATCTTGGAGCTCCTTGTCTGCCGTGCCGTAGCATTTTCTCGTAATAAAAGCTTCTTGGGCGCCCCCACTTTTTTAAAAAAAAGGCTATCATAGTTGATTATGCTTATGACTAAATTGGCTAAGAATGAAGTCTTAACTGCAGTTTCAATCATAATCCTGCTCTTTACAGCAATGATTAATTGGAACATTTATTCATGGCTAATTTTGGTCGCAGTAATTATGATTTTGATTGGATGGTATTTTAAGAAATAGGCAAAGAGGCTCTGCGAGAGGAAAATTTTTGTTCTAATAGAGAAAAACCTAGCCTCTCGTAGGAGTGTGGAGCAAGCGTGCATGGCATAGGAAAACTTCTCATTTCAATTCTATTCGGCTTGATAATAACTCTGATTTCCGGAATCTTCCCAAGTCCACTTAGCTATGTGCTCTTAGGAGTTGCCCTCCGAGGTTTCCCGTTCGCATGGATAAGCCAAGTCATCTATCCAGGAGCACCGGTCAAAATAGAATATGATGGCTTTATGCTTGATGTGATCTCTTGGGCGTTACTCTTCCACATCGTGTACTACCGTATATACAAGAGGAGGCAATTCTCTCCGAGATTAAGCTCGTAGAACTGCTCTACAGATGACGGCGCCAGACAAAAAGAGAATTTGGGCTTGATGGTGTTCGCCCGCTTCTCCAAACATGTGCTCTAATCTGACTTTTCGATTCTTATTATTATTCCACAGTCTCTGCACTCCAAGATTTCAGAAAAAAGGGAGCACAATGGTTCTTGAACATTCAATTCTGGCGTATCGTTTGGCGCGGACTGCTATCACAGCTCCATGCTGGTTGAGAAATAACAGGAGAGGTCCTTCCGGAACATCTTCCTATCTTGCCAAAAACCGCTCAATTCGCGCCAAACCCTCCTCTATATTGTCAAGCGAATTTGCATAAGAGAAGCGGATATAACCCTCGCCGCCCGAACCGAAATCAATCCCTGGGGTTACACCAACCTTCGCCTTTTCAAGTATCTCAAATGCAAATTTATAGGAATCATTTGTGAATTTCTTGGCGTTGGCAAAGACATAAAACGCGCCTGTAGGTTCAACTGTTATTCCAAATCCGATTTCGCGAAGCCGCTCAATCATAAATTTTCTGCGCTCATCGTAGATTTTTCGCATCTCTTCTGTTTCCTTTTCGCATTCATTGAGTGCCGCAATCGCCGCTTCTTGAACGAATGCATTCGGCGATATGAAGAAGTTCTGTATCATCTTTTGGATTGGTCTAATAAGGTCCTCAGTCGCAATAATATATCCGAGCCGCCAGCCAGTCATCGCAAAGAGTTTTGAGAATCCGTTCAAAACAATAAGTTCTCTGCCTATTTCGGCAAATTCCAAAATCGATTGCGCCTCTCCCTTATAAACGAGCCCGTGGTAGATTTCGTCGGAAATTACAGGAGTCCCGAACGAGGCGATTTCCTCCATCCACTCCGGAGACAAGAGATTTCCCGTTGGATTTGCGGGCGAATTGATCAAAATCGCCTTCGTTTTTTTCGTTACCGACTCTTTGACCTTTTGGGGGTTGAGTTGAAATCCCTCTTCCTCTCTTACGAATACGAATTTCGGCTTTCCACCGAGAAATTTAACGAAGTTTGGATAGCAGGGATAGTGCGGATTTGAGATTATCACTTCATCATTTCTATCAAGAATTGCGCCAAATATGAGAAACAACGCAGGAGATGTTCCGCTTGTAACTATCACATTTTCGGGCTTTATTTTAACGCTCAATTTGTATTTATCATTGTAATATTTTGCAATTTCGCATCGCAGACTATAAGTTCCAAGCGAATGGGTGTAGTGCGTGATTCCCTTTTTCAAGGCGTCGAGAGCTCTTTTGCGAATGCATTTCGGGGTTTCAAAGTCAGGCTCACCAACCTCGAGGTGAATGATATTCTCGCCCTGTCGCTCAAGTTCCTGCGCCCGTTCGAGGATATCCATGACGATAAACGGCGGAATCTCTTTTCCGATTCTAGATATCTTCATCTATGTCTTCTCCGATTGCGTTTTCTCGCGCGTAGACTTGAGTATCCTGCTGCGCAACATAATAAAGATGTTCAAAACGTCTTTACTTATGATGCGTGCACACGTTGAAGATGTTGAGGAAGATGTTCCTCGCAACTCGCTTCTACGTCTACCGTAGAATTATAAGACATACGGAACCAAATACTCTCTTCAGAGGTGTGATCTGTGAATGTAGTCAAAGTGCAAGGTGGAAACAAAAATCATAAGGTTTTCATGTATGCGCTGAGTACCTGTGTTTGGTGCAAGCGCACCAAGCAGTTCTTGAAAGATAACGATGTAGATTATGAGTATGTGGACGTTGACCTAGAGAGTGAAGAAGAACAAGAGAAGATTGAAAAAGACCTTGCCAGTAGGGAGTGCTATGTTTACCCCGCATTATTAATAGATGGTGGACGATTGATCAAAGGGTTCAAGGTAGACGAAATAGAGGAGGTACTAGGACTTCGATAACGTTGGAACATGTGCGGAGGAGGGCGGAATCAGACGCTCGAAGCCGCGGATACTACCTAAACCCGGATGAAAGCTTCCTAGAAGATTTGCTTGAAGGCCTTAAGAAGAACGAGGAGAGATACGGTTATCCTTCTTGCCCGTGTAGGCTGGCTTCTGGAAAATTTGAGTTGGACAGAGACATCATCTGCCCATGCGACTATCGAGACCCGGATGTGGAAGAGTTTGGAACTTGCTACTGCGGACTCTACGTGAGAAAAGACGTCTCTGAAGGAAAAATGCCAGTCGCGTCAATCCCGGAGAGGAGACCATTGAAGAAGCAAATGAAGGCTTACGATATGTCAGCGGAAGCCCCTTCGACACAGTCTCTTGCAGTGTCAACCGTGACAGTCGAGCCTGCAAAGATCAAACCGAAACTGTGGTATTGTAAACAATGCGGCTATGTTGTCTTCAGGGAAGAGCCTCCCTATATCTGCCCCATATGCAAGGCGAAAAGAGAATTCTTTACTGATCTAAGAATAGAAATTTACAGCTCTAGGTAGTTTTCAGCGAGGGGTCAAGCAAGAAACCCCAAATCTTTGTCAGCGCGCGTCAAGGTACAACGTTTTGACCGAGGAAAACCGCCGCTAACAGTCAAACAAGGTATTCTGTCCAGAATCAAAGTGATGATTACAATTCAATTGAGTGTTGCCAGACAAAAATTCTTATGTTTACTCTTGTCAACTGATAGGTGTGAACATAGTGACTTCACTACTTGACCCGCTTACGATACACAAATCGCATCTTAAGAATCGAATTGTCATGCCACCAATGGCCAGTGGGCTCGCCACAAGAACAGGCGAGGTTACTGAAGCTTTAGTGGCTCACTACAAGTCTCGTTGCAGGTCTGTAGGTTTAGTAATTGTTGAGCATAGCTACATTCATCCGGTTGGTAGGACATCTGAGATGCAACTTGGAATCCACGATGACAACTTGGTCCCTGGATTGTCAAGACTGGTTAAGGCGGTGCATGAGGAAGGCACGCCTATCGCCATTCAAATCGGCCATGGCGGTCGAAGAGCAAATTCAAGTGTCTGTGGAGCGCAACCGGTGGCGCCATCGCCGATTCCAGATCCTGAAAGCAAGGAAATCCCACGTGAACTGACGGTTAATGAGATTCAGTCGATAGTGAAAGCATTCGGTCTTGCCGCGGGCCGTGCGGTCAAAGCAGGATTTGATGCTGTGGAGATCCATGGTGCCCACGGTCTTCTTCTAAGCCAGTTCTGTTCGCCACTTGCTAACAGACGCAATGACAGATATGGTGGTGTCCTCGAGAACAGAACGCGATTTCCACTTGAAGTTGCATCCAAGGTTTTGGGCGCGGTTGGGCAAGATATTCCAGTACTTTATCGTTTAGGGGCGGATGACATGATGCCTGGAGGACTGACACTGGAGGAGTCAAAGAGAATTGCTCAATCACTCGTCAACTTAGGGATAGCTGCGATCGACGTTTCAGGGGGCCTCTGCGGATCCAGACCTTCAAATCTCTCTGGTGAAGGATATTTTGCGCATCTTGCAAAGGGCATTAAACAAGCTGTAAGAGTCCCAGTCATCACCGCTGGAGGAATAAAGACGCCACAATTTGCAGACGAAATTGTGAGGACAAGAATTGCAGATCTAGTTGGAATAGGCCGGGCCCTTCTTGCCGACCCAAACTGGGCCACAAGAGCAATTGGAGCTCTTAAAAAGCGATAAAACCCTATTTGAGAAACAAGCATAATCAGGGATTTCTTATCTGTTTTTTCGCTATCAAATTAAATATTCTGTTGCACAACCTCAAGTCATACCGGTTAACACGCCTGGCATAGTGCTGTTACTTTAACAGTTACTTACGCTAGCAACATGTAACATTAGCAATGCCATTAACTACAAGGTGCCGCTAGCGGATTCCCACCAGAATGATGAATGAATTTGAGTGTGCGATCGTGCATCCTTCAGTGCGAGGCAACAGGCTGATACTCACTGAAGCTCGGGAAAAGAGATTAGTTCGTTTACTGCGCGCTAGATTGAAATACACGTCTTACGCTAAAGTGAGAAGCTTACCATGGGTTGATGTTGGTGTCTTCAAAATGAACTTCAGACGCATGGCGATTGAGGAGTGGTTTGATAAATATCAATATGAAATTGATTACGATATCGGTGAAAGCGGCGTAAAGTTCTTTGACCTCAAAACCCTTGGAATGGATTTGGCTAATATTCAACTTAGATATGGCTATCATAAGGGAAATCCGAAGCTACGGGAACTTATCTCGGAACAGTATGACGGTCTCTCTAGCGAAAACATCGCGGTTACAACCGGAGCGTCAGAGGCTAACTTTGCGGTTATTGCTTCAATAATAGATTCTCATGATCACATGATTATAGAACATCCAAATTATCCCTCAAACTATGAAGTTCCAACTTCACTGAATATGAATTTTGACTTCTTAAAGCTGAAATTTGAAGAGAAATTCCGGCCAAATACTGGAAGATTGGAGAGTTTATTGAGGAAGAATACGAAGCTTGTGTCTTTAACTAATCCAAATAATCCAACAGGTTCAACATTGACAGAAGAAGAACTGTTGAAACTCATAGATCTTGCTGAATCAAACAATTTCTATCTATTGCTAGATGAAACCTATCACGAATTATATTTCGGAAAACCTCCTCCACCAGCAGCATCTCTAAGTTCGAAAGCCATCAGTATTTCTAGCATGTCGAAAGCTTATGGTCTACCCGGAATCCGCATAGGTTGGGTTGCTGCTGATAAATCGATTATAGACGCCGTATGTGCTGTGAGAGAACAGCTTACTATATCCAACTCCTCACTAGGGGAGGCTGTTGCAGAAGCCGTGCTTAAAAGGAAGGATGATCTGCTCAAAGAAATCAAAGTTAGAGTAAGATCGAATCTTACAATTCTTGAAGAATGGTTTTCCAAACAGAAGAATTTGGATTGGATTCCTCCATCAGGAGGTGTAGTATGCTTTCCCCGTTTTAGAACTTCAACCAAAAACCTCTGCAGAATATTGGTTGAGAAATATAGAACTTTTGTTGTTCCAGGATATTGTTTCGGATTAGATGAATTTTTCAGACTCGGATTCGGTGGAAATAGGGAGGAACTAATCAAGGGGCTAAAATGCGTAGACTCCGTCATAAGGGAGATAACGGAATAGATCAATGAATTACCATATCCTAGTAAATAGTAGCTAAGTTAATGAATTGATTGAGCTCAATTAGGACGAATTGGTGAGAAAAATGTTACTTGCCCAAATTTCAGATATCCATTGCGGTCCAATATTCCTTAAGGATACTTTCAGAGTCGCTGTTAAAGAGATTAATGAAATGTCCCCTGACATCGTGTTGGTTACAGGTGACTTGACGGAGAACGGTTTAATATCAGAGTTCAAAATGGCAGCAAAAGAGTTAACGAGACTTGAAGCGAAAAAGATTATTTATGTTAGTGGAAATCATGACTACCGCTCAACAGGATATCTACTATTCAAAGAGTTCTTTCCATTTTCGCAGGTGACGGCGCTTAATGATGTTGTTATCTCGGTTCTCAGCTCAGCAAGACCGGACAGAGACGACGGGGAAGTCGGTCACAGACAAAACCTGTGGCTTGAAAACACTCTTGAAAAATACAGAGATAAAGTAAAAATTGTTGCAATACATCATCACATAATTCCAGTTCCAGACACTGGAGCAGACCAAATAACAGTAGTAGATGCAGGCGATTCCCTAAGAAGCCTCATCAAATCCAAGGTTAACATTGTTCTTTGCGGACACAGACACAGACCATGGAGATGGAGAATAGAAAATATGCTGGTAGTGCATGCGGGCAGCGTATCATGTGAGAAACTTAGAGGATTCTTCTGTAACTCTTACAATGTAATAACCATTAATAAGAGGGAGATAGAAGCTAAACTCAAAATAGTTAACGGGGAATTTATAGATTTCAATGAAATAGTGAAGAGAAGAGAAATTCTGCAAGCATCCGACATATCACAGTTCAGCGACTCACTAGCACGCTGATACCGAATAAGTGCCCGCATATCAACCCCACGTTCAACACACAAGATTTCCTGCTTTTACCCTTCCAACCTAAAACCTTACTGACTTCAATATCTCTATAGAGAAAATCGATCTAATCATCCGGGATGCAGTAAAATGGGGAACGTGAAAAGAATCAATGTTGCGCCGGTCAAACCGACCATCTCGTTGGATATACTGAACAAGATTGATGTTCGTGTAGGGACAATCGAGGCTGTGGAAGAAGTTGCTGGTTCTAACAAATTGGTAAGGCTGACAGTTGATTTTGGAAACTACCAAAGGAAGATATTGGCTGGTCTGAAGCAAGAGCGTCAAAACCCGAGAGAAGTCGAGGGAAAGCAGGCGTTATTTGTTGTCAATCTTGAACCCAAGAAGATGATGGGCGAAGTTTCTGAGGGCATGTTATTTGATATAGGATACGCTGATGGAATAACGCCTGTTTTGGCGGTGCCTGAAAAGTGGGTACCCAATGGCACACGGGCTGGATAGTCCGCCTACTTACTCCAGAAGAAAGAACAGACTAGATACCTGAATCGCAGGATTGATTACTGCAACTGAACAATGCCTATCTGCTCATCATGGTTTATGAGGCATTATCTATATCCTCCAAGATGTAAGGCTCTGTGATCTTCTGATACCACTCGGCTCGAGCAACTCATTGAAGTACAAATCTGAAGCTTCAATGAACTGAAAGATTTCGAAACTGAACCGACTTCAAGCGCATACATTTTTTCCAAACGGTTTAACCTCTTTCATGAAGATCAAGATTTGAAGAGGGTTTCACAGAATGCGCATATTTCTAATTCGTTCCTTATCGTTCAACTTTCTTAGTTCTCGTCCAGACCACAATGGCAATCAGCACTACCCATAACGCTAAGAACAGTACCAGGGAGTTGACCGGAATTCTAGGCTTGTACATGTCGAGGGGTAATCTAAAGCCACTGTAGAACTCCTCCGCATACTCGATCACCTTAAAGCCACCCATGTATTCTACCTTGTAGTTTGCCTCGTCCGCCTTCGTATATTCTACGGGATAAGTGAACTTCACCTTGACCTCGGTCTTTTCAGGCGATACTGGCCCAACATACTCGGTTTCAGGACGGATTGAGAACCCTATGCTGCCTTCTATGCTCTCCCGCCAGATCATGCGGCTGGTTTGAGCCAACCTTGTCCAACCTTCAACATTGATCAAATCTTCACCGTTTGCCTCTATGATGCCTGTAGCCCTAGCAGCACCCCACCTATCGACTGTAACCTTAAGCTCCCCAATCTTCTCGCTTACGACCTTTATCTCCATCCTAGACTGAGGTATCGTCTTCCCAGCATCGAATGGATAGGGGATGTACGGTTGAGGCGCATTTACCTCAACGATGTACTTGAGTGTCTGGTTGGATGGATTCACTATTTCTGCCACCATCATGACGTCAGCGTACGTAGCATTCACCACCTTCACCTCTATCGCTATCTGCTTGAACTCTAGAGAGACTGGAGAAGATGGAGGGGCGACAACTACCTTGGTAACGGCTTGCCCTGAAGCGTATTGATTGAGTTGAGGCATCAAGGCGCTTGATGTGATTAGAAGTATAACGATAAGTATGATTATATTCTTCATTTTAGAGCAGCTCCACAACCACCGCCAAGATCAAGAATAACAATCCTAGTAGGAAAGAATCGTAGCTTCTCCTATCAATCTTCCAAGCTGTGTTCCTAGCTAGGTGGAGGATAGAGGCTCCAAATGAAAGTCCTGAAGTGCCTAAGAATATCAGTGAGCATACGAAGAGGATCATGAAGATGACGGATTGAGCGATGATTGAAGCTCCAGAGTATTCTAAAATAGCGGGTAAGGAGGACCCTATCGATAAACCTAGGACGAATAGAGCGCCGACCGTTACCAGTCCTATAAGTACTCCGCCACCCACCACTACGACAGCCTCGGCGAACGTATACTTCACATAGTCCAGCTCGTCGAATAGGGGAGGAATAGAAGAATAGCCGAAAGACGTTTCCCTAGCAAGGTAGGGCACAAGAATAGGGAACGGTATCCATGTGAAGTCGAGGAAAGCGAGGTTGTAGCCTATGAATAAGCCGCCTAGAAGGACGGCTGCAGAGATCTTCATCCACTTAAACTGAAATAACTCTTTAAGCCCAGAAAAAACCATGCTATTTGCACCTAAATCAAATCTACTAAAATCAAAAGCTCATCTCACTAATATATTTGGCAGTTCTAAAACGGCTTGAAGCTTCTCACGACGAAGTCCTTGACGAGGGGGGCTTGGAAGCGTTTGAACAGTTTCTCAAAGAGGAGCTTGAGATTGAGCCTGCAGAGTTCAATGTTATGCTTATGGAATCAAGCGTCTGACTCTGTTATGAGTATGAACGGCTCATTGAGGTACTAGTAGTTCGGAATAGACTACTTTCATGAATGGAAGCTTCACCAGTTTTTCAATTAGTAGAATTGAGCTTTGAACATATTATATACGAGCAATCCGACGTAAACGAGGGCCGTGAAGACAGTGAACCACTCGAACAAGGGAGTCGTGTATACGATGACGAAGAGTAGGTTGATCGCTGCCACTACAAAGCCGTAATAAGCGATCGATCTGATATAGTTGGGGTGAGTAAACAGCGAGACGCCTGCTAGAATTAAGACTACTAAGTTGAGTATGAAGAAAACTGAGGACCAGAAGACGTGTTGTCCCATGTAGTCTTCGGAGAAGACACCGATCATGATTAAAGAGAAGGCTGCGAAGAATCCGACGGTCTGGGTAGCGATCAAGGAGATCTTTCTCCACTTCTCGTGTGTATACCACTTATAAAGGCCGGCGAAGAAGGGAAAGAGCGCAATCCCTGTGAGAATGCAGCCTGTGTTGTAAAAGACTGCGCCTGCTGGGTTGAAACTTGAATTTCCCAAGTCACTCAGCCAATTGGTGACTGGACTGTACGGCGTCGGGTATAGGGCTAGCGACGTGAATGTAAAGGTACAATAGAGCACGATGACTGCGATGCCAGACATGCAGCTTATCGGCCATTTCAAAGGGTTCGACTCCCAAGTTTTCTAAACAAGCTGTTGAAAACGTACTATCGTTATCTTAATAGCATTGTTAAGAAGATTCTGGTTTCGCTCCGGGATTTCGGGATAATCTGCCAATCCCTTGGATCTAGTGGCAACTTCTTCTTCTATGGGCTCGCGGTAGGGTCTGGATGTGGACTGACTGTGCCATTTGAGAGTGAGATTTTGGGTTACCTAAGTTCTTTAGCGACCTTCTCCGTGAACAGCTCTATCCCCGTCATGCTTGGGAAATCTAGGAATCTGAAGATGAAGTATTCGACACCAAGGTCTACGAAGTCTGCAAGTCTCTGCGAAACCTTCTCAGGGGTTCCGATAATGGTCGCGCGCATGGCATCGAACCGTGTCTCCTTAGTCACGAAGGGGTTATTGGTGGCTATTCGGAGAGCCTCATTTTGGGTCTTGGCGATGGCGATGCATCCCAGCCACGTTTTCTTTATCGCCTCATACCCTCTCCCGACTTTTTCACAGTGATGTTTGAGGACATCCAGTTTATGTCTGTACTCTTCCACGGTCAGGTTTGGGCAGTTCCACCAGTCGGCGTAGGAAGCCACCGCCCTTAGAGTGAGTTTCTCACCGCCTCCACCTATCATGATTGGTGGCAGGGGGTTGGGTTTGGGGTTGCAGTAAGCTCTGGCGACGCTGAAGTGCTTTCCATGGAAGTAGACGATGTTCTCAGTCCACATCTTCCGTATGATTTGAACCGCCTCCTCCAAGGCCTCAATCCTAGCTGAGGCCTTAGGGAACTCATAGCCATATGAGAGGCACTCATCCTTCTTCCAGCCTGCGCCGATTCCGAGAATGAACCTACCTGGGGCTAGGAGGCTGAGGGTCGCGGCCATCTTGGCCAGTAGCGCTGGGTTGCGGTAGGAGTTGCAGAGCACAATGTGGCCGAAGGACAGACGCTTGAACACGCCTATCAGGTAGTTGATGGTTGTCCAGCCTTCTAGGTTATCTGTGTCCGGGCTCTGCCAGTCAGCCCAAGGTATCATATGGTCGGAGAGCCAAGCTGAGTCGAAACTCTCCTTAACTCTTCCCAGTGAGCGCAGAATCTGTGTGACGAACTCCGGTCCTCTGGTTCCGTTGATGGGAAACTCCGGTATCCTCCACCCAAAACTGATCCGCATAGTATCTTCCTCTGAAGGCTGTTAAGTATGGCATAATCATAATAATAACTCCACGAGAGAGAACGCTTTAATTATTCAGTAGTTTAGGCCTTAGTCAAGCGAGGAGGTGCTTTATGTCAACTGTTCTGATAACTGGCGGGTGCGGCTTCGTAGGCTCACATTTAGCTCGATTTCTTTTGGAACGTGATTACAACGTGATATTGATGGATTTAGCGGTTAACGAAAAGCTCGTCAAGGACATTAAGGGTAAAAGCGTCATTGTTAAGGTGGACGTAACCGACGTACCGCAGCTAACGAAAGTTTTAAGGAAACATAAGGTGGATGCGGTAGTGCATTATGCTGCGCTTCTCTCAGCCGCTGCGGAGTCCAACCCAAACTTAGGTTACAAGGTTGATTTCGAAGGCGTCTGGAACGTTTACAGTGCTGCGAGAGCGACTGAAGTGGAGAGCGTAATTTTTGCAAGTAGCACGGCGGCTTACGGCCCTAGCGTCTCGGAGGAGGCGAAAGAGGATACTTACACGGTTCCTCAAACCCTGTATGGGATTTCAAAGCAGTTTGGGGAAATGCTTGGATTATGGTTTTACAGAAAATATGGCATGCAATTCGCGGCCTTCAGGTAC
>Ga0315312_1002222_pt1 | contig 13705 bp, 15 predicted proteins | sample TDP7_MG_FD_203629 | JGI IMG/M metagenome (GOLD analysis project Ga0315312, IMG submission 203629) | Freshwater sediment microbial communities from Lake Towuti, South Sulawesi, Indonesia - TDP7 | ecosystem: Environmental > Aquatic > Freshwater > Lake > Sediment | place: Indonesia: South Sulawesi... | reverse complement strand
TGGAGCAAAATCCAAAAGCCTTAAGGAGCGAATGAAAATGGATGAACTTGAGAGAATTCGTGCGAGGAAGATGCAAGAACTGCTGAGGAGACAGAACCAGGCCGCAGGAAGAAGTATGCCGGATTCACCGATACAAGTGACTGATAGCGATTTCGAAAGTTTAATCCAAGAGTATCCTTTGATGGTCGTTGATTGTTGGGCCACTTGGTGCGGACCCTGCCGGATGCTCGCGCCAGTAATAGATGAGCTCGCTCGAGATTATGCGCAGAGGATCGTCTTCGGAAAACTGGACGTGGATGAGAACCCTCGGACAGCTATGAATTTCGGAATCATGAGTGTGCCTACATTACTGATAGTCAAGAATGGGAAACTGGTCGACCAGATAGTCGGAGCAGTTCCGAGAGACTACATAGAGTCAAAACTTCGAAAACATATGTAGAATGGGAACTTATTTCAAAGCGATATGTATATTTTAGACTATGGGGAATGGAAATGCCCGGCGATCCCGCTGTAAAGCGTATAGTGCTAGACGTTCTGAAACCTCATGAACCGCCGATATATGATCTCGCGTCGAAACTTGCCTCATGCCATGGAATAGACAATGTACACGTGACTTCAGCTGAGATTGATCAGAGTACGGAAAGCATCAAAGTAGCAATAGATGGAACCGACATAAGCATAGAGACAGTGAAGAAGTGCATTGAAGAATTTGGAGCAGTAATTCACAGTGTGGATGAGGTATTGGTCGCGAGGAAGCCTTCAGCAAAGACGTGACAGCATCTATTACTTTTGGATCGAATTCAACCGCTCTCTAATAGCCGCTTCATTGTACCCAATAACTATCTTTCCCTCGATATCTATGACGGGAACGCCCATCTGACCTGACTTCGCAATCATCTCCACCACAGCATCTCTATTCGCTGCGACATCGATCTCTTCAAATTCAATGTTGTTACGTTTCAGAAATTCTTTCAGCATATTGCAGTAAGGACAGGTAGGAGTAGAATAAACTTTAATGAGCAACTCTCATCGCCTCAAGATATCCCTCTAAAGAAAACGGTCGAGTATAAGTAATTTACCAAGCGATCCTCAGAACCAACGACAGAGGCCTAGTTGGTGAGAAGAACTGAGATGCTTGAGTATCTCAAAGCACTCGGAAACGCCCTAGGTTCTCTCTGGAGCCTCGCTGGGCAACAGTATGTCGTGAGGTCTAGCTTCCTCGATTCCTGAAGGTGTCAAAGCCGCGAGGTGAGCCTTCTCCCAAAGCTCATGAATACTCTTAGCTCCTGCGTACCCCATAGAAGCTTTCAAACCTGAAACCTGTTCTTGAACCACGACGCTGACCTCGCCCTTGTAGGGAACCCAGCCTTCGACGCCTTCAGGGAGGCCCTTTGCAGGTTGGCTATACCTATCTAACGAGAATCGTTTAGCCATAGCGGAAGGGCTGCCCATACCGCGATACTGCTTGTAGTAACGTCCGCCTATCGCTATTAGGCTCCCAGGCGCTTCCCTACATCTAGCGAACAAGTTTCCAACCATGACACATGAAGCGCCTGCTGCAAGCGCTACAGCTGCGTCTCCTGGATTTCGAATTCCGCCATCTGCGATAATCGGTAAGTCGGCACTATAATCCTTCAGGGCATCTGATACTTGCGCGGTCGCGTAAAGTGTAGGTGCACCGGCTTTGGTTGTCTCCATAGTCGTACAGATTGAGCCGGATCCTATGCCTACTCTGAAACCGGCGATCCCTTCAAGCTTCGTTATCGCATCTTCCGCAGCCTTGTAAGTTCCAATATTGCCTACAACGACATCAGCCTTGACCGCGTCAAGTATCTTCCTAGTCGCTTCGAAAACGTTGGCGTTGTGAAAATGCGCCACATCTATAACGATCATATCAACATACTTATCCAACTGCTTCGCTCTCTCCAAATCGAAAGGAGAAGTTGCAGCTCCACAGAGAAGTTGACCCTTCTCATCGCGAGCAGCATTCGGAAATCTCCCCCGAAGCAGAATATCCTTGATCGTGATCAGCCCTTTCAAACGTTTCTGGTCATCGATTATGGGTAGCTTCTCTATTCGATGCCTATGCATGGTCTCCTTTGCATCTTCGATATCGATCCCCTCAGGCGCTGTGACAACTTTCCGTGTCATCAAGTCTTCAACCTTAAGGTTCAGATCAGCGAAACGAACATCCCTGCCGGTGAGGATGCCGATAAGCTTTCCTTTCTTCACGACGGGTAGTCCAGAGATATTGTGTTTCTGCATGAGTTCAACTGCGTAGGCGATTGTTCTGTTCGGCTCGATCGTGATAACTTCGCGAATAATAAGGGACTCCGCCCTTCTCACATGCTTAGCCATCTCAACTTCTTCTTCTACGCTGCAATTCCTATGAAGAACTCCCACTCCACCTTGACGAGCTAAAGCAATCGCCATATCGCTCTCAGTGACAGTGTCCATAGGCGAAGAGACGTATGGAATATTTATCGGGCAGTTCTTACTGGCTCTCGACTTAATGTCAACCTCACGAGGCTCAACCTCGGTGAAACCGGGGAGCAAGACAACGTCTCGAAAAGTGACCGCCAAATCAATGTTCTTAAACTTATCGCGGTAGCCTGAAGTTGACATGAACTCTACTCCACAATTGTCTCATAGGTTTAGACAGATAGATGCCGCAGATTGCTTAAATATCCTTGCTCTAGGCTCTGTCAGCGAATAAAAGCCTCCTCACTGGCAGAATGACACAAACTTGTGCTTATCAACATTGGCGATTTCATGGGGATCTATCGCAAAGGTTGTAGTGCCATGAGATAGAACTCACTCATTCAACGCTACGTTGACTGTCGCCCACGCAGGCGCGATAGGAATAGCAAAGAAAATTCGAATCTAAACATAATCGTCCATACGAAAGCCTCAAGTCCTTTATTAATTGTTCAACTATTCTCCCATCGGCGACTTGAAGGAAATGAGTCTGGCATGCGCAGTCGCTTGAACCGAAATGCGCAGCTGGAAAAGATGCTCTCAATCCTCCACATATGGATTCATTCACTTTACATTCCATGCTTCTCTTAGTCTCGGAGTAGACGACTGCGATTATTTGAGCCAATTCATGGTTGAGAAGGTAGTCGATATGCCATAAGTTTCTCTTCGTTTTTCGTAAATGTCTGCTTATTCTACCTTCAATTGATGATGCTCCGCTTCCGCGCGCCGAGCCTGTATAGAGATACGTACCTTTCGGTATCCTGATTGGTCCAAGTGCACCGATCTTTATGCTAACTGAAGCTTTGAGTTGAATGATCAGCGTGTAGATTCCTTTCAACTATTCCTATTCCAGCATCTTCTCGATCTCAGCGGCGAGAGTCTTGCCGACTCTGGGAACCTCTTCAAGCCTCCTTGATCGATAGAGCTCTTGAATATTCTCTTTAAGTTCTTCAATCGCCCAAGCAGCCTTGCGGTAGGCCCAAATCTTATGTGGGCTCTCAAGCTCCAATTCAAGTCTGTATGCTCTGTCGAAGAGGGCGGCTGCGATCTCTTTGTTCCTTTTGAACGGTGAATCAGGAATATACCTAGGAATCCTATCTGCTATACTGTATTTCTCACATAGAGCAGCAATCTTCTTGCCGACAGCGGCAGCGTAGCGCCTCAACGCATCCTCACTAGAATAAAGTTCATCATACTTCTCCACTAGGCTGGGAAAGTGGTCTTGAATCAGCTTCATGTATCTGATCTTCACATTATCCTCCAGAGTTAATCCTCCGCCCGCAAGAACGTAGCTTCCGCCATGCTCCGCGGTGGATCTAACGATCTCTTCGAAAGTGATGTCACTATCCGTCAAGTACGGTAGAACAGGCATCAACGCTGTTCCAGTCAGGATTCCTGCTTCACTGATCTTTTTCATAGCCCTCAATCTACTTCTCGGAGCAGAGGCTTTCGGCTCGAAGAGTCTTGTCAACTTCTCGTCTAATGTTGTTATGCTGATTGAGACGCAAACCCAAGAACGCTTATTGATCTCCTGCAAGATATCCAGATCTCTTAGGACTAAAGGAGATCTCTCGACTATGTGAACTGGAAAATTGAGGTTCCCAATCACCTCAAGCATCTTTCTAGACAGTTTGAATCTACCTTCAGCGGGCTGATAATCTCCGGTGACTATTATGTCGCGGGGAACCTTCGACAGCTCCTTTCTAAGTTGTTCCGCGGCATTCGTCTTGACCTTGATTATCCTCGAGAAATCTTCAGGATTGTCGGTCTGAAGGTATTTTCTGGACTGCGAGTAGCAGAACTCGCATCCCTGCTCACAACCAACGTAAGGGTGAGCTGAATACTTGTCCCAGAACCATCCTCCGTCAACATGCTTATGCACATTCAGGATTCTCTTACATCTACAGGGTCTATATTCAACCGCCATAAATCTGATGCCACTCAAATAGGGATACCCTTACATTATAGATGTAGCTTTCGAAACTGAATCAGTGAGAGAATGAAAGAGTTCGCCGACGCATATAGATTTGGAACACTCGACATAGACGGAAAGAAGTTCCCGAAAGTTCTGCTCGGAACCTCACCCTTCATAGGTGCAGGACAGTTCGGAGCGAAATCCTATGTCTATTATAGGCAATTCTATGAGAACCCGAAGAACATAGCCAAGATAATCATTGAGTGCGTAAAGCTGGGTTGCAACGCCGTTCAAGTAATCTGCTTCCCGCCCATTCTAACAGCTATTCAGGAGGCTGTCAGAGCAACAGACACCGAGATATTCATAATGGGAAGCACCGGCCTCGGAGAGATCTCAACCGAGATAGAGAGCATGAAGCAGCTGAAAGCGCAGTCAATACTGACACACGGCTCGTACACTGACAGAACCCTCAATAAAAATCCGGAGAAACTGAGGAGAACCCTGCAAGGCATAAGAGAAGGAATCGTTGGAATCGCCAGTCACATGCCTGGAACAACAATTGAGAAAGCAGCTGTAATTGAAGAAGTCAAATTGATGTTGGTTCCTTTCAACAAGATCGGCGTCTTCATGGATCCTTCATTTGAATCAACTCTTCAGGCTGCGGAGTCTGCAAGAAGGATTGGGAAGAAGATTATCGCTATGAAGTCGCTTGCGGCCGGTAGGTTAGAACCTGCTGTAGCGTTTCAGTTCTTGAAAGATAGAGTTGATGGCGTAGCTGTGGGCTTAACAAACATGGAGGAGATGAAAGAGACCTTGGAGGTTGCGAGAAGTCACTTCGGGTGAAAACTCAATCTTCCGGTTTTTGAGCCTTGACATTTATACTTAGAATCCTTTTGGTGAAATTTGTTCTAGACAGCACGTTGACATGCTTAAATCCTGCTTTCCGTATCTTCTTCAGATAATCTTCTATCTCAAGCGCACCTGCAACACATCCTGCCCAGTACCTAGGATCTCTACGGATCTCCTCAGGCAACTCTCCTTCAGTCACTATATCAGAGATAACCATCCTACCCCCGGGCTTAAGCACACGATAGGCCTCCTTGAAGACCTTGTCTTTATCAGGAGCCAAATTTACGACACAATTACTGATGACGACGTCGACGGAGCCTGTCTCAACAGGCATATCTTCAGCGTCTCCGAACTGAAATTCAACGTTCTTGAGACCTAGCTCTTTAGCGTTCCTCATCGCTCTTCGAATCATCTCTCTAGTAAAATCAACGCCCACCACTCTTCCTGTCGTACCGACTTTCTTAGCGGCGAGAAACGCGTCGAGGCCCCCTCCAGACCCTATATCAAGAACAGTTTCCCCCCTCTTCAATTCTGACAACGCCACAGGATTCCCGCATCCGGCAAACACCTGCTTAACCTTCGCTGGCAGATCCTTCAGTTCGTCATGCGAATATCCTGCCAACGCGGCCGATTCAACTCCAGAAAGCAACTGAGATGAATCGCCGCAACAAGAGCATCCTGAATTAGCAACCTTCGCATAGGTCTTCCTTACGAACTCCTTAATCTCATCGCCCTTCGTCTTCACGGCGTTCTGCATGGACTATCGGATGTCCAATATAATAATCGCATTATTTAAGTGTATTTGGGACAACATTCACCTGAACTAAACATGTTCAAGAAGTCAGTTGGAACTGCGCGTGGTCCTCCTGAGTGCTGCGATATGCGGGGACTACTTTCATTTCTTATACTTTGGTTGCTCTCGAAGAAGGATATGTATGGTCAAGAAATTGCTAAAGAGCTAGCGAAGAGGAAAGGAGAGAAACCGAACCCGGGCACACTGTACCCTGCGCTTAGAGATTTGGAGAGGAGGGGTCTGGTGAAATCCAGTAGACAGGAGAGAAAGAAGGTCTACAGGTTGACTAAAGAAGGGAAGGATGGGCTTAAGAAGGCTTGTTACTACTTCTGCAGAGCCTATGGAGAGATCTTTCGAGAGTGCAAAGATTTATGCGTGTAGACCTCTTTCTCTGACAAGCTTATTGAGGAGTAGCTCTGACATCTAATAATAACATCTTGACGTGTGAACAGTAGATGAAGGCGCTGATACTTGCGGGAGGGTATGCAACGAGACTCCGCCCCTTGAGTTGCACAAGGCCGAAACTCCTCTTCCCGATCGCCGGAAGACCGATGCTTGAATGGACTGTAGAGAAACTTGCCGAGGAAGGTGTCGACGAGATTATTCTTGCCGTGAACTACTTGGCGGATATGTTGAAAAGGCATTTCAAGACAAGATTCAATGGCGTGAGGATCAGATACTCAATAGATCCAACCCCCCTAGGAACAGGGGGTCCAATAAAACAAGCTCAAAGACTTCTAGAGAACAAGGAAACGTTTCTGGCGATGAATGGTGATATTCTCTCTGAAGCCCCAATAAAGTCCATGTTGAAGGCGCATAGAGAGACAGGAGCGATCGTGACGATAGCTCTCCACAAAGTCGAGGATCCGAGCAGGTTCGGAGTCGCGAAGATGGCGAATCAGACAAGGATAGAAGCTTTCATAGAGAAACCGAAAAAGAGGGAAGCTCCGAGCAGTTGGATAAACGCGGGCATATACCTTATGGAACCCGATGTATTCAACTATATAGATACTGGAAAGAAAGTCAGCACGGAGAGAGAAGTCTTCCCCATCCTAGCGAAGATGGAGAAGCTACATGGGTTCAAGTGTGACGGTTCATGGTTCGACATAGGCAAGTTCGAAGATTACATGAATGCAAATCACAAATTTCTGGCGAGGATTTCCAGGAGAACGCCTATGGTAGGCGATGGCACGAAAGTGAGCTCGAGCACACGGCTTATTCCTCCAGTAGTCATAAACAGGAAGGTGGAAATAGGCGACGACTGCATTATCGGGCCTTATGCGGTTATTGATGATCACGTTGAGATTGAACGAAGGAGTGAGATAGCCCGATCGATAATCTTCCGAGAAGCAAAGATAAGGGAGCGCTCATCTATCAATGGTTCAATTGTAGGCGAAAATGCTGTGATTGGGAAGGAAGCCAAACTAAGAGGAGGAACGATAGTCAGCGACTATGTCCTAGTTCGAGACAACGTAAGACTGGGCCCAGACGTCATAGTCTGTCCTCATAAAGAGGTTGATCGAAGCATCCTCAAACCGATGCACATCAAATAGAATGAGGGGCAAACGGTTTGGTGGAACAGCGCAGACTTTTTGGAACAAACGGGATCAGAGGCGTAGTCAACAAAGATCTGACGGCGAAATTCGCTTTGGAGATAGGGCAGTCGATAGGCACGATCTTCAATAATGGTAGAATACTGCTTGGGAGAGATGGAAGAAGTAGTGGCATGCTCCTCTCAGGTGCGGTCGCTTCTGGGTTGATGGCATCAGGGTGTTCAGTCTACGATGTCGACATGATTCCGACACCGGCTTTACAGTACGTGACGAAGACATGGCGATTCGATGGAGGAGTCGTTATCACTGCAAGTCACAACCCGCCTGAGTACAATGGGATAAAAGTGATGGACGATGATGGGATAGAGATTCCTTCTGAAAAGGAGAGCGAGATTGAAGAAACCTACTATGAGAGAAGGTGGAAGATAGCTGGATGGGAATCTATTGGAAAGATGAATGTGAAGACAGGCGCAATTCAAGACTACAAAGACGCTATCAAACGCCATGTGGATCGAGAGAAGATAGAGAGAGCGAAGCTGAAAGTCGTCATCGATCCAGCCAATAGCGTAGGGGCCCTAGTATCGCCGAGTCTACTGGCAGAGCTAGGTTGCAAAGTCTATACAGTAAACGCAAACATAGACGGGTCTTTCCCCGGAAGGAATCCTGAACCGACGCTTGAGAGCCTCGGCGCTCTCTGTGAAGCCGTCAGAGCTTCAGGATCAACTCTGGGAATAGCGTATGATGGCGACGCGGATAGAGCGATCTTCGTTGATGAGACGGGTCAATCACATTGGGGAGACAAGAGCTTCGGGATAGTGGAGAAGTTCTTCCTCGCTGAGAACCCGGGTGAGAAAGTAGTTACACCTGTGAGTTCATCGCAGATGGTTGAGGAGATAGCTGAAAAATACGATGGGGAGGTTGTGTGGACAAAGGTCGGCAGTACAATAGTCTCGCGGAAGATGTTAGAGGTCAAAGCAAAGCTGGGCGGCGAGGAGAATGGAGGAATCTTTTATGGGCCGCATCTAGCTGTTAGAGACGGCGCAATGACATCCGCATTGATCGTAGAGATACTTGCGAAAACAAGGAAGAAATTCTCGAGACTTGTCAAAGAGCTTCCTACATACTACATCCATAAAGACAAGGTTCAATGTCCCAATCAAGTCAAGCAGAAGGTTCTCGAAAGACTTCTAAAAGAACCTAAGAAGGATCGCGTGGAGACAGTAGATGGAGTCAAGATCTGGTTCCCCGACAAGAGCTGGATTCTAATAAGACCAAGCGGAACGGAGCCGATCTATAGGCTGTACAGTGAAGCGAAAACGAGAAGTAAGGCCATGACTCTAATTTCGAAGTACAAATCCGCCCTGAAACGCTTGATCAAGAATACGCTTTAAAGCGAGATGCTATTCTTGGAGCTTCTAGAGTACACTGCGCCACTTACGACCTTTCTCGTGGGTTTTGCTTTCACATATATATTGACGCCTATCATCGCTGGCAAGATGGCTCGTTCAGGAATCGTCGGCATCGATGTACATAAGCTCGACAAACGAAAGGTCCCTGAGATGGGAGGGCTCTCCATAGTAATCGGGCTGAGCGCCTCCACAATCGTGTCGATGATAATCTTTCCTGATCACATTACGAAGTTCGTAGCCTTTCTACTAACTGTGCTGATCGCCGGATTTGTTGGAGTGAGAGACGACATCAAGCCTTTAAATCCTAGACTCAAACCTCTCTTGACTGCAGCCGCCTCGATCCCAATACTTCTATTAGGAGTCTTCTATCCGCGTCCAAGTCTACCATTCATCGGGAAAACCCGTCTGACGATAGTCTATCCGCTCATCATACCGTTCGCGGTAGCCGTTCCGGCAAACGCTGTGAATATGATGAACCCCTTCAATGGCGTCATGACTGGAGCCTGCAGTATAATCTCCTTGGCCCTCGCAATTAGCATGATGATAGCAGGCAGAACTGAAGATGCGATTTTGGCTGTAGCTTTACTCGGATGCCTCTTGGCCTTTCACAGATTCAACAAGTATCCGGCGAGAGTGTTCTCAGGCGATACAGGTGACCTTTCGGTCGGAGCAGCGTTAGGTGCGTTGGCTATAATCGGGCAGGTTGAAGTGGCGGCTGTGGTAGCTATGATCCCCCATATAATTAACGCATTCTATCTTCTCTCTACTTTAGGCGGCTTGTACGAGAGGAGGCAGATATCTAATAGACCTACCAGAGTTCTCTCCGACGGCAGGATAGAGGCAACAGACGATAGACGAGCTCCTGTAACCTTGACGAGAATGATCTTGGCTCAAGGCCCCCTACGAGAGCCTGAGATAGTTTCAATAATGATCACCTTGACAGCTATCGCTTCAGCTTTCGCAGTATTTACTCAGCTTCTAATTCCTAGGTGAGGTAGGTTGGGCCGGGTCCTCACTCTAATCACCATAATAGTCTTCGTCTGGTTTTCCTTGATATTTGGCCTTTTCATAATAGTCAAGTACGTTCTAGAATTATCAATTCCACTCTCAGGCGTCATCGGCAGCGCGTTGGCAGGGATAATAAGAGTTGTAGCTGCCTCTTCCATCGCCATATTCTGGCTAATTCTATGGAAGAAGGTTGCTGAATTCTACTTCTGGAGGAACATGCGTAAAACTAGCTGAAATGCTTTAACTCGCTCAAGATAACTTCTATCGGATCTTCCATTCTTTCCACAAAGTTTTTGGCTTCATCTCGAATACGTCGACGATACGTCTCGTCCTCGAGCATATTCATAGCTCTTTCAGCAATTCTAACGGGGTCAGTCTCTCTAACAACGAAGCCAGACGAAATTAGAAATTCCTCAATGATCGTCGGCTTGTTTGGGAAGCATGATATCGATGGTACTCCAAGCATGGCAGTCTCTGTCGTCATAGTTCCTCCTCCTCCAATGAAGACTGAGCTGAATGAGAGGAGATTCGGCCCGTTCACCAGAGTTTTCGGAATCACTATTTCATGCTTGAATTCTCTCCTCAGAATCTCCGCTTGGTAGTCATATCGCGGCAAAGCAACTATGTCTGCTTCAAGTTCCTTTCTCAGCATCTCGCGGATCGCACTGACGGTATTCAACAATCTCTCTCGCTTTCTCGCTATAAGATAAGCAGCGGAGGATTCTTCGAGCCTAACTGTTACTATCTTCCTCTGCGACTTTATCCCATCTTGAACCAGAATACGTCTGTCCGGTCTGAAATTTCTAAGCCATACGATAGGGTCCAAGGCATTGTACTGAAAAATTTTGGCTGCGGATATCCCGTAACCGAGCCATTCTTTCTTCGGAATTACAGCTGGTGTGAAGAGCCTCTCTGAAAGTGGAATCGTAAGTTTCGACACGGCCTCTGCATGTGGTGAGTCGCTGATGCAGAGATGCGGAATCCCTAGGCCGAAAGCAACTCTAGCGGCTTCTGGAGACGAAAAGGATAGCGCTACGTCGGGTTTCCGTCGACTGATGAACTTAGCAAGTTCAGCTACTCTCTCTGCGCTTGCCGAAAGCTTTTCTTCTATTCTTGCTCCCCCGTGCTTTCCGATGGCGGAAGCCTTCAGCCCATGCGCTTCTAGAAGCTGATTGACCTCACGATATAGTCTAGTTGTCAAGACAAGTTTGCAGCCTTGCTTCATTAATCTCCTAGACAAGACGCTGAACAGATTTCCCTGCTTCGGAGTTAGGATGTCTAACCAGATTACCTTACCCATCTATCTTCTCTCTCAATTGAGCTGAGCTACAAACCGAACCGAAACGATCTTACTCTAACGTTCTTGAGTGCGGAGAGTTAAATAATTGTTTGAAAGACTATTAAAGCAATCAATTCCGAACGGATCAAAATTCATCATAGGGTGTTCTCAATGACCATAATGAAACTTGGTGCTGACGAGATAAGGAACAAGGTCAAGAATCATTCGGTGACTGTTGCTGTTATCGGAGTCGGCTGGATGGGTCTTCCGACGGCTTGTCTATTCGGCGAAGCAGGAGCGAACGTGATAGGTGTAGACTTGAACCCTGAGGTCGTCGAGAAGATTAACAGAGGTGAAAGCCATCTTCTAGAGCCCGGGCTGCCGCAGCTTTTGAAAAGGCTCAGAAGCGAGAAGAGACTTGGAGCTACGAACAATATTCAGGAAGCGGCATCTGAAAGTGATGCAATAATTCTACTGGTCCCTACACTGATCGATAAGCAGAGGTCTGCTGACTATTCAGCTGTTGAGAATTCATGCCGAGATATAGGCAAGGGGATACAGAGCGGCTGTCTCTTGATCTTTGAGAGCACATGCGGTCCCGGCGTCACTGAGAGAGTGGTGAAGTCGACTCTAGAGAAATATTCGGGATTGAAGGCTGGAGTTGATTTCGGTCTTGCTTATAGCCCCGTAAGGGCGATGGGTGGTAGAGCTCTGCGCGATATTCAAAGTTACCCGAAAGTTGTAGGGGCTATTGATGAGAAGAGTCTAGAAGCTGCCAGCGCATTATTGTCAACCATCGTTAAGGGAGAGATTGTGAAAGTTCGAGATATCAAGACGGCTGAAGTCTCAAAACTTTTCGAGACCATATACCGCGACGTCAATATTGCTCTCGCCAATGAGTTCGCCATGTTATGCGAGAAGGCTGGGATAGACTACGATGAAGCTAGAGAGGCTGCAAATACCTTGAAAGAGTATTGCCATCTCCACATTGCTAGCGTGGGTGTAGGTGGCCACTGTCTCCCTGTCTACCCATATCTACTGGCGAGTGAAGCTGAACGACTGGAAGCCAGATTGAAGCTTGTTATGAACGCTAGAGAGATCAATGATGGAATGCCTAGCTATACTGCTAGACTGGTGGCCAACGGTTTAAGGGCTTCAGGAAGATCGATGAAAGGCTCCAAGGTGGTTGTTCTCGGAGTCTCGTACCGAGCCAATGTGAAAGAGACGAGGTTCTCTCCTTCGATTGAGCTTGTCACACTTTTGAAGCGTAGAGGTGCTCGCCTGATTGTTTTCGATCCAAAGTTTAGTGCTACAGAGATAGTTGATATGGGCTATAATACTGAGCCTACTTTGAAGGCCTCTATCGAGAAAGCTAACTGTGTGGTGATAACAGTGCCTCATGATGAATTTCGAAGGATAGACCCGAGAGAGTTAGCTGCAAGCGTCTCGAAATCAGCTGTAATCGTTGATTGCGCACATGTACTCAACCCATTACTCGTTGAGAAAGCTGGTTTAATATATAGAGGAGTTGGGAGAGGCTTATGGACGAGGTAACGTTCAGCATAAATCAAGGAAAAACGGTATATCTAGGTTGACAGCAAACCAACTAGTCTAATGGAAGGTCACAACGGAGATGAAGAGAAAACTCATGGAGATCCTCGCCTGCCCGATCGACAAGTACTATCCCCTAGACCTGTACGTCTTCGAGGAGAAAGCCGAGATAGTTGAAGGCCTTATCGTCTGCCCGAAATGCAACAGATTCTACCCGATCATAGAAGAGATCCCTCACATGCTCCCAGACGAGTTGAGGACCAAGAACGAGGATCTAGGTTTCCTAAAGAAATGGAAGGACAAGGTTCCTCAGAAAATCTTGGATGAGGGGAAACCATTCAACCTCAAAACAGCATGAACTAGCACCTAAATTATCGTTCAGTAGAAAAGTTCAAGAACAGTCTTCTCGCTACTTTCTTCTGAGTAGCCCGGTGGTGTAGTGGACAAAGCTTTGTATGGCGTCTAAGCATAGCGGGCTTTGGCTCTCTTCTACGAGAGAGGAGACCCGCCGACGGGAGTTCGAATCTCCCCCGGGCTACCATTCATTCTTAGGAAATATGCGCAGATTGCATCCTATCCTCAAGGCGACGGCTCAAAGCTTCGCTGATAATCATTTGGATATCTCTCATGGAGATCTTTAAGCCCTCTACTGGCGCTGAAGAAGCAGCTTGGCGAAAAGGTGCCAAATAGAATTTTCTGAAAAGGTACCAAAAACTAAACGGCTACGAATCTAAAAAAGGTGAGTTAGAGGTTCTAAGCCTCTATTCCTTTTCAGTCTATCTCTGAAGGGGTCTCTTCTTCACCCGGCGGTTTAGGAGGCATTCCTCCCTCTTTCGTCTTTCCAGCGGCGATGACATCGTCTATCCTCAG
>Ga0315312_1002221_pt1 | contig 13710 bp, 10 predicted proteins | sample TDP7_MG_FD_203629 | JGI IMG/M metagenome (GOLD analysis project Ga0315312, IMG submission 203629) | Freshwater sediment microbial communities from Lake Towuti, South Sulawesi, Indonesia - TDP7 | ecosystem: Environmental > Aquatic > Freshwater > Lake > Sediment | place: Indonesia: South Sulawesi... | reverse complement strand
GTCGATTAGGACATAGCCTGTATCGGTTTTCACGAGGTAGCTGTTTGTGTCCGTAAGGTAATGAAAAGTGAGGGTTCTAATCTCCTGCATATTTCCCCCAATATTTAGAGCGGATATAAGCGTGTGTAACCTCTGAGATTAATTACATCAGGGTATATGAATTAACCCCCATCATATAATCAACTTGCCAAGGGCATTCCTGTCGCATCCAACTACTTTCAACATATGTCATACAATAATAACGTTGACCTCCTCATGCTACATAATCCCCAATGTATCTTCTATGAAATACAAGTGGGTCGGGAAGGATTTGGACCTTCGACCACCTCCGTGTCAGGGAGGTATCCTAACCAAACTAGACGACCGACCCAAGGCGCATGGAGTGGCCTTCCCTCAGGCCCTCTACTGCGCCTCAGTCTTATCTATCAACTTCGGTCCTTTTTTGCTTTTGCGGTCTCTTCACTTATAATCTGACCTCGACGCCCTCATGGTAGAAGGGAGAGCGCGTGTCCTCGAGTCAAGTCAAACAATCGATAAGGGAGCGCGTTTGGGACATGATGGAGCGGGAGGGTATCGCCAGGTTCCCGAGGCCCGTTCACGGCAGGATACCCAACTTCGATGGAGCCGAAAGGGCCGCTGCGCGGCTCGCCGAACTTGACGCCTTCAAGGGGGCACGAGTGGTAAAGGTCAATCCAGACGCCCCACAACGCCCAGTCCGGGAGAGGGTCATGTCGAGCTTCAAAGGCCTCCTCGTGCCCACTCCCAGACTTAGGCAGGGCTTCATCCTAATCGAGCCAGGCATGATCCTTAATTCGAAGATAGGATATGCCTCAACGATTAAGGGCTCCCTCGAATGTGGCGAGCTCGTAGGGATAGAGGCGCTACCCAAGGTCGATTTCGTCGTCGTCGGCTCAGTGGCGGTTACGCCAAAGGGGGCCCGACTCGGTAAGGGAGGGGGCTACAGCGAGATGGAATACGCGATCCTGCGCCAGCTCGGTCTGATCGACGAGAAGATTCCCGTAGCCACAACCGTGCACGATGCCCAAGTAGTGGACGACGAGGTTCCCCTGGAGGCCCACGACCTCACGGTGGACGTGATCGTGACGCCAACCAGGACCATTTTAACGGACTCCAAGACCTCCAAGCCTTCAGGCATCATGTGGGATAGGGTGAGTGATAAGATGATGGAGGAGATCCCCATGTTGGGACAGCTTAAGGACCAGGTCGCCTCAGTTCAAAGTTCGCGATCCACGGGGGAAGCCCTTTAATCCTGGATAGAAGGGGAGTGAGGTTGGTGCGAATTTCGAGGAGGGAAAGATATGGCTAAGGTAAAGGTTGGGGTCATAGGATGTGGGTCGATCGGAGTCTACCACATAGCCTCATACCAGAAGGTCCCGGGCGCCGAGGTTGTGGCCATCTGCGACATCGACGCAGCCGCTCTAGGTGAGGCGAAGAGGAAGTTTGGCGTGAGCCAGGCCTACAAGGATTACCGCGATCTGCTGGCCAAGAAGGACATCGGTGCCGTCTCGGTCTGCCTTCCGAACAGGCTTCACTCGATCGTGTCCGTCGCGGCGTTCGAGGCCGGAAAGCACGTCCTCTGCGAGAAGCCGATGGCCATAAACGCCAAGGAGGCTCAGAGGATGGTCGATGCCTCGAAGAAGGCCAACAGGAAGCTCATGATCGGCCTGACGTTTCGCTTCCAGAACAGGAGCACGGTCCTGAAGGAGCACATCGATGCCAGGGAACTGGGCGAGGTCTACTACGCGAAGTGCGGGTGCCTGAGGCGCTCCGGCATACCGGGGATGGGGAGCTGGTTCACGACGAAGAGAGAAGGCGGAGCGGGCCCCCTCTACGACATAGGCGTCCATGCGCTTGATCTGACCATGTGGCTCATGAACAACTTCAAGACGAGGACAGTCCTCGCCTCTACGTATGCGAAGTTCGGCCCCCATGGGAGGGGGATTGGGGACTGGGGCAAGCCTGTCCCGGGCGGGCCTTTCGATGTCGAGGACCTCGCGGCGGTGCTGATGAAGATGCAGAACGACGCCACCATCTTCCTGGAGGTCAGCTGGGCGTCCCACATAGGCGAGGACAGGTTCTACTCGCAACTGCTGGGAGACAAGGGGGGCGCGGAGTACGACACGATGATGCTCTACACCGAGGAGAAGGGCAACTTCGTCAACAAGAAGCTACTATACAGGGAGAACGATGGATACCTCACGGAGGTTGAACACTTCATAGATTGCGTCATCAAGGACAAGGAGCCGATAACGAAGCCCGAACAGATCCTGGGCGTCCAGAAGACGCTCGACGCGGCCCAGAAGTCGGCGGAGACGGGTCAGGAAGTCAAAGTCGAATAGTCGCTGCATGACATCATACTGAGATCCTTTCCTATTGCCCTAGATTATGTCACGATAACCTGCCTTCGTGACTTCCACTTGCCCCCAATGTTGACATCATTAAGACCACAGATTGCGTCGTATCAAGTCATCGAGGTTAACGCCCTAGATAGCTCATGATGCTCTGATAATCTTCAACTCCGCATCTCCATCCAACGGATATCATATCATCGATAGCCTCCATAACAAGCTCCTTGGCGATGAGGCCCTGGATATATGCCCTCATCAACAGATAGGGTGTGCCCGAGTATCTTATCTTGTATATTCTTGCGGTCTTCCTTGCCAATTGATCGTCCATTATGGCAATTCCATCATACTCCTTGGCTAAGGCTATTATGTGGACATCTGCATCGTGTAATCCCCTGATCTCATGTAGTCTTGTTATTAACTCCCGGCGTTTAGGTTCAACTATTTTTATCACATGTCTTTGAAAGAGTTCTGCGAGGATTTCCGCTTCTGGTGCCCCGATGTCCTTGCCCTTGTCAACCACTTCCTGTTTCACGAGTGGAGAGGTTATCTTCTCTAACTTCAGATCGACAAAGAGGTGGTTCATGCCGATCTTTGCCAAATAGATGAGAGGCGTGGAGTTGAGGACGATTAACATCACTTTTATTCAGCTTTTACAGTTTCCTCGAATTCGCGTCTTAGCTCCTCAGGCGTATACTTGATCCATTCGACTCTCCTCTGTCTCAATAGCTCCGCGAAATCCCATGCCGAAAGCTTGGCAATTTGAGATGCCCTGTTGAAGCTCGCCTTCCCCTCCTGAAGGAGCGAAAGGGCGTAACGTTTCCTCCATTCATCGATACCGATCTCGAGTATCTTCCTTACAGCAGTAGCCTTATCGGTCTTCTCGAACATCATGACCTCCCGTATCTCCCTATCCAGCCCCTCAGGGATCCTCGTGGCGATCGGCTTCTGCGTCAAGGCGATCGTATCGATATGGTATCATTCGTATACTTAAGCCTTGTTTATTTCATTCATGGAGGAGGGGCCGCTCCTGGGATTCCCAGAGGCTTTGCGCCTATTTCGGACTGCTGGCCCAAGCGCTATGGCTCGGTTTTCTCCCAGCCAACTGGCTTGCTGCGCCCGATTAATTGGCTCCACAGGCCAGAGCGCTACCAAGCTACGCGTTCCTAACTCACTCTACGCTAGAGCGGCCGCAGATTCCGCTCATCTCAGAAGCGCTAATAGCTCTTTCTTTCTCGCTCGACCATCGCCCATCTTCGAGAAAAGACCTAAAAGGCCGTCGAATCGTCGTGTTCGAGAAGGTACGCATCACAACCAGTAAATTGGCGTGAAGGGCATGTCTTTGGAAAAATGGTACTCGAAATCACCCGCGGACATCATGGAGCTCTTGAGGACAAGCTCCTCCGGGCTCACAGGTGATGAGGTCAACAGCCGCCTACAGAAGTACGGCTTCAATGAATTGAGGGAGACGAAGAGGGTCACGCCCCTCCAGATATTCCTGGGGCAGTTCAAGGACATCTTCGTCATCATGCTGCTAATAGCTACGGCCGTCTCCTTCCTCATCGGTGAAACCGTGGACGCTATGACGATCGCCGCAATAGTGGCCCTCAATGCGGTAGTCGGCTTCATCCAAGAATACAGGTCCGAGAGGGCAATGGAGGCCATGAAGAAGATGACTGCCCCGAAGGCGCGCGTGCTCCGAGAGGCGGTAGAGACTCTGATACCAGCGAAGGAGATCGTGCCGGGCGACATAGCGCTCCTCGAAGCCGGCGACCGAATACCCGCCGACGGGCAGCTCCTGGAGGTCGTTGACCTCAGGACCGATGAAGCGGTCCTGACGGGAGAGTCGGTGCCGATCGACAAGAGGGTCGGTGCCGTCGACGAGAACACGCCGGTCAATGACAGGAAGAACACCGTCTTCATGGCGACCCACGTGGTCTATGGCAGGGGCAAGGCCGTGATCACCTCGACCGGCATGCAGAGCGAATTCGGGAAGATCGCCGAGATGGTCCAGACCATGGAGGAGGAGGAAACGCCCCTGAAGCAGAAGCTAACGCGCTTCGCCAAGAAACTCGGCATCGGCGTCATCGCCATCTGCGCCGTGATATTCGCCCTCGAACTTTACGAGATATTCGTCCTCGGGATACACGAATCCCCTGAGGCCCTGAGGAACATCGTAATCGCGTTTGAGACATCCGTAGCGCTGGCCGTTTCGGCGGTCCCCGAGGGCCTGCCCGCCGTCGTCACCGTCTCACTCGCCCTAGGGGCGAGGGAACTCGCGAAACGCAACGCTGTGATCAGGAAGCTCTCCTCGGCCGAGACGTTGGGAGCGACCACGGTGATATGCTCCGACAAGACGGGCACGCTGACGAAGGGCGAGATGACCGTTCGCAGGACATACGTCGATGGCGAGGTCATCGAGGTGACGGGCGCCGGCTACGAAGCTAAGGGTGTATTCATGAATAAAGGAGCTCATGTGGAACCCAATGAAGGCGGCCTCGGACTTCTATTGAGGGCCGGCATGCTGTGCACGAACGCCTACTACGATGGGAAGAAGGTGCTAGGCGACACGACCGAGGGGGCCCTGATAGTGGCTGCAGCCAAGGCAGGGTTGGAGAAGAGGGAGGTGGAGGCGAGGTATCCCCGGGTGCGAGAGGTTCCTTTCACATCGGAGAGGAAACTCATGACGACCGTCCACAGGACCCCTGAAGGCAGTCTAGTGGCTTACGTGAAGGGGGCTCCCGAGATCGTCCTGGAGCTTTGCACACGCGTCCTTAAACACGGAAACGCGGTGGAACTGGGTGCGAGGGAAAGGGGAGAGGCCCTGGAGATCAATGAGAAGATGGCCAGCGATGCCCTCCGGGTTCTCGGCGTTGCGTACAGGGTATTGCCCCAAACCGACCCAGATGCGATTGAGGAGGGGGGGATCGAGGAGGACCTCGTCTTCTTAGGACTGACCGGGATGATAGACCCTCCGAGGGAGGAGGCGAGGGAGGCCAACCAGAAATGCCAGAAGGCGGGGATAAAGACGGTGATGATAACGGGCGACCACAAGCTCACGGCCATCGCGATAGCCAAGGAACTCGGCATGATGGGGAGCGAGGCCGTCCTGACGGGCGCGGAGCTTGACAAGATCGGCGACGAAGAGTTCGAGGAGATCGTGGAGGACGTTTCGGTGTACGCAAGGGTTTCGCCCGAACACAAGCTCAGGATAGTGAAGGCTCTCAAGAAGAGGGGACACATAGTGGCGATGACAGGGGATGGCGTGAACGACGCTCCTGCGCTGAAGCAGTCGGACATCGGGGTCGCGATGGGCATAACGGGCACGGACGTGACGAGGGAGGCAGCGGACATGGTCCTGGCGGACGACAACTTCGCCACCATAGTGAACGCCGTCGAAGGCGGGAGGACCATCTACGACAACATCCTCAAGTTCTCTTTCTTCCTGCTGCGCTGCAACTTCGACGAGCTGCTGGTGATTGGGAGCTTCGCCATACTCGGACTGGAGCTGCCACTCACCGCCGGCATGGTGCTCTGGGTCAACCTAGTGACGGACGGGGGACCGGCCGTGGCCCTTAGCATGGACCCGCCTGCAAAGGACGTCATGGATAGGCCCCCGAGGGACCCGAAGCAGGGCATACTCTATGGAAGGCTGGCATCGATACTCGCGACCTTCGTGACGCAGTTCCTGGGAACCAGCGTCCTGTTCTACATCGCCTACTACGTGCTCGGCGAACCCCTGGAGGAGGCGAGGGCGATGGCGTTCGTCCAGGCCACCCTGCAGGAACTGATCATAGTCTGGAACTGCAGGTCGGACAAGCACAACGCCTTCAAGGTCGGGTTCACCAATAATAAATTCCTCTTGGTGGCCGAGGTCATATCGATCGCTTCAACGTTATTGATACCCTACCTCGGCCTGTTCGGGACGGCCCCCTTGACCTTGCTCGATTACGCGATGGTCGCGCCGATCTCCCTCGTTGGCTTCCTGATCTTGCCCGAGGTCTTCTATGGAAGGAAGATATGGCGGTGGACCTGAGGCGCAAGGCCATGATTGTCCGTATCGATCAACCACATGGATTATAGGTGAATAACAGTAAGTAATGAGGTGTGCCCGAAGGAAGGTATGGGCTTGCGTTCCCCTTCTGATTTCGAACAACAACCTGGATGGCTTGAGCAACTCAGCAGGTGGCTCGAAATCGTCGTTGAGCAGTATGGTTACCTTGGGATCTTCTTCGTCAGTTTCCTCGGTGCGGCATCGATAGTCATACCCATACCTTATACGATCTTCATCTTCACCGCCGGATCCTTGCGCGTGCTAGATCCCCTCCTCATCGCGATCTCGGGGGCGATGGGCTCGGCCATAGGTGAATTCTTCGGCTACTTCCTGGGCTATTACGGCAGGGGCATCGTTGGGGAGGAGAGGCGGAGGAAGATGAACTATGTCCTGAGGGTCTTCAACCGATATGGGGCCGTCTCGATCTTCCTCTTCGCACTTACGCCCCTTCCAGACGATCTACTCTTCATACCTCTCGGGATGATGCGTTACAGTTTAATTAAGGCCTTCATGCCAAGTTTCATTGGAAAGCTGCTCATGTGTACCATCTTGGCCTACGGCGGGTACTTTTCCATCGGGCTCATCGGAAGCATATTTGGGGACGGTGGCCCATATACCGCTTTGGTATCCGCGATCCTCCTTTTCATCATAATAATGGTGATGTTCAAGGTTGACTGGGAGAGGATATTCCCCCTGAGTGAAAGGGGTGTGAAAGTAGAGTCATAAAACAAGATTTAAGTACCAAAAAAATTGGATTGACACCATGAGCTCGACCTGGCACGCCATGGACCCTTCGGAGGTGTTGCAGAAGCTCGGGGCAAGGTCCGAGGGGCTGGCCGAAGGGGAGGCTAAGGAAAGGCTCGCGAAATTCGGATATAATGAACTCGTCGAACGAAGGCGCAAAACCCCGCTGCAGATGTTCCTCGGGGAGTTCAAGGACGTTTTCATAATACTGCTTCTAGTGGCCACGGTCCTTTCGGTCATAATCGGTTACTACGATCTGCTGAGGGGGGCGGCGGAGAACTTCCTCGATGCATACACAGATGCTATCACGATCGGAATAATTGTCGTCTTGGTGGCTGTCGCCGGTTTCATTCAGGAGTATCGCGCCGAGAAGGCCCTTGAGGCGTTGAAGAAGTTAGCCGCCCCCAAGGCCCGCGTGTTGCGTGACGGCAGGGAGATGATCATCCCCGCCCGAGAAGTCGTCCCAGGCGATCTTCTCTTGCTCGAGGCCGGCGACACGGTTCCGGCCGATGCCCGATTGATCGAGGCCGTAGAACTCAAGGCGGATGAAGCCGTTTTAACGGGTGAATCCACTCCGGTCAAAAAAAGCACGGCCGCAATCAAGGCCGAGGCGCCTGTCGCTGACAGGAGGAACATGCTCTTCATGGCCACTCACACGATCTATGGCAGGGGAAGGGCCGTTGTCTCCTCAACGGGCATGGGGACTGAGTTCGGCAGGATCGCTGAATTGGTACAGGCCGCCGAGGAGGAGGAAACCCCCCTGCAGAAGAAGTTGGACCGATTCGCCAAGCAAATCGCCTATGTCGTATTGATCCTTTGCGCCGTTATTTTCATCCTCGAAGTTTTCGCCGAGGGCTTCGCGATTAAGGCATTCGTTGATGCCTTTATGTCATCCATCGCGTTGGCGATCTCGGTCGTTCCCGAGGGAATGCCGGCAATAGTGACGATCGGCCTTGCTGTAGGCGCTCGTGAGTTCGCACGTCGTCACGCCCTTATCAGAAAGCTCTCTTCAGCCGAGAGTTTAGGCGCCACCACCATAATCTGCTCCGACAAGACCGGCACCTTAACCAAGGGCGAGATGACCGTCCGCCGAATATATAATGGTGGTGAAGTTTTTGAAGTTGCGGGAGTTGGCTACGAACCTAAGGGCGAGTTTTCAAGCGGTAATAACCCGTTTGATCCAGAGGGGGACAAGGACCTTTCACTGCTCTTGACGATCGGCGCCCTGTGCAACAATGCCACCCTCGAAGAGGAGAGTGGCGTTTGGTGCGTTTTGGGTGACCCAACGGAAGGCGCCCTCATCGTGGCCGCTGCAAAGGCAGGACTGGTAAAAACGGAATTGGAAAAGGTATATCCGCGCACGGGCGAGATCCCGTTTACGTCCGAAAGGAAACGTATGACGACGGTTCACTCGACCCTTGAAAGGGAACAGTTCGCCTATGTGAAGGGCGCGCCTGAGGTCATCTTGGAGCGATGTCAACACGTCCTGGAAAACGGCAGGGAAACGAAGCTGACGGATGCGAAGAGAAAGGAGATCCTGGAGCATAACGAAAGGCTCGCCAGTGATGCCCTTCGTGTCTTGGGCATGGCGTACAAGAAGGTGCCGGCGACGTTGAAGGAGTTCGACGAGGAGGGCCTCGAGAATAACCTGATATTCGTCGGTTTGGAGGGGATGATAGATCCGCCGAGGGAGGAGGCGATCGAGGCCAATAAAAGGTGTATAGAGGCGGGGATAAGGACGGTCATGATCACGGGCGATCATAAACTGACGGCCATCGCGGTGGCGAAGGAGATCGACATCATGAAGGAAGGCAGTTTGGTCCTGACGGGCACAGACCTAGATAATACAAATGATGAGGAGTTCGAGAAGATCGTGGAAGACGTGACCGTCTACGCACGCGTGTCTCCGGAGCATAAGTTGCGCATAGTCAAGGCGTTGAAGGAGAAGGGCCACATCGTGGCCATGACCGGCGACGGGGTCAACGACGCCCCGGCCATCAAGAGCGCCGACATAGGCATCGCGATGGGCATATCCGGGACGGACGTGACCCGCGAGGCCTCGGACATGGTTTTGACGGACGACAACTTCGCAACGATCGTCAGGGCCATCGAGGAGGGCAGGGTCATATACGACAACGTGAGGAAATACGTCCGATTCCTCATCTCATGCAATTTCGACGAAGTCGTCGTCATAGGGACCTTCGCGATGCTCGCTGGGCTGGCTGGAGCTGGGGGTGAGGCCCTCTTTCCACTGCCGTTGACCGCGGCCATGCTCTTGTGGATAAACTTGGTAACGGACGGAGCTCCAGCCGTATCTCTAGCGACTGACCCGCCAGACGAGGACGTGATGAAGCGCAAGCCCCGCAAACCGGGCGAAGGCATATTGCATGGGATGGGCGCATTCATAATAACCTCGTTCATCTTGCAGTCGACCGGGACGATACTCCTCTTCGTCCTGAACTTCTACATATTCCCGACTCATCCATGGGGCTGGCCAAATGGGCCCATAAACGAGGTGGCAAGGGATCTGACGCTGGCCGAGGCGAGGACGACGGCCTTCATCCAAGCGACATTCTTCGAGCTATTCGTCGTTTGGAACTGCAGGTCCGAGAGGCACAGCGTCTGGAGCATGGGGCGCGGCGCCTTCAGGAACAAGTTCTTCGTCCTAGCCGAAATATCGTCATTGGTGGCCACGATCGCGATACCGTACATACCGGTCACCGCATCCATGTTCCATCTGTTCCCATTGACCCCGCTCGATCTAATACAGGTCATAGGGGTGGCCAGCTGGGGCCTCTTCTTCGTACTTCCGGAGTCCCTCATGGGGAGGAAGATATGGCGCTGGGAATAGAGGAGACGTGATACCGAGATGGAGAGGTCCGTTAAGGTTTGGCTTGTTGCATGGGCGCTGTTGTGGTTGACATTGGCCGTCACATTTCTCGTCGATTACCTCGGCATGATTGAAACAAGTAATTTGGGATATGTTGAGGAGATCTGGATCCTTTGGATGATGTGGACCGTCGTTTTAGGATTAGCCCTGGCGATCCTAACGAGATTCATCGTAAAAGGGTAATCCGGCACAGCCTGTATCGAAATGCCAAGGTGAGCGGATCCATTTAGATATCCCTTACGACAGGTTGATTTTGTCCCTATCTACCTCTCCCAGGCGATAAAAGGTCAGGCATTTTTCTGACTGAAGTAAAAAGTTAAGAGGGCGATGATGGGGGGCGACTGGCGATGGAAAATGGCCGAGGGATGGGTTCATTTGGCGTCCGGATTTGATACCACTGGAGAGCCTGGCCTCCTCCTGACGGTGATACCCCCTATCCTCGCGATAATGGCGATGGCGATCCTGTATCGGCAGGTGCGCAATTCAAATGCTGGCACGCCCCGGATGCAGGAGGTGTCGAATGCGATCAGGGTCGGCGCAATAGCATACCTGAAAAGGCAGAACAAGTACCTCGCTGTCTTCATCGGCGTCATGGCCATATTGCTCGCCGTGGCTGGCGTGAATTTACAGACTGGGCAGGTCGACCTCAGGGTGGCGGGGGCCTACGTCATGGGCGCAATACTGTCCGCCCTCGTGGGCTTCATCGGGATGATGGGAGCCACCCTCGCGAACACGCGCACCGCCCACGCCGCGAAGTCAGGCCTGACGAGCGCCTTCAGCGTCGCGATCTCCGCGGGGTCCCTGATGGGGCTTGGGGTGGTGGGGGTGGCCCTCCTGGGCGTCGATTCCCTGTACTACCTCTTCAACGATCCCGAGATAGTCCTCGGGTTCAGCTTCGGGGCGAGCAGCTTATCGCTCTTCGCGAAGGCCGGTGGGGGCATATACACCAAGACCGCCGACATAGCGGCGGACCTCGTGGGGAAGGTGGAGCTCGGGATACCGGAGGACGACCCGAGGAACCCGGCCGTCATCGCGGACAACGTGGGCGACAACGTCGGGGACGTCGCGGGCATGGGCGCGGACCTCTTCGACTCATACGTCGGCACAATCGTCGCCACCATGATCCTCGGGACCGTGATGGGCTCCAAGTACATACTCCTGCCCCTGTACTTCGCCGCAATGGGGATCATAGCCTCGATAGCGGGAGCGCTCTTCGTCCGGTCGCTCATAAGGGCGAGGAAGGGGAAGGATCCGGGCGGGGCCTTCGACATAGGGACGTTCTTCACCGGCGGCCTCTTCGCGCTCTTCGCCGCCGCCATCACGATGTACCTGAACACGGGGTGGAACTACCTGATCGCCGCAGCGGCGGGCGTCGTGGCGGGATTCGTGATCGGCAAGACGACGGACTGGTTCACCTCGATAGACCAGAGGTTCGCGATGAACACAGCCAAGGCCTCGAAGAGCGGGGCGGCTATAACGATACTGACCGGCTTCTCCTACGGCCAGCTGAGCATCGTCCCCTCGATAATCGGCATCTGCGCCGCCATGATGGTCGCCTGGTACCTGGGCGGAATGTACGGCATCTCGATCGCCTCGGTCGGCATGCTCTCGATAGTGGGGATGATAATCTCGGCTGACGCCTATGGTCCTATAGTGGACAACGCGAAGGGAGTGGCGGAACAGAGCGGGCTCGAGGAGAGCGTGATTGAGGTTACGGACCAGCTCGACGCCGTGGGCAACACGACCAAGGCTATCACGAAGGGCTTCGCCATAGGCGCCGCGGCGCTCACGGTCCTCTCCCTCCTGGGGGTATACGCGCACACGACAGGGCTGGGGGCCATCGACATGCTGAACCCCACCGTCATCGTGGGGCTCTTCATCGGCACGATGATCCCGCCGGTCTTCTCCGGCATGGTCATACTGGGCGTGAGCAGGAACGCGGACCTGATGGTCGCTGAGGTCAGGAGGCAGTTCAAGGAGATCGACGGCCTGCTCGAGGGCAAGCCGGGGGTGAGGCCGGACTATGCCAAGTGCGTCGACATCGCGGCCAAGGGCGCGATAAGGGAGCTCCTCCCGCCGAGCATAATCTCGATCGCGGTCACGATACTCACGGGCTACATACTTGGCAAGGAGGCGCTCGGCGGCTTCCTCGTCGGCAGCATCCTCAGCGGCCTTCTCTACGCCCTCTTCATGTCGAACGCAGGCGGGATGTGGGACAACGCCAAAAAATACGTCGAAGCCGGCAATCTCGGCGGAAAAGGCTCTGAAACGCACAAAGCGGCGGTTATTGGGGATACGGTGGGCGATCCATTTAAAGATAGCGCGGGCCCGTCCTTGAATACCCTAATTACGGTCCTTTCGCTAACTGCGTCGATATTTGCGGCATTAATGTTCGGATGACACAATTTCGAGCCTTAATATAATGTATGTGCCTGATTATAGGAATTGAGATCATCTTGCCAAGACCATTCTATGAAAAAAGAGCAGTTTATTCTATCAAGTATGTTAAATAATCAGACGTGAAAAGGTTATCGACGAGCATCCAGAAACGTAAGCAGACAATTCTATAAAGAGGATTACGTGGTTAATTACTCATGAAATCAATTACTTAGGTAACTTGTTGGACTTTTACTTCAAGAGCTTCACGGCTTCTCTCAATATCGGATCCTCGATCCAGTAGTAGCCATCTTTTTCCTCGACCATCATTAGTGCTGTAAGTGTCCCTAGGACATCTCCAAGAACCTTGCTGTTAACGCCCAGTTCACGTTTCATCTGATTCCATCTCGCTCCTATGCCCATCATCCTAAGTGCCTTTACATAGAGTTCTCTTCGTCTGTTCTTCAAGAAATTATTGATCTCAGCTCGAATGATCTTGGATCCTTCTCTGATAGTCTCCTTCAAGGCCTCTTCATGACGAAGTCTTCTTACGCAACGAAAGTTGCCATAATAGGTCAACCAGCCAACATAGCCATTTAGCCTATCCACGACTTCGCCAATTTCCACGTCGCTTATGCTGATCTGCCTGTGTTCCCTGAAGCCAGCCCTGAGGAACTCCTTGGACAAATCTGTTGTAAATGTTTTGAGGATGACCTTGGCCGGACTTCTTCCGTACAAAGGTGATGTCGGATCTGGGTCGACGAGCCTCTTCAGAATGCCTACATACGAACCCGAAAATACCATCCTCAATTCTCGATGCGTATCCCAGGCACTCTTCAAGAGCCTCAAAAGATAGGGCGATGATACTTGCTGTATCTCATCGAGGACAACCACCTTATCCTTTACTCGCGAGAGGGCATCCTCAGCAACCTTTGTCCACTTAATGTGAAATAGCTCCAAGTTTATACCAGCTTCTTCAAGCCCATAACCAGATTCAACAAACATTTTTCTTGCGAGATCTTTAATGCCCTTTGCATCCAACAGATTTACGTACACTCCATTGTTCTCCTTGGCGAAAGTTTTGATCAAGCTTGTCTTGCCCGTCATCCTTTTTCCTAAGACGACCACCCATGAACCCGAATCGACCAGGCGCGAGAGCTCCGAATATTCTGCACGTCTGCCATACAGATCTTTCAGTGTTTCTTTTGGTCTTAGGTCGAACAGCATGGTTACCTGGGTAATCAGATACATAGGTAACTAATTAGCTTATCCATTATAAC
>Ga0315312_1002220_pt1 | contig 13717 bp, 15 predicted proteins | sample TDP7_MG_FD_203629 | JGI IMG/M metagenome (GOLD analysis project Ga0315312, IMG submission 203629) | Freshwater sediment microbial communities from Lake Towuti, South Sulawesi, Indonesia - TDP7 | ecosystem: Environmental > Aquatic > Freshwater > Lake > Sediment | place: Indonesia: South Sulawesi... | reverse complement strand
ACCCCAAAAGAATCCCCAGTATTACTAGGTACCAAAGGGTAAATCTGAATTTGATACTATGAATTAACCTCATGAAAATTTCAGCCGGTAACCAGCCCCTCGCACTGTCTGAATGATACTTTCACTTTCTTCGTGGTCAATCTTGCGGCGCAACCGACGAATGTAGACATCTATGAGATTGGACAGACTATCAAAGTCATAATCCCAGGCATGTTCTTCAAGCATTGTGCGGGTAATTACAATGTTAGGATGGCGCATGAAATACTCAAGTATGACATATTCCTTATTTGTTAGTTCTATCGCCTTATCCCCTCTCCAGACCTCTCGTGTCAGCGTATTGAGTTTCAGGTCACCCACCTTAAGCTCAGGCGATTTTGGCATGCCCTCCCGGCGCAGAAGCGCTCTAACCCGGGCTAAGAGCTCGCTGAAAGCAAATGGCTTGACCAGATAGTCATCGGCTCCGGTATCTAGCCCCTTGACTCTGTCTTCCACGGCATCCTTTGCCGTCAGGATAAGGATTGGCATATTTATGCCCTTGGCTCGGAGTTCGCGACAGACTTCAAATCCATCTTTCTTGGGCATCATAATGTCCAGGATGATGAGGTCGTAGGGATTAATCTCGGCAAGGTATTGCCCCTCCTCACCATCGTAAGCAACATCAACGGCATACGTCTCTTCCATTAGACCTCTTTTGATAATGCCATTTAATCGCCGGTCATCCTCAACGACCAGAATGCGCATCGCCAGACTCCATCAGTATGGTATCCAAACCATATTATACAACATCAAGATGAATAGAAAATGAAAATTACATCGCTACTATTTATATAACGTTCAGTTTGAATTCATGTTAGGTTCATGTTGTTATGCTAAGCTTGAAGCGAATAGAGAAGATATGAATACTCAAAGGCGTCGCATCCTGTACATCTTACTAGGGATTGGCATTGCAGCACTTGTTGTTGGTTTAGTCTTTTTACTTACATATTCAGGCTAAAGTAAGTCTGGAGGAGTATAGAATAGGGAAAATGGAGGTATTAGACTAGTCTTAATTAGGGAGGAGGTAAATCCTTCTGGGAGGGGTACTGATGAATAAGACCAAATTAATCACAGTAATGCTCATCACCGCTATGACGTGGGGACTCGCTGTCCCCATGTCAGGCTGTGCTTTTAGGTCGAAGGAGTCAACGGAAGTAGAAAATCAGGTAGTAACCGTGGAGCGCGGGGATATCACCATTGACATCCCGGCTGCTGGCAACTTGTCATATTCCCTCAAGAAAGACCTGGCTTTTGATATGGCCGGAACCGTCGAAGAAGTTCTGGTGAAAGTGGGTGATTCGGTGGAAGAGGGGCAGGTGCTGGCGAAGCTGGATGCCTCAGAATGGGAGGAGCAACTATCGTCGAAGGAATTGGACCTGATTCAGGCAGAGATTAATCTTAAGCAGGCTGAAATCGCCTTGGATAAAGCTGAAAACCCATATACCGAGGATGAAATAGAAAAAGCCAAGCAGGCGGTAAAGGATGCTAAGGAACAGTTGAATTGGGATGAAGACTTGCTAGCTGATGCTATCCAACAGGGATATGGTAGTAGTAGCGAGAAAGTTCATCAACTGCAGATGCAAGTAGATACTGACGAGAGGAATCTGGATGATGCTAAGGATAAGCTATATGAGATGCTTTATGTGCGTGACCAAGATGATATTGAGATAAAGGGAATGCAGTTGCAAATTGCGGAAGGGCGGCTGGAGAGTGCCCAGAAAGCAATAGATGAAGCCACCGCCAGCCCCGAGATTACCGCTCCCTTTGATGGCTTTATTACCCAGATAAATATTGAGGGTGGTGATGAGGTAACAAAAGGCACGGTAGCTATGCAGATCGCTGACCCTACCAGATTTGAAGCCGAACTTTTGGTCAGTGAGACGAACATATTTAAGGTAAAGCTGGGGGGAGAAGCCCAGGTACAACTAGATGTCATGCCAGCGCTTAGCCTTCCGGCTAGCGTCACCTACATCTCACCGACAGCCACTATTCAGTCAGGCGTAGTGAACTACGAAGTGACGGTCGAACTAGAGTCACTAGAAACCATCCGTCAGCAACAGCAACAACAAGCCACTGAAGAAGGACGCACTACGCAAGGACAGACTGAAGAAAGGATGGGGCAGTGGCAGCAGCGGGCGGGAGTAGAGCCAGAACAGACGCCAGCAATTATACCGGAAGACTTCCAGCTTAAAGAAGGTCTAACCATTACCGTGAGCATCGTGGTTGAGGAAAAGAACGATGTGCTACTGGTGCCCAACCGGGCGATTACTTATCAGGGCATAGAAGCCTATGTCCAGGTGGTATCACCGGATGGCACCATTGAACCACGCTTGATACAGACCGGCATCAGCGATTCGCAAAATACTGAGGTAACCAGCGGACTCAGTGAGGGCGAACAGGTGGTTATTCCTCAGACGACGACTACAACACCGACGACATCAGAACAAACAGGACCAAGTTTTATGATGCAATTCGGGCCAGGGGGACCGCCACCGCCGCCAGAAGAAAGGGATTAGATGATTCGCTTACAAGATATAACTAAAGTCTATCTCATGGGTAAAAGAGAGCTGGAGGTGTTGAGGGGGGTAAACCTGAACATCAGACAGGGCGAGATGGTGGCGATTATGGGTCCTTCCGGCTCGGGAAAGACAACTTTACTTAACCTTATAGGTTGCCTTGATGTACCAACGTCTGGTAGCTACTACCTGGATGGTAGGGAAGTCAACCGCCTGAGCCGGGGTGAACTGGCGCAGGTTAGAGCTAAGAAAATTGGCTTTATCTTCCAGACTTTTAATCTGCTGCCCCAGCTCTCGGCACTGGCTAATGTGGAGCTTGGTATGAGGTATGCCGGTATTGCTGACTCCCGCCGAGCTATGGAGGCACTAGACTGGGTTGGACTTTCCGACCGTGCTCGCCACCGTCCCACTGAGCTTTCCGGGGGAGAGCAACAGCGGGTTGCCATCGCCCGAGCTTTGGTGAAAAGACCACCCCTGCTTCTGGCTGACGAGCCTACAGGTAACCTGGACAGCCGCTCCAGCGAAGACATAGTTTCCGTCCTGATGACTTTGCAAAGTGAGCAGAACAATACTCTGGTCGTGGTTACCCATGACGCTGACATTGCTCACCATTGCCAGCGCATCATACATCTGAAGGACGGTCAGATAGTGGCGGAGGAAACGTTATGAAGAAGTGGTTTGAACCTTTGTCCACTGCTTGGGAAGGGGTGAGGACGCATAAGCTCCGCAGTTCATTAACTATCCTCGGCATCGTCATTGGTGTTGCCGCCGTAATTACCTTGATGTCCATCGGTAGAGGCAGTTCGGCAGAAATCCTCTCCCGTATTGAGTCCCTTGGCTCAAACCTGATTACTATCATGCCCGGGATGACTTTTGAGAGGGGGGTTATGGGGCCTATCGGTAGTGCCACCACCCTTACCTTGGAAGATGCGGCGGCAATATCAGAGCAGGTCCCTCATGTGACCACAGTGGCGCCTTCTTCCCAAACTTCACTCCAGTTAGTCGCCGGGAGTAACAATCTGAATGCCCAGGTTATTGGGGTAACCCCTGAGTATCAGCAGGTGTACAATTTAAAGACCGCAGACGGTGCTTTCATCTCCCCTTATGATTATCAGGGTGCAGCGAACGTAGCCGTCATCGGTGCCAACGTGAAGGATGAGCTTTTCAGCGGTGTTGACCCCATAGGGCAGCAGATAAGGATGGGCAATAGTGTTGTCAGCGTTATGGGTGTCCTAGAAAGTAAAGGAGCATCCATGATGGGCTCAACTGATGATGCCATGCTGGTTCCATTATCAACCCTGCAGCAGACAATCACTCAGCAACGAACCAGTACTGGCGAGCATATGGTCAGGTCAATAGCGATAACGGTTAGCGACCCGAAGCAGGCTGATTACGTTGTTAGTGAAGTCACCTCGCTGCTTCGCTCCCGGCATCAGCTTGCTTCCGGAGAGGAGGACGATTTCACTATACGCTCTATGGAGGAACTAGTCGGCACAGTCACTGAAATGTCAAGCACAATGACCAACCTCCTGGGTGCCATTGCCGGCATCTCATTGCTGGTGGGTGGTATTGGAGTGATGAATATAATGCTGGTCTCAGTTGTTGAGAGGACACGAGAAATAGGTATCCGCAAGGCACTGGGAGCTAGGGAGCGAGATATATGGGGTCAGTTCCTTACCGAGTCGGCATTCCTATCGCTCAGTGGTGGCCTTATTGGCGTTGCCGCTGGATGGGCAGTTTCAATGATTGTCTCCAGTCGAGGGACGGCAACCTTGGTTTCTCCTGATATTATTGTCCTTGCTGTTTCAGTATCTATCGGTATTGGTTTAGCCTTCGGATTCTTGCCTGCCCGCCGTGCTGCCCGCCTTAATCCTATTGAAGCGCTCAGGTATGAGTAGAATCCAATCCTCCTGACTATGCGAATATCGCTAGATAGATTATGACTTTGCCATATTCTGTGAGATTGTACAAAACGCCCAAATGTGCAGCTACTTTGACTTGTTACTCAGGTGACCAGACAAATCCCCAGAATCCATTCTCATCACCAGCCTTGATCAGGCGGATCTGCTCGGAACCATCGGCGTTCATCATGCATATGTACCAGTCTCTATCAACCCTGGACCAGTATGCAATGCGCGAGCCATCAGCGAGCATGACATAGATGCTCAAGTTGTTGCCATTACGGTAAGAGCAAAAAGCGATGTATGAACCGTCGGGTGACCAAGTGGGATCGAAGGAGCCCGCCGAACTATTAGTGAGTTTGCGCTGGTTGGATCCGTCGGCATCCATTACGTATACCTGAGGTATCTGAGGCTCACCATTCCTGCCTGAGTAAAATAAAATCCGCGAGCCGTCAGGCGACCAACTAGGTTCTCCCTCTGTGGCGGGATCGTTGGTGAGGTTACGTCGATTCGATCCGTCAGTACTCATCACATATATGTCAGGCTTACCATAAGACCCAAAGATGATACGCGAGCCATCGGGCGACCACGGTGACCAGGTGGGCGCCACAACACCTTCTGGATCGTCAGTGAGGCGAGTCTGGTTGGAGCCGTCCGCTTGCATCACGTATACCTCGACATTGCCATCCCTGTCGGATAGAAAGAGGATGCGTGACCCATCTGGAGACCACTTAGGGTTCGAGTCTACGGCGGTATTAGTGGTAAGACGGGTACGATTGGAGCCATCGGCATTCATTACGTATATGTCCCAGTTTCCTAAGCGCCTGGCACCGAAAGCAATGCGTGAACCATCGGGTGACCAATCGGGGTTCCAGTCAGCGTCCAGACTGCTAGTGAGATTACGTTGGTTCGAGCCGTCAGCGTCCATGACATATATATCCATATCACCTTCCATCTGGGATGCGAATGCAATCCTGCCGATAGTAGCTGGTATGATTTCAGGGGTTGGAGACAGTCCTGGCTGTGCTTCCTTACAGCCAGCGCTCATTGTTGCCAATGTCATGGCAAGTCCAACTAGACATGGCTTCCATCGTAATGATGTCACGTCGTACGCCTCCGCCAAGACCTGATTTCACCGGATCCAATGCTAAGGCCACATTAGAACATCTGCACCCGAGTGTCAAGGCTTCTGCATAATCTACCCAACGAAACGCTATGTTGTTCAATAGATTACTGGCTGTAGTATTGATCACAGGATAATCCACTTGACAAAAGTAATAGGCAGTGGTAATGTAGTATTGGCTCTGAACACTCAGGGCCATTAGCATTTTTAGAGAGGTTGTCAACCTGATTCTACAATCGATTTCAAGCTGATATTTTAAAAATTGAATAGTTTCTATAGGCCGGCCCCAGCTTTGAAAATACCCCAGAAATCAAAGAATTGAAGGAGGTCAACAGTGAGTACAACAAAAGAAAATCTGGAATTCGCATTCGCTGGAGAGTCGCAAGCCAACCGAAAGTATTTATTCTTTGCCGAGAAAGCAGACCAAGAAGGGCATAAGCGCATAGCACGGCTATTTCGAGCTGCAGCAGATGCTGAGACCGTCCATGCCCGAAATCACCTGAAAGTCATGCAAGGGATAAAATCTACTAAGGAGAATTTACAGGCTGCTATTGACGGTGAAAACCACGAGTTTACCGAGATGTATCCCCAGTTTATTAAGAAAGCGAATGCTGAAGGTGAGAAGAAAGCTGCAGATAGCTTTGATCTTGCAAATAAAGTGGAAAAAATTCATCACGGTCTATACCGAGATGCTTTTACTAAACTTGAGAAGGGCGCGACCATGGAGCTAAAGCCATTCTACGTGTGCCAGTACTGTGGAAACACAGTTGAAGGAGAAGCTCCAGAAAAGTGCCCGGTCTGTGGTGCACCAAAGAAGATGTTCAAGTTGATAGAGTAATACACACCTGTAAAAGTAGAATCCAGAAATATAGCCATGCAGGACATTCGGCTAAAAGACCTGACGCAAAGAAAGGTCATGTATCTTATATGCAGAGGGCCATGGCGCCAACTGCCTGATATGCTGGTCAAACTGTATGAGTACGTCTCCAAGAGTGGAATGGAAACTACAGGGCCGCCGAGTGGATTCTACTATAACACACCTAGCGAGGTCGGTGTACACGAACTTAGTTGGGAGGTGTTTTATCCTGTTAAATCGGAGACTCTGGAGTATTTCGATGACGCTTCAGGATTTGGCGTGAAGACGATAGCAGGAACAAGAGTGGCAGCAACTATCCACAAAGGTTCACACCGTAAAGCTGCTTCATCCTATGAGCGTCTTCAAGTTTGGATAAGGATGCGGGGGCTAAGAGTTAGTGGGCCAGCGGAAGAAGTTTATCTTACTGATATCAGTAAGGCAAATGAAGAGCAGCAAATCGAAATCCGCCTACCTGTATGTGCGGTCTAGTCGCTGGGCTGCATTTTGGTTGCACAATAACTCAGAATGTTTACCTCAGTGTGGGAATATTTGACAGAAAACCAAATGTGGAAAAATTGAAAGCTGAGAAAGACGCCGAAGGCTTGATCAAGGCTCTGGATGTTAAAAAGTATAGAGATGTAAATCTTCTATGTGACGCTGACTCAGATGTGATTGTCGGTTTAGACATTCAGGGAACCTACGAGATGTAATTTATTATCCTGGTTGAGTGGGAATAGGAGTTTTTCATGGGTTCATATAAAATAAAGGAAATGATAAAATGGTTATCAAACTTCATTACAGGAAAAATATTATTTGGTGAAAGGAATAGTTATGTTTAAATTTGGGGTAAATACATTCATATGGTCAGAATATTTTTCAGAAAAAGATTTATCACTTATTGAGAGGGCAAAATCATTAGGATTTGACGCCATTGATATTGGTATTATGAATCCGGAAGGGTTCCCCACAAAGCAGGTTAAGGAAAAAGTAAAAGAGGTAGGAATTGAAGTAGTAACTATTTGGCCCGGGGCCCCAGACGCTAATCTGATTCATACTGATCCTGAAATAAGGGAAAAAGGGATTGAGACTTTAAAAAACCTTGTTGATATTAACGCTGAAATCGGTTCAAAAATAATAGGCGGGGAAATTTTTGGCGCCGCCGGTTATTTAACTGGCAAACCAAGGTCGCAGCAGGAATGGGAGTGGTCTGTGGCAGGCATGAGAGAGGTTGCCCTTTATGCTAAGAGTAAAAGTAATTTGATTCTTACCGTAGAATCGGTGAACCGATTTGAAACTCATTTCCTTAATATCGCCGAAGACGCAGTGAAATACTGCAAAGATGTCGGCACCGGTAATGTCAAAGTACATCTTGATTCCTATCACATGATGCGTGAAGAGACGAATTTTACCAAGGCAGTAGAAGTATGTGGCAAGGATTACCTGGGATATGTCCACGTATGTGAAAATAACCGTGGAATCCCGGGTACCGGCCTGGTGCCATGGAAAGAATTCTTTACGGCACTTAAAAAAGTTGGTTACGAAGGCCCGCTTACTATTGAAGCCTTTGACCCCAGCTTTGAATATTTAAATAAAATTACCGGGACTTGGCGACATTATACTGAAACCGGGGAAGAACTTGCCATCCAGGGATTAAGAAATCTAAAAGAAATAGAAAAGAGTTTGTAAGAGAGGTTAGCTGGGGATAGGCTTACTCGGGGGACATCCATTAGGACGTCCCCTACCTCACGCGGGCAACACTCTAAAGGAGCAACATATGCCAGATTATCCGCGATTCAAATGAGACATGATGTCTCACTGGTGGAACTGTTTCATTGACCAAAGTTAAAGGAATCAGACCGCCAGTGCCCGCCGCTCCAGTTTGGGGTATTCCTGTAATAGTAGCTATAGTCTTGGGTATGTTCTTCTTCAGAAGACGGAGAAGAAAAGCAACTTGATGATTGCCTCGCTAGGGTAAGTTGCTCAGAAATGCACTGCACGATATAGCGGAAAGTTAAATGCCGCATTTCCTCTTCACTTCTCCTCTTGCTAGGGGAAAAAGTGTGATTATATAATATCGATAGAGGTTATGAAAGAAGATATTCTTGAACAAATAGCAGCAGACTACCTGAACCTATGTGGTTATTTCACTCGGACTAATATAAAATATCGACCCTCAGAAAGTGACCCAGAGTGGAAAGGCAAGGAACTCACTGGAGAATCAAGTTTTGAGTATTGGATTGTGTGTACAAGGTTTGGCGATCCGGAGCACGAGAAAGCCTGGACACACAACGCCGAATTTCGCAAAAACCTCACACCTCATTTGCGTATTGTCTCGCTAGATAGAATTTTTCGCGAGACTGTACAGAAGATTGGTACGACACCAGCAAACAGTGAACTTGGCCGCCTGATTCAACTCCTTAAGGCTGCCAACCCGGATTTCGTCCGCTGACCTGTGGTCAACTGGGGCGACCATCACGTAACTAGATGGTCAGAAATTGGGAACTGGACAAATTGCTTGAGATGTCACGACCTACCGTACAATTGGGCGAGTTGTTCAAACTCCCAATAGAGACCCTATGTTCTTCTGCAACCCCCGTAGCAGCTTGGGTGCCTCGCCTCTTGTGTCCCGTTTGCACTAGGAGCGCTACGCTGTGAAACGGCCCTTGCCGGATCTCTCTTGAGTCTAAACAAAAAACCCTCATGAGCCACCTGCCGCTCATCTCTCTATTCAGCGGAGCACCAGAACGAGAAATGGAGCAAATTGACAAAACGCTTATTATCGCCTAGTATTACCTAAATTTTCTCTATATTATATTAGGAAAAGGGAGGTTAATAGTGAAAGAGGTAATGGTCATTACTGACACTTTATCTGCCATATCCCCAGAGCTAGCTGAAGAGTATGACGTTATAGTGGTACCCTACCATCTCATCTTGGATGGTAAGGATTACCTGGATAACACCTTTGATAGAGAGCAACTATTTTCCCGACTTGAGTCCTACCAGAACCTACCTACTCACTCAGCTTGCAGTTCGGGTGAGATACTGAAAGCCTACAGAAAGGCTAGCCAAAGGGCAAAGGGCATCTTATTTATTTCACTGTCCTCAAGCATGTCCGCAGACTATACTTCAGCATTGCAAGCCAAAGAGACGGCGAAGCAGGAATTGCCCAACACTGCCATTGAAGTGGTCGATTCCCGCAGCGTTGGCCCTGGTGAGTTGCTTGTTGTCCTGGCTGCTGCCAGGGCAGCCAGTGAAGGGAAGAGCCTACCCGAGGTGGCTGAGATTGCTCGCCAGATAGCACAGCGAGTAACCTCTGTCAATGTGCCCGAGACTCTATTCTTCTTTGAGAGGGCAGGTAGGTCGGGTGGAGAACCGAGCATAGCCAAATCTCCAATCCCGATATACCCCCTTTTAGAAATGGATGCCTCCTCTGGTGGAGCCGGGAAATTCATCTCCAAGAATAGAACTAAAGCTAAGGCAAAAGAAGCACTGCTGGAGATGGTGAAGGGAAAAAGCGGGCACAAGAAGCTACACGCAGCCATTGGCTATACTAACAACCCTGAGGAAGCCAAGGCATTGAAGAAGCTCCTCTCCCAGTTTGAACTAAGCGAACTCCATATCACGCCCTGGTCATTAGTAGGCTCTGTGGTATGTGGACCACGCTGTTTATCACTAGGATTCTATAGCGAGGATTGAAATTACCCCCCATCCTCCCTCTCCTTTGGTATAAACATTTGCCGCGGCCCTAATAAGAAGGTACACCCTTGATGAACGTTCTCCATATGACCAAGGGGCCGAGGAGAGCTTCATCTAACACACGCACATTTGGACAATTTCTGTAATAGGTAACAAACGTCCATTTTGTGTAAGTGAGGTAGCAGTTATGGTAGGTCGTCAGGCTCAAAAGCCGAAGGCCGGTGGTTCAAATCCAACTACGCTACCAAGGTTGTGACAGGAAGCATAACTTCTTCATACCGGTAAGCAAACAAAGTGGCTAATTCTATCAGCAAACACTTATAAGCCAGACGTACTAAATTGGTGGGAAAAGTTAAGTTAGGCTATTGACATTCGCCAGATGGCGAATTACCCTTTTAGTTGAGGGGTGCACGGTGGGTTAACAATATAACTAACGTTGATAGTAAAGGGCTTAGAAGACCACTACGGTGGCGTATAGTTCTGAGCCCTTTTTGATTTTGACTTGGTAAATAGTTTAAGGGGGTGGTGCCTATGGAACAGCGCAACTGAATAGTTAGCTAAAAATCTTTCAGAAAGGAGTAAGAAATGAAAAGGTTACTGATTATCTCGTTAGCAATTCTTTTAGCTTTAGGTGTGAGCATTGTGCCCCTTCCAGCTCAGCCAGCTATGGCGGGGACCACTATCCATGTGCCTACAGTAGATTATCCAACAATCCAGTCAGGAATAAATGCTGCCTCTGCTGGAGACACAGTGCAGGTTGCCGCTGGCACCTACTATGAGAGAATCAGCCTGAAGAGCAGGGTGGTGGTTCAAGGGGCGGGGGCAGATGTTACCATCATCAATGGTGGTGGCAGCGGGTGGATTTGAACCGCCGACCAAAGGCTTATGAGTCCTCTGCTCTACCACTGAGCTACGCTGCCACTCGTATATACATATACCACGGATTAAATTAGAGTGTCAATCTGCGGGCAATCTATGCAGACCCGGAGGCCATTATCAGTTCCACCGTTTGATAACTCGTATTGCGCTGGCTTTAAAACTAGCGTAGACCGACCTGCCAGGGATAAGGTTCAGCTCCTCAGCCGATTTTTTGGTCACTAGAGCTAATAATGAAAAACCACAGTTTATCTCGATTCTAATAAGCGCTCCCACCAAAGCCATTTTGACTATCTCACCCCTAAAAGTATTCCTGGCGCTGGTTGAGTCTCTGGATAAAGCCAACGTTATATCCTCAGGCCTGATTAGAACATAAACCCTTTCACCCATCTCGTAATGCGAAATCGCCTCAATAGCCCCGCCATCTACAGCTATGGTAACCAAGTTATCAGCTTTTCCCGCTACAGTTCCAGCCAAGATATTTTCGACGCCGACGAGCTCAGCTACTTCCTTAGTCTGGGGTGAAGTGAACACTTCGTGGGGAGCGCCTACCTGAAGCAACCTGCCATCGATGAGCACTCCAATCCTACAGGCTAGGCGCTGCCCCTGGGACATATCATGGGTAGCCATCACGACTGTCATCTTGTGCTCACCAACAATATGGGCTAGAACCTCCTCTACCTTTGATACTGAAACCGGGTCCAGATTGGCAGTCGGCTCATCAAGAAGCAGCAACTCCGGCTGGGTAGCCAGAGCCCGGGCGATAGCCACACGCTGAGTCTCACCCCCAGAAAGTGTTTTGGCATTTCTATCTCTGTAATCAGTCATACCGACAAGTTTGAGAGCACCCTCTACCCGCTGACGGATAACCTCGTCCTTCTCTCGTCGCCACCTCAGACCACAGGCAACGTTATCATAGACGCTCATCGCAAAGACCACTGGCTTCTGCTGGACAAACGACATCCGGCGACGCACCCTGAGCCTTTCCTGCCCAGAGCTGGTAACATCCACCCCATCAAAATGCACCTTCCCTGACGCCGGCATTTCCAAGAGGTCTAAAAGCCTGAGCAGGGTTGTCTTACCAGCACCGGTGGGGCCAATCACAGCGAAAACCTCACCCCTCCCGATTTTGAGGTTTACGTCCCGCAGGACATATCGCCCCCCATATTTCTGGCCCAGGTTATACGCTTCTATCATCCCTTTTCCTTACCTATGCTGAAGCCTGTTCACAGTTATATTTATTGCCAGTGCTATCAAGAGGAGTATTATTCCAAGGGCTAGTGAAAGCTCAATATCACCCTTTGATGTCTCAAGCGAGATAGCCGTAGTCAGGGTGCGGGTGAACCCCCTGATGTTGCCACCTACCATCATGGCCAAGCCGACCTCTGAGAAAGCCCGACCGAACCCCATGATTACCGCCGTCAGCACGGCATACTTTGCCTCTCTGAGGGTGATAAGTCCCATCTGAAGCCGGCTGGCACCGAGGGAAATTGCGGTTTCTGGAACCGCTTTATCAACACCGCTCAACGCTGAAATAACCAAGCCCAGCATCAGCGGCATAACTAGAATGACCTGACCGATAACCATCACCGTTGGCGTAAACAGAAGGTGTAAGTTACCCAGCGGCCCGGCTCGAGAAAAAAGCACGAAGACGAGGAGACCAACGACCACGGTGGGCAGGCTATAGAGGGTTTGAATCACGCTAATGAGCCCCCGCTTACCCCAAAAGTGGGTGAAGTGGATGAGGCTACTCAGAGGGATAGCCACCAGAGTGGTGAGACTACAGGAGGTCGATGAGATTGCCAACGACCTCCTGGTTATCTCCACCACCTCTGGGTCAAGTGAGGCAATAAGCTGTAGGGCTTTAATCAGCCCCTCTCTCAACGCTTCCAAGGTACTTTACCCTATAGACTCTTAAGACTGAGGCTCAGCCCCGGCACACGGAGTGAACAGCTGCAAACCATACTCCTTAACACCATACTCACCGATTAGCTTCTGGATTTTGGGCGAAGTCAGAAAGCCCACCATATTAGCCGCCATTTCTGAATTCAGCCTGACGCCGGTAACCTTCTCAGGGTTAACGGCAATCACCGAGTAGACATTAAGCATGATGCTACCCTTATCCACTATAGGCACCAGATTCACCCTGCCCTTGTAGGCCACGAAGGTGCCCATATCGGTCAGGGTATAGCCCTGCTTCTCGCTGGCATGGAGCAGGGTGGGACCCATGCCCTTGCCGGTCTCTACATACCAGGCTCCCGCCTTCCGAATTGCCTCGTAATCAAAGCCAGCATTCTTCCAGATTGTCTTCTCTTTGCTGTGGGTTCCTGAATCATCACCACGTGAGATGAAAGAGGCACTTCCCGTCTCGGCAAGCTTCCTAAAGGCATCTTCCGGTGTCATACCTTTAATGCCTGCCGGGTCACTTTCGGGCCCAACAATGAGGAAGTAGTTATAGGCAAAGGGGACTCGCTCTACCCCGTAGCCTTCGGCAACGAACTGCTCCTCGTTAGGCTTGTCATGTACGGTGATGACATCCACATCCCCCCTTCTGCCATACTCAAAGGCAATACCGCTTCCGGCATAGAGGACATCAACCTCAACACCATACTTCTTTTCAAACATTGGCTCAAGGTATCCCCATAGACCAGTGTCGTAAAGGCTGGTGGTAGTAGCCACACGTAGCCTTTCTTGCGGTGTAAGTGGCTGTGCT
>Ga0315312_1002219_pt1 | contig 13718 bp, 15 predicted proteins | sample TDP7_MG_FD_203629 | JGI IMG/M metagenome (GOLD analysis project Ga0315312, IMG submission 203629) | Freshwater sediment microbial communities from Lake Towuti, South Sulawesi, Indonesia - TDP7 | ecosystem: Environmental > Aquatic > Freshwater > Lake > Sediment | place: Indonesia: South Sulawesi... | reverse complement strand
GAAGGAGTATTTTAAGTAACATTTTCCTAAAGAGTCATCAAGTAGAATTGAAGGTGTAGATTTGAAAGAAAAGAAGAAGAAAATCAACGTAGGCGGAAGAGCTGAACTGAAATTTATCGGCGTTGTTGAAAGCTCAGATGAAATGGAAGCAGAGGTTCAGATTCTCCCAGAGTTTTGCAAAGGATTGAAGGGAATTAACGATTTCTCCCACGTAACAATCCTCTACTGGATTCACCTACGCGATACTAAAAAGGAAAGGAGAACCCTCCTCGTTTCCCCTAGAAAACATGCAGTAGATTTCAAGAGGGGTGTCTTTGCCTGCAGAAGCCCATCACGCCCAAACCCAATCGGCCTATGCGTAGTCGAACTAATCAAAGCCAACGGATGCACCCTAACAGTGAGGGGACTCGACGCCATAGAAGGCTCACCGATAATCGACATAAAGCCATACATCCCAAGAGCAGACTCCATCTCAAACGCACGCGTTCCAGACTGGACCCTGACTGGGCCTACAACATAAGAGATAAAGCCACAGAAAACACACTTGACGCAATCAGAAATGATAAGGTCCTCAAGACAGAATGCTCGATCGCGCGACGGCACGGTCCTTACTCTGGAATCTTCTCTAAGTAAGCCTTAGGATTAGCTTCCGAGAACATCTTCGCATACTTCTCATTTGCAAAGCTTAATTTTACCGCGCCGTATCGACTTACTTCATCGAGTCGCACAGGCCAACTTCTTTGTGTAAGCAAGTAAGCCAATCCATAGGCCAAGGAGCCACCAACAATAGCAGTTCCTATTGCAACTGCAAAAAACGAAGCAATAAGAAAATCAAACCTTATCGTTTGTTGCATGGACGGGATGAAGATCAACCCCGCGAGAATCATGAATATTGTTGCGGGTATACCAATAAATATCGGTTTCCTAAACCAAGTGGCCTTCTTATAACAGGCTTCACAGATAGGAATCTCAATACTCCACGTAGTTGTCCACTCTTTTCCATAAAACTTCTTCTCAGGTTTGAACTTCCGCGTCGCTGATCCTAAGCATCCGCTACAGAGTGGGGGAAAACTCATGATCCTCGACGGAATTTGCACAGTCGCAAAATCCTTCAAATTCCGCCCCCTCCTCAAAATAGAGTTTTAGTACAATATAAACACTTACAACCCGCGCATGCGTGTAAAATCTAATAGCTTTGAATCCCATACTTTGTAGATGTGAGATTAGAAATGGGAGGGCACATCCCATAAGATGTTCTTGGTGCCGTAATTGGGGATACTTGACAGATTTAGAAAGAAGAAAAGTATTGACAATGTTCCTGTACGAAAAAGCCTATCTCATGAGCAAGATCAAGCTTCTGGGTATGAACCAATTCGTCGATACCCTGGATCAATTATGCTAAAATACGATAAACTTGAGCCGCAGTCGTGGGAGAAAGAAGGAAGTGTTTACATTGAATACGAGACTACCGATAGTGTGGGTGCTGTTGCAATGTGGTATAAGGATTTGATGACGAGAGATGGATGGAGAATTGAATCATGGACACCACCCTATGTACTTGATAGAGGACCTTTAGGTAACGAACACTTCATAACCATAGTCTATCAAAAAGACCATAGAAGATGTGATATCGGGACGAAGTGGTATCCCACGCATACTAAAATCTGGATTGACATGGAATTAGGATAATCCACACAAGCACTTAGCACGGGGGGATTCGAACCCCCTTTCCGCTGGAGATATCACTCGACTACTTCCCCACAACCCCCTCTTTTTTTGATTGAAATAATTTAAGTATATCGCCAATTTAATTGATGGGGAGAGAAGCAAGATGGGAATATTCGGCAAATTTCTTAGAAAAAAGTCTTTTCAAGAGGTTATGGATGAGTACGATGAGCTATGCCGGGACACCAGTTATTATAACAAACCCAGAGGCATGGAAGAATGGTTAAAAAAGAAAATGATGATGTTGATTGAAGCTTCGAAACTTGCAAAGACTCCTGAGCAAGAGTTAATAGTTATCGTTAATATGAATACAGTCAAAGAAGATGCAAAAAAACACGGAGTAATACTTTAAACTACGATTTTTTGTTGCCAAAATTGTCGATCGTGAGCGCTTGATAAATATTTTTACTAATTGAAAGATAGCTCTTTTTGGAGAGGAAGAAATGAAGATAACTTTTAGGAATGTAGATAAAGAGCCCTTCAGCAGAGAGTTAGAGTTCGTCGAGACCGATGATCTCTATCCGCATTTTCGAATCACGTATCTGAGTGACAAGGTTCTCACCTTAATCTTGAAGTCAGATCCACTTGTGGAGTTGGTTCTCACAGCTAAGGATCTTGCCTTAAAACGTGGCGTTGGATTGATGGATCCGCAGCAAATGGAAACGATAGTATCCACTGAGCGCCTTGAATCGATTAGACCAGAGGTGAAGCGTGAACAAAAGCCAGGTATACCGTTCCGGGTTAAAGTCGAGGGTGTTGATCAATACGCATATGAAACTGCGCTGGATATCGGTCGTTACGAACGCAGCGTCTTTCAAGGAACTCGTTTAGAGCTATTCCGTTTCGCGACAACCATCGTCACTATCATGATGAAACCAGGTCCTACACTGGATATCTTTGTGAATAATGGCACTGTGTGGGGCGTTGATGACGAAGGCAAGGAACAGATAGTCATGTCCACTGGAAAATAAGGACAATTCCAATGAGAAATTAATATCCTATCGCGCGACAATGAGCTCTGCATATATCCATCAAGTTCCGTAAGCTTTTTTCACATCTGAGCGAGGGGATGGAATGGATGGAAGAAAAGAAGAGCGTAGAAGAGCTAATCAGTATTCTAGAAAGGAATACCGCAGATCTAAGTAAAGCTCCACTTCACGGCACAGAAAGCGTATGGCCTGTACGAAAAATAATTGATACACTAAGGGAAACAGTCGAGAGGCTGGGCAACCTATCTGACGAGAGAGCTGTTAGACCACTCGTTGAAGCTGTGAAGGAGGCCGACAGAAGACTTGGAAACGAGACGATATGGAAAACCGAGGTTAAGTGGGTTGCTCAGGCAGCTGTCAAGGCCCTATGGAAGATCAGTGGAAGAGAGGCCATCGGAGGACTTATCGAGACGTTGGGCTCAAACAACTTGGAGGTTCGATTGACCGTAGCCAGAGAATTGGCAAAGAGCAGTGATGATAGAGCTGTCTCCGCACTGAAAAATGCCGGCCTACAGGTCGAAGTCAAAGAGGGAACCGGAGAGATAACCCTGCCTGCTTTGAGAATGAGTCAAGACGCAACCCCAATAGAGGTCAAGAGGGTCATGATTAGAAAGCAATGCGTCTGGTGCGAACACTTTGCCGACCCCGAGTTTTTCGATCCAGCATATCCAAGAGGAGGAGGCTACTGTAGAGTGAAGAACGGCCCAACAGAATTCGATTCAGTCTGCGACTCCTTCACACCAAACTCCAGAGGCTCTTGGTGGCTACAAACCGACTACATGAGAACCAGATATCCTCAGGTCTCAGTCTGGTGGAAAACCACATAGCGCTCCAAATCGATCTTAGTATGCATGTCCAACCTTTGCAAACATTGTAGGCAACTCCCAATCCTCGCCGCCCCTCATCACCCAGTTGGCCGCCGCCTGAATCATCTCATCAACACTGTCCCGGTATGGTCCAAACCTCTCAACGCAAAAACCATCATTCGCGACTAGAGCGGTGTCCGGGGCCTCGCCAAAGAACCTAGGGGGCCTATTCATATACCTACCGATCTTTGTAGCTATCTCCTTGACTGAAACGATGGGGCCAGCCACATTCAATATCGTCGGCGGATTCGTACAGAGATCAAGCGCCCTTATCGCGCGGTCGATAGCATCCCTCTGAGAAAGGAGGTTCACACAAGGCATCTCCAAAGATATCTCCTCCCCATCCCTAACCATCTTCGCAATATCGACGAGGACACCATATGCAAGATGCTGAGAATACATCAACCTATAATGGCAGACTCGCTGATCCCTATGACCATGCGCACTGAGATTGAACGCGGTCTCCCGACAGACAATACCCCATCCATAAATTCCCTTAGGATCTAAAACATCGCTCTCCAAAGACCCGCCACTCTCAGGCCTAGTATAAGCATAAGGGTTGCCAGAAGAGAAGTCGACGATCCTAGAACGACTATACTTCTTCCCAACATTCATCGGAACTATACAGTTAATCACCGTGGCCTTAGCCGGATCAGCCGAAGAGCCAAACTTGAACCCAAGCATATAAAAGACATTGGGCGCATCAGGCAAGCCTTCGAGAAAGCCCTCGTCCGAAAGGTCCCCACAATAGACATCGACGCCCAAAACCTTCTCAAACCTGTCCATGACGGCTTCACCACCCTTAGAATCAAAATTGGAAGCAACTATAATCCTCCGCCCCCTAACCCCTGCCCTCTTGTCAGCCTTAACCAGGGTCTCAACCAGCTCACCCCCAATCTTTCCACTCGCAGCAAGACCCATAATGTCGCCTTCAAGGCGCCGCATCAACTCAACAACAGCGTCAGTGGGGTCAGTCATGAACTCCCGCAACTCCTCACTTGTCTTAACATCTAAAATGCTACCCATCTTATCACCCTTCGACACAAATCAACTCTTTCCAGACTATAGTTCTATAGTTAACTGAAAAACCCTTAAATTTAAAAATTCCAATACTATTCCTCAGTGATCAAAAATGGTAACAATTCCTGTCAACAGTCTTAGAAGCTTCTGCGAGAACGTCTTCATCAAAGCCGGAGCGAGCGAAGATGAAGCAAAGATCGTCGTAGACACTCTAATTCAAGCAAACCTGCATGGCCATGACAGCCACGGCGTTCTCCGCATAATCGAATACTGCGGCAACATAAAGAAAGGCGTCTTCAAGACTCATGTCGAGCCAGTCGTGGTCAAAGAAGACACCTCAGCTCTGGTTCTGGATGGGATGTGGGGCTTCGGCCAAGTGGCAGTATACCGCGGCATGGAGAGGGTCATAGCGAAGGCAAAGAAGAACCACGTAAGCGTCGCCACAGTATTGAACTGCAACCACTGTGGCGCACTAGGCTACTACACAGCCATGGCCTCGAAAGAGAACATGATAGGCTTTGCACTTGCAAACTCTGTGGCTTCCGTGGCCCCATACGGCGGAAGGGATCGCGTGATGGGAACAAACGCAATGAGCATATCGATTCCAGCAAAGAAGCACAGACCCTTCCTACTTGACTTTGCCACCAGCATAGTATCAGGCGGCACAATCGAGCTTGCTCAGATGAAAAAAGAGAAGATCCCATTGGGATGGCTACTAAATGATGAGGGCCGTCCGACCACCAACCCAAACGATTATGAGTCTCTAGGGGAAGTAAAGCACGGCGCCCTTCTGCCATTCGGCACGTATAAGGGATCAGCAATATGCATGGCCGTTGAAGCCATCGGCGGAATACTTGCCCGAGGCGGCATAAGAAAGACGACCACAAACAACGGCGTGTTCCTGATGGCAATGGGAATAGACTTCTTCAGACCCGTAGAAGAGTTTGACACAGAGATGGATAGACTCCTCGACCTAGTCAAAGCCAGCAAGAAAGCAGTCGGATTCGAGGAAGTACTCTATCCTGGGGAACTAGAGTATCGCAAAGAGGAGCAGCGCCTAAAGGAAGGAATCCCGATCGAGGATGGAACTTGGGAGAGAATGGTGGCATTAGGAAGAGAACTTGGAGTCGAGGCTCCGCGTGTGCCTTGATGAGAGTAGTGAAGTGATAAGAATGGTCAAAACTAGAGCAGGATGCCTTGAGGCAACTAGAAAGATCTCGTTGAAAGAGAAAGAAAGAGAGATCACCGATGACCAAGTCCTTGTGAAAGTCCATAAAGCGTACATCTGTGGCAGCGAACTCCACTACTATCGCGGCCACTATCCAACCTACGTCTCGCTTCCGATCTTCCCAGGCCACGAAGGCGGCGGCACAATCGTAGAGGTCGGCTCCAAAGTATCGGACCACTCAGTAGGAGACAAGGTAATAGTCTACTCTGACGTTCTCATCACACCAAGCGGAGCAGACCCCTTATTCTCAGACTACGCCAGATCTCCCCTAAGATGTCTGCAACGCGTTCCAGAAGGCACGGACATGGACACAGCCTGTCTAGCAGAGCCACTCTCATGTGCTGTCGACGCAATCTACGGCTGCGGTGTCGAGCTCGGAGACACTGCTGTGGTCATCGGGCTCGGATTCATGGGGCAACTGATCCTCCAAGGCATAAAGAAGAGTGGAGCTGGCTCCGTGATAGCGGTCGACGTAGTGGACTCAAAGCTCAAGCTGGCAAAAGAAAGAGGCGCAGATATCACAATCAACACCAATGAGGAGGACCCAGTGAAAAGCATCCTAGACCAAACAAACGGAGAGGGAGCAGACATCGTCATCGAAGCAGTAGGCGTAGGAAAGACCGTGAACCAGGCCGCAAGCATGCTCAAGAAAGGCGGAATACTCGGGCTCTTCGGCTGGGTAACAAGGCCAGCAGAGATAGACCTCTCTCAGTGGCACACAAAATACTTGAGACCAAAGATTCTCAAGATACCAAACTATAAGGCAAAGATGCCTTGGGCCGAAAAAGGATTCCAACTGATAAAACAGGGAATCCTGGAAGTGAAGTCGCTAATAACCAATGAGTATCCTCTGGCCAATCTTTCAGAGGCATTTGAGAAGTACGACACCGATCCCGATGTCATCAAGATAGCAATCAAGCCGTAGTGCGATCGACCCCAAAAGAGCATAGGTCTCTTCTACTGCGCGTCTTTGAATAGGAAAAACCATTTAAACAGCACACATAATATTCAATCGAAAAACTAAAACAAGGTGGTTATCTTATGGCTGAAGGTCCAAAATATCCAGTCGATCGATGGGGGATTCCTGAACGAGGAACCTTCAAATTCCCTAAACATTTCAAGCCCTACTACGGACAAGCGATCGGAATAATCATGGCATGTATAACGGACAAGGTCCCGTCGTATCCCGTTCTACGCATTCCAGGCAACGTCGGCAACGCATCCACATTCAAATTCCCAGTTCAGTTCAAGATCATCGATGCTGACTACAGTGAAATACTGGCAAAGATTCCTACTAAAGAGACAGAACGAAAGGTAGTTGAAGCGGCGAAGGAACTGGAACAGGAGGGCGTAAGGGCCATCGGCTGCATGTGCGGCTACATGATCTATTTCCAGGAAGCGATGGCCAACGCGGTGGACATCCCAGTCTTCTCATCAAGCCTGCTACAAGTACCCATGGTCAGCAGGCTAATAGGGAAGAAACAAAAAATCGGCATCATCACATTCAATTCCGACGACATGTCAAGAGAGCATCTGAGACGAGCCGGAATCGACGACGAGGTATACAAGAGAATTGCCATCATCGGTCTACAAGATGTGCCTCAAGAAAAATACGGCTATACGACTATAAAGGAATTCGAACCAGAAGCAAGGCTTGCGGAAGAAGAGAAGCGTATAGTCTACGTAGCCAAGCAGCTGATAGCAAGGCACCCCGACATCGGAGCCATAGTCCTCGAGTGTACATACCTGCCGCCTGCAGCAGCGGCTGTGCAACAGGCAACAGGCCTACCAGTCTTCGACGTAACAACCCTACTAAACTACGCATACAACGCCATAGTCAGAGAGAGGTTCACAGGCTTCGTGTAAGCCCAAAACTCCCCTAAAAAACCTCTTTTCTTTTTCTATTCACGTGCACTTAGTAATCTCTCTGCCTTCTCGGCAGCGTCCTTGGCGTCGCTGCCGTGTGCATCTGCTCCTATCTCCTTCGCCCACTCTTCGGTCGTGAGTGCACCACCAATCATCACCTTGACCTTGTCTCTAAGTCCCTCTTTCTTGAGGGCTTCTATAACATTTCTCTGCTCGAGCATAGTCGTCGTAAGTAGGGCTGAGAGCCCCAGAATATCCGGCTTCAACTCCTTTACCTTTTCAACAAATGTTTTGGTCGGTACGTCCGCTCCTAGGTCGATGACTTCGAACCCCTTCGACTCCAGCATAACAGATACTAGAGATTTGCCTATGTCGTGGATGTCACCAGCGACTGTTCCAAGAATCACCCTCCCTTTGTATTCTATCTTTACTCCACGCTTCTTAATTGCAGGCAGAAGTATCCTCATCCCAGCCTTCATAGCTTCAGCGCTCATCATAAGATCAGGCACGAAAACCTCGAACCTGCTGTATCTATCCCCGACCTCCCTAATTCCACTGGACAGCCACTCCGTGACTTTTAGGGGATCGTACCCGGCCTCAACAGCGTCCTTAGTTGTAGCCTCGACCGCTGAAATATCCCCGTCTAACACTGCCTTGTGCAGTTTCGAAGGCAAATCCTTCATCATCAGTTCCCTTCCTTAGCCTTCTTTTACCCATCATTTTATATTTCTTTCGGTCGATTCTTGCGCGCGTGTTAAGGGGGTTTGGACGTGAACCGGACTTGGGGCTCTTCCATTAATTACCTGCTTTATAAAAAATGGGGGAGGGAGCGCTGTACGCTCCCTATTTCTTACCACGTCAGCGGAGGAGGAACTATCGGTTCTTGAACTGCCAAATCCGCTGGCCATACAGCCACAAATCCGTTCGTTGACGTATTCAGCCATTGACAAACCGGGCACAGTGTAGCTCTCATGTTGTGACCTCGATTAACGTGCCCCTCAGGGTATACTTTGAAACCGTGTATCTTGAAGGTGCCGCCGTCTGGGACATCAACATCGTAGAAGGCCTTTCTTATATTCTCTGTGCTAATTCCACCGTATCTGTCAATCGCTGTTTCCAAAATCGGCTTTAATGCGTGATAGATTGCTGTGTACGCTAGAGTTGCCCAGTGGTCGGGTAGAACACCATACTCGGATTGGTAAGCTGTTAAGAACGCCTGCCTTTGCGCCGCCACAGTCGGGGAAAGTGCAGCGTAGCTGACTGCAAACAATGGGAATCCAACCGTGAAGATTCCTACCATCTTCTCGCCTACAGATTGGACAGTTGCATAAGTTTCGTATCCCGCACTGTGACCTATAAGCGCCTTGGGTCTGAAGCCTAGCTCCGAAGATTGTCTGATGAACAATGCCGCGTCAGCTGTATAAGATGTAGCAAAGACAATATCTGGATCCAGCGCCTTGAGACTGGTTATTAGTGCAGATAGATCAGTCGTCTTTGAAGAATACCTCTCTCTAACAACAAGTGATAATCCATACTCAGCCAGCTTCTGCTCGACTCCATCAGAGCAACTCTCTCCCCAAGGGCTATCTTCTTGAACTATCGCTATATTCAACTCTTCGGGATCCCAACCCGCTGCAGGACAAAGATACTCAACGAGAAACTTGGCAGAGATAAACCCATAATCAAGCCCCATCGGTGCATACCTGAAGATATACGTTGCGTTCCTGTTAAGCGTCAGGACGTTTGGTGCAGCGATAGATTCATAATATATCGTCCCGTAGTCCTCGCAGACTGTGCTTACCGCCATCGCAAGAGAAGAGGCATATGCTCCAGTAACGATGTCAACATTCTCAACAGTAATCATTCGCTCCGCTTCACTAACTGCCACATCCGGATTACTTTGTGAGTCACCAACCACCGGAGTAATCTCATATCCTTTTACGCCCCCCTCATCATTTATGTTCTTTATAGCCAGAAGCATTCCGTTAGTGCAACTTGTACCAAACGGTGAGAACGCCCCAGTCATCGGAAATATTATCCCTATCTTTATCTCGCGCTTCTCCACTGGAGCTGGCCAAAAGAAATATGCCCCTACTGCTGCGACCACTACGATGAATGCCAGAATAGCAATCATTGACATGGAGCTAATTGCTTTTATAGACCGAAAACGAGCCGCCATTTTCATCATCTTTTCAAAATTTTTTACAAGTTGCTGTTAATTGAAACTTCTATATAACATTTACCTCATGATTCCTCCGTTTTTGCGGGAAATACAAGATGGGAGAGCCGGTGTTGAGAAGGACACGCAGAGATACTTAGGTGAAGAAGATGGCTAAATGCAGAGGGTCGGCACAAAAAACGAGTTGGCTGATGCGATAGGAGGACTCAAAGTCAGTTTCTATTGCACGCGAGTTTTCACATACTTCTTTATGATTTCCTTAAGATCGCGGCATACATCTTCATCCAAGCTAAGGACTTTGTGCCTTTTCAAGATATAGGAAATCCGCTCTTTGGCTCTACTAGCTAGATCTTTTCGTCCTTCTTTTATCCAATCAATTCTACTTTTTCTGTCAAATATCTCAAGTTGGGTATGCTCTTTAGAGTAATAATCCTTAGTAAACAGCAAGGACTTGACTTTCGATAAGTAGTTGCCTCCTACTCCTACATCCTCTATGATATCTGATGCTAGCGTCTCGTCTGTGATCTCTATGCCTTCCTTAATCCGCGTTATGTGACTTATGATCTCATTATCGATCATCATCTGTTCAAAGCTTATTCCAGACTGCATCTCCATGCTCCCCACTCCCCATATTAAGTTACTGCCCGAGAGAGCGTGTAGTGCGAATCCCATAGCCTTTTGACAAGCGGCTTGAACATCAACAACTTTCGAGTCGGTGGAGACCCAAGAAAGCGCTGGAAGATTGTAATGCCTCGCAATCTGGGCTCCAGCCATAGCCATTAAGAAGCACTCGGGGGTAGCTGAGAGACAAGTAGAAGTCTTCATATCCATGGTGTGCGACATGCCTATAGAGTAAAAGGTTGGCCTACCTTCTTTCAACATCTGATTGAACACGATTCCGCTCAAGACCTCAGCGTTGGCAAGAGCTACAGTTCCTGCTAACGTTATCGGGGAAGTGGCTCCAGTTATAGCCTCACTCTCCACATTCACTGGTATGTTATACTCGGCCGACTCTATGAACACCTTGAGGGCATTCGTACTCCATCTTAAAGGTGGAACCGAAACATGACCCATACTAAGTATAGGTCTCTTTCTGAGGGATTCACGGCCGCCAACTACCCTAGAAGCCATCTCGATTACAGCGCTCGGCCCAACCGGAGAGCCGATTACCGGCCTTAGATGCTTTGATGTATTTGTAAGCATCAACTCAAATTCATAAAGATCCCAAAAATCTTTTGGGGCTTCGTGAAAATTCGCGCCAACACAGATGTGGGCACTCCTCAGAGCATCGCTCAACTGAATATATTTGATCAAGTCACTTCTAAATATGTCTTCCCTCGTTCCATTCTCTATTTTATAGATCGCGTTGCTCGTAGCGTAGAAAACAGAGTCTTTCTCCATTTTCAAATCATTCTTTGGATCCCGGGCATACATAACGAATGTTCTTGGAGCCTTCTTGATCATATGTTCCACGTAATCGGGATCAAACTTAACCACCTTCGACTTCTCATCGACGAGCATCCCATTATCTTTAAGTATCCCTAAGCTCCTGTCCTCGTCGAACTTTACGCCAATCTTTTCCAGGATCTCGAGTGATGCTGCATGAATACGCTCTATGTCTTTTGTACTCAACACATTCAGTGTGGAATTGAGCATACCATCAACCCTACATTTTAATGATTAATCGCATGAAATATTTCTTACTTCAAGTATATTTTGGTCAGCTTCCTTCGAACTTCTTTTGGATTTCCCTCAACAACGATTTTTCCCCTCTCCATGACGTAGACTCGATCAACAAAATCCAGTATCTTGGCTATGTATTGCTCCACTATGAACAGCGTGAGCCCCTTTCTACTCATTTTCTCTAATGAGTCATAAACCTCCTCAACGAGTATAGGTGCCAAAGACTGTGATGGCTCATCCAGCAGGATTATCGTAGGCTGCATCATAATCGATCTTGAAATCGCGAGCATCTGTTGTTCGCCACCGCTCAAGGTCTCGCTTTTTTGATCAAGCCTCTCCTTGAGACGAGGAAAAATTGAGAAAACAAGTTGAAGGTTCTCCTCATAATTAGCCTTCGCTCTTTCAGTTGTAAAAGCAGGCGTCTTCAAGTTTTCTAATACCGTCATCTTCGGGAAGAGCCTCTTTCCTTCAGGAACCACGCCTACTCCTTTTAATGCCTTTATGTGGGGCGGGCTGTCGGTTATGTCCTCCCCGTTGAAAAACACCCTTCCGCTCACTATGTCTGATATCCCGAGAATCGTATTGATCAACGTAGTCTTACCAGCTCCGTTGGGCCCAAGAACCCCTACTTTTTCTCCTGCATTAACCGTCAGGTTGACATCGGAAAGAATTGTCAAATCGCCATATCCCGCGCTAATATCTTCAAGCCTTAGTATTTCCGTCATATTGAACTAACTCCTTCCCAAATACACTTCCTTGACAAGTGGGTTCTTGGCAACACTCTCAGGTGATCCCTCAGCAATTACCTTGCCTGAGGAAAGCACAACCATCCTATCAACCCCTTTCATAAGTGCCTTGACCACATGCTCAACTATCATTATAGATAGGCCTTCATCTTCTCTCAACGATCTTATTAGGCCAAGTATCTCGTCCATTTCAACCGGAGTCAAACCAGTAAGAACCTCGTCTAAGCACAAAACCTTGGGTTCCATCGCCAAGACCCTGGCTATCTCCAACCTCTTCTTAACACCTGTAGGTAGTCCCTTAGAGATAACACCAGACACCTTCTTCAATCCAGTCCTTTCAAGTGCCCTCATTGTCTTCTCCCTAGCCGCAGAGAGACTGTCAGTACGCAATAGTGCACCTATCATAACATTGTCAAACACCGAAATGTTAGAGAAAGGTTTGGTGAGTTGGAAGGTCCTAGCTACTCCTTTTAATGCCTTTATGTGGGGCGGACTGTCGGTTATGTCCTCCCCGTTGAAAAACACCCTTCCTTTTTCTGGCCTATAAAAACCAACTATGACATTTATGAGTGTGGTTTTTCCCGCGCCGTTTGGTCCAATTAACCCCAAGATTTCCTTATCTTTAAGTGTAATATTCACATCATCTAAAGCCGTAAGCCCTCCAAAATTCTTAGTGACGTTCATAACTCTCAGCATTTCCTGCACTCCCACTCCTCCCAAGAAACGACGATATAAACCCACTCACTCCGTCAGGAGCAACCCGAGCAACGATCAACAACAGGACTCCATAAAGTAGCATCGGTACTCCAACAAATCTCCCTCCCAACATAGAACGAACGGTCTCTGTGAACGGGGTTATGAGCAGGGCACCAACCGCTGGACCAAACCAGAATCTGGCGCCGCCTGCCAGCGACATGGTTGCCATTTGAAAGGACAGCGTCAAACCAAGAACGCCATCTGGAGTGATATAAGAGTAGTATATGGCGTAAAAAGCACCGCCAAGAGCAGTCAATGCAGCACTAAGACTCAATGCCACAAGTTTGTACTTGAGGATGTCCACACCACACGCTTCAGCCGCGTCTTCATCTTCCCTAATAGCTGTTAGATAATATCCAAACTTCGAGAATTGTATTTTACGGGCTAAGAAGACCGCAAAAAAGAACATAACCACAATAATACAGTAGCCGACGAGTTTTTTATTAAGTAAAAGCAGGGGTGAAATTGCTCCCCAAGGTATGAATATGCCTAATGCTCCGCCAGTTATTCCCCTTAGGCTTACCACAACATAATACATAACTTCGGCTAAAGCCATAGTTGCAAATGTAAAGTAGGGTCCTCGTACCCCGAACCTGAAACAAGGATAGCCGAGGGTGAAAGCCACTCCCACAGTCATTAAAACACCTACAATGCCACCTA
>Ga0315312_1002218_pt1 | contig 13723 bp, 24 predicted proteins | sample TDP7_MG_FD_203629 | JGI IMG/M metagenome (GOLD analysis project Ga0315312, IMG submission 203629) | Freshwater sediment microbial communities from Lake Towuti, South Sulawesi, Indonesia - TDP7 | ecosystem: Environmental > Aquatic > Freshwater > Lake > Sediment | place: Indonesia: South Sulawesi... | reverse complement strand
CGAACTAAATTGTATGGTAATTTTGTTTCCCGCTCTGCCTACGACCATGGCAAAGCTGCCAGAGCTACGACAAAGCTTCGGTCCAGAACCGGGAAAGGTTTCTATTGCAGATATCCTCATGCCCACGGGGATTTTTGATAGAGGCAGCACATTGCCGTTGACGGGCTCACCGTTATAACTGATCATATCTCCTGCTTTAAGTCCTTCTGGTGCGATATGCAGAATTTCTTTTCCGGTTTCAAGTTTTATTATAGCCACAGGAGCATTTCTTCCCGGGTCATGGACTATATCCTTTACTTTGCCAGTTATTCCTGTTATGGGAACGTACTCGATTTTACCCAGATATCTGTGGCTAGGCGCTCTATACCTAGGGCCGCCTTTCCCCCTTGCCCTTGGTATTATTCTTTTTCCCATTCAACCTACCTTTTTTAGATACAATTCTTGTATTTTTCTTTTAACTTCATTTCTATATTCTCTGTATGGTTTTAGAGAGAGTTCAGATATACAACTTATAATCATTCCTACAAACGATACTTCTACATCTTCTTCACTGCCTAATGCATAATGTATTACTTCTTTTACAATCATATTATCCCCAACTTTACTGCGACGTCTGCAGCTTTATATTCTGGTTTAAGTTTTATATATGCTTTCTTTTCGCCTTTTAGCGTTATTTCCGTGTTTACTCTTGCAACCTTTACTTCGAAAACTTTTTCAAAAGCTTCCTTTATGTGTTTTTTGTTAGATTTTCTGTTCACGACAAAAACTACTGTGTTCGCCCTTTCGACTAGGCTGATCGATTTTTCTGTCATATAGGGATGATGCAAAATTTTCCACGGATCCATTTTATTCACCCAAACTCTCGATCGCAGATTTTGTAAATATCGTCAATCTACCGGGCACAGCTCCGGGCGCAAGATAGTCGGCTGACAAATTTTTAACTCTGCACACATGCGTGCCATGTAAATTTTTAACGGCTTTACCTATTCCTTTATCTTCGGTTATGACTATCAACGGTCCGATTTTTCTTTTATATTTTCTCCCTCTCATCTTTCCTTTCCCAGCTCTAATCTTTTTCTTCTCCATTCTTTCCAGTTCTCCTCGAAGGCCAATTTTTTCCAAAAGTTCTTTCAGTTCTTTTGTTTTGTTTATGCTTTGAATTTTATCTTCTACTATTATCGGCAATTGCTTTACTTCCTCAACTTTGTGTCCCCTTTTCAAGGCTAGCTCTTTATTCGCCGTAGCAGCAATAGCTGATTCGATGGCTTTTTTCCTTTCCTTTTTGTTTATTTTTTGCACCCACACTTTCTCTACTATTGGCGGATGAGCTAATCTTCCCTTTCTTGTCTGCGGCACAAATCGTGCGCGCCACATGAGATGGCCAGAAGCTTTTCCGTGTATCCTTGGCATACGAGCCATGTTCCTGCCCATCATCGTCCATCTGTATCTTCGAAAACCATGATAATGAGCTGAAGATCTTTTACCCGCCATTATGTCTGTGCCATAGGGTTGTCTTTTTTTGTTCATGGACACAAGAAATGCCCTTAAAATTAAATCTTCTCTTATAGGTTCGGAAAATATTTTTGGCAGTTCCATTTGCTCCTTCACGTTACCCTGTAAATCAAAAACATTAGCTTTCATTTAACCACTTCTTTTATTTCCGGCAAAATCAATTTGGTTTTTCCCGGCCTTATTGACGGTCTTAACATTATCAACCTTTTCTTTGGTCCAGGGACAGAACCTTCTACAAACAAATAGTTTCCTTTTATTATTCCATATCTTTTAAAGCCGCCTTTGGGAGTGATTTCTTCACCCTTCTCGCCGATCTTTAAAATTCTCTTATTGATTTCTGTCCTTCTCTGAAGGCCGAGCTGACCCGCCATTGCCGTAGTCCGCCTTACGCGCCCGGGGGATTGCGGGCCGATGCTACCGACGTGCCTTCTTTTCTGCGCAGCTTTCCTTGTTTGAATTTTTATTCCAAATCTTTTTACAGGACCAGCCGTGCCTTTGCCCTTTGTAATTGCTATAATATCCATAAGTTCTCCTTCTCTGACTACGTCCTTTACGTTAATTTCCTTTCCCAACAAATTTTTGGCAAAATTTATTTTTTCTTTTGCATCCCTTCCACCGATCTCTATTTCAAAAACTTCTGGCCTTTTCTTGCCTACGCCTGCCAGTCTAGGCTGTGTGGAAACTATTAACCTCGCTCGAGAAATTTTTTCTTCTGGTATTTCTTCTTTTTTAGGAACAATCCTTACTTTTCTTTTCAAATCTTTTGGCAAATCCTTCGTCCACAGTTCGGTTAAAACTTTCAACCCCTTTGTCGTTTCTTCGTAAGTTCGTAAGCCTAAAACTTTCAACGGGGGGCAGTCCAGCACGGTGACGGGCACAGCAATCTCTTCCCCAAAAGTAGGAGAACCTTTTTTGTTATCGAGCAAAATAGCGTGGGTCATTCCAGCCTTATAAGCAGCAAATCCAACAATTTTAGCCTTGTCTGCTTCGGGGTATATAGTTAGCCGTGGATAAATTCGCTTCGCTCGCTTTCTTGGCCAAAAGGCTAAGCTACCTGCTCTCGGTTTAGTGTGCCTTGGCATATTTATCGCCTTATAGAATTATTCTATTGAGAAAAATAAATAAAAAGGTTTAAATTTACACTCCTTTAATTAAAACTATGGAACAAAAACCTTGTATATTCTGTCAGATTGTAGCAAAGCGAGTGCCAGCTAAAGTTGTTTATGAAGATGAGGACTGTCTATCTTTTTTGGACATTGCGCCGAGGTCTACGGGCATGTGCATAGTTGCAGCTAAAAAACATTATAGCGAATTTGATGAAGATTTTGAATTGTCACAAAAGATTTTTTCTTCAGCACTTGTAGTGGCAGAAATGATAAAACAGGCTTTACAACCGAAAGCAATCAGCATAGCTACAATGCCTTCTGCTGTGCCGCATTTTCATGTCCGCATATATCCTTTTTATGAAAAAGAAATTCCCATCGGCGAAGCCCAGCCTATGGAAATTACAGAGCAACAGTTAAATGAGATAGCTGGAAAGATTAAAGCGATAAAAGTTGAAGTAAAGAAAGAGCCAGTGGAAGAAGTTAAAGAAGAAAGGAAAGAGGAAAAGCCAAGAAGCAAGGAAGAAGTTTACTGGATGAAAAGAGAGATGGAAATAGGATAAAATATCCAAATCCTAATAACTGATCAAATGAAAGTTGAAATTAATCAAAGCAAATGTGAAGAAATAGCAAAGATAATTAAAAATTTTAGAGTTAAATCAAAACCACAAGCACAACTGAAAGAAGGAGAAAAAGAGAAAAAAGCATTTTATTTTTTCATCGCCACGGCAATTTGTCATCAAATAAATTGGGATTTTTTACTCTCTAGTTTAAAGAATATTCAGGAAAATCAACCAGAAAAATTCACCCCAGAATACTTAAGTTCAATTTCTAACGAAGAACTTCACGAATGGCTAAAGGATTATTCCAAGCCATGGAGGTTGAAAATAGAAAAAAGGGCAGAATTTGTCAGAGATTGTTCAGAAAATTTGATAAGATTCTTTGACGGAAGAGTGATGAACTTAATCTCTCAATCAAACGGCTTTATCGAAGGAAAGGATGGACTGTATAATTTGCTTTCCAAGTTCAAGGCTTACAGCGAAGACCCTTTGAAGAAAAAATCTAGCGTCCTTATAAGATTTTTGAATGATTATGGTTTGATTAAAATTAAAGACCCAGAAAATTATCTCGTGCCTATAGACTATCATGTCGCCCGCGTGAACTTGAGAAATGGGAGGATCGTAGTCAACGACGAAGAATTAAGAAATAAACTGACTAATGGGATTGGAGTAGAACCAAAAGAAGATATAGAAATTAGGTCTGCTGTAATAGAAGCTTACAAAATTATATCAGAAATTGTTGGTAGCAAATTGATGTTTACTGATTTCGATTGGTGCATTGGTAGAGATTGTTGCGACATAGATAATCCTTGCTGCGAAGAAAACAGTTGTCAAATTAAAAATTGTACGCCTTTGAGCAGGCTGGAGTTTACTTGCAAAAAGAAATGTCCTTTCGATGGAGTATGCGAAGGCAGCCATAACATAGAATTCAAAAAGTTAAAGGAACATAAATTTGAAACGACTTTTTATTGAAAAACTAAAACAATTTCTTCTTTTTCTTTCCTATTCGAGGCTGTACTTCCTCACCAGATAGAGGAATTAATTCCTTCTCCAGCCTTTCTACTTCCAAGCTGGGGTATTTTTCCTTTAATTTCTTCAAGGATTTTTTAATAATCTCTTCCTTAACCATGTAATTATTTAAAAGATATAGCATACTTATAAATGTAGTAGAAGCGGCTGTTGTCCAGTCAACAAAAGTCTGGATTGGTCTAAGACCCGAACAAACTTAAATTGGGGTAAGCCTTCCAAGCTCGTGACCCGGGTTCAAATCCCGGCGGCCGCATCCATCAAAGAATTTAAATTTTTAACTATTCTTTTTATATTTATGTCAACAAGGCAATTAGAATCTTATATTGATGTTGGGTTCGATAAAAAGCCCACAGAAGAAGAATTGAAAAGAGTATCAGAAGATATTAGTGAAATTTTAAAAATTATTAAAGTAAAAAATTACACATCGAGATCCGAAGTGGGAGAAAATCATTATTATTCTTTTTATCTAATGTTGAATTTAAAAATCGAACAAGATTCGTTAAAGGAATTAAAAAAGAGTGGGAATTTAAAAATGGACCCAAAGTTATTTATTTCTGTTTATTTGCCTGAAGTTGAAGAAAGATTAAAATCAAAATATAAAAGCGTTATTCATGTTGATCTAGGTCCAAGATATGCAGAAATATTGAGTATTAGTTTATAGCCTATCTCAAATAAGTCTTACAGAAATCCTGAGGCGTCAGCAACTTCATGTCCCTTACCTCAATCCTTGTTTTGCTATCTCTGTTCATTCTCCTTTCGATTAAAACCCTCGCTCTATCATCTTTATGCCTTTCCCTGTAAGCGTTCACGATATTTTTCTGATGTGAGTAAAAATGTGGGTCTTGGCTGACTATCTGAACGTCCAACTCTATTGCAGCCATTATCGATGTTATGTTTGGCATGTGTATGCTTCCGTATTTCATCAAATTTGAAAGATTCTTGTAAGCCGGTATCCTTTGGTATTCGCCAAGATAATCAAAAAATCCAATCTGAAAGCATCTTGCCCTCTGGTTGTTCTTCAACTCCGAATAAAAGAATCTCGATGTTTCTCCCTCCCCTATGACATTCCTCACCCTGCCGAATTCTAGGTCCGTGATTAACCCGCAGAACTTTCCATCACGGAGCCCATCCAATATGTCAGAACAGTACCTCTGAATTCTCCTGTCCCTCACCCTCTCCCCTAAGCCGACATAAAACACATCTGCAGCTAGGACAGACGTGTTCGGGTCCGAGACCTTGAACTCCTTTATCGACACTTTTTGGAACATATTTAACCTAAATAAAGAGAGCAATTGAAAACTTTTAAACTTTTTTAATAAAATTATTCTTTACATATATAGTGAGAACATGTTACAAGACCCTTTGGCAGATGCGCTAAGCGCGATAAAGAATGCAGAAAGGATTGGCAAAAGAGAATGCGTTACTCGTGCGAGCAAAGTTATAAAAGACGTGCTGAAAGTTATGCAAAGTTCCGACTACATAGGTGCTTTTGAGTTTGTCGACGACGGGAGAAGTGGCAAGTTCAAAATAGAATTGAAGGGAAAAATCATCGATACGAACGTCATCAAACCTAGATTTTCTGTCAAAGTGGACGAATTTGAAAAATGGGAGAAGAGATATCTTCCTGCTAAAGCTTTTGGCTTGTTAATATTAGCTACCCCAAAGGGAGTCGTAGACCACAATAAAGCCAAGGAGTTGCGCACCGGAGGAAAGTTGCTCTGTTTTGTCTATTAGTGATTCTTATGTATTCTCAAGAAGTTTCTTTGCCAGAAGGAGTTAAGGTGGAAATAGAAGAATTAAAAGTAAAGGTCTCTGGACCAAAGGGGAATCTGGAAAGAGAATTTAAAAACTTTGACATAAAAATTGAAAAGAAAGAAAATAAAGTGGTGGTCTCTTCCGAACTCGAAAGAAAGGATACGAGGTCTGTGGTTGGCACGATAACTGCACATATAGGAAATATGATCGAAGGCGTGACAAAAGGATTTATTTACAAGCTCAAGGTGGTCTATGCGCATTTTCCTGTAACGGTGAAAGTCGAAGGAGATAAAGTATTGATACAAAATTTTCTTGGCGAACGGGCACCGAGGGTAGCAAAGATAGTTGGAGATGCAAAAGTGGAAGTGAACGGACCGGAGATAACTGTTACTGGCATTAGCAAGGAGGATGTTGGCCAAACTGCTGCGAACATGGAACAAGCTACGAGGATAGGAGGTTACGATAGAAGAACTTTTATGGACGGCATTTATTTAGTTTCCAAGGAGTGACTATATGGTTAACCCAAGAAAAAAACCGAAATTTAGAAGATGGATGTCGCAAAGTTATAAGAGAGTTAAAAGTAGCTGGAGAAAGCCTAAAGGATTGCACAGCAAAATCCGCATAAGGGAAAAAAGCAAAATCAGGATGCCCTCTATCGGTTGGAGCGCTCCAAGAATTTTGCGCGGTCTACATCCTTCTGGTTTAAAAGAAGTTTTAGTTCGTAATATAAATGAATTGGAAAAAATTAATCCAAAGAACGAGGCAGTAAAGATTGCGCATACCCTAGGAAAAAAGAGGAGAGAAGAAATTTTGAAGAAAGCTAAGGAATTGAAGATAAAGGTGTTGAATCCATGAGCAGTTTGCAAAAAAAACTTGCAGCGAAAATTTTGAAAGTTGGCGAAAGCAGAATTTGGATAGACCCGACTAAAACTAAAGACATCAAAGCAGCGATAACCAAAGCGGACATAAGAAAACTAATACAGAAAAAAGCAATCAAAGCCTTGCCAACAAAAATTAAAAGACCGAAAGAGAAAAAGAGGAGAAAGAAAAGTTTTGGAAGAAGAAAAGGCGCAAAGTATGCGGTGGTGTCGAAGAAAAGAAAATGGATTGCCACGATTCGCCCGCTGAGAAGGATGTTGAAAGAATTGAGGGATACAAGACAAATTGACAAAGTTAATTACAGAAGGCTTTACTTGCTCGTCAAGGGAGGCATGTTTAGAAGCAGGTCGCACTTGCAAATATATTTGGAACAGCATGGAATAATAAAGAAAAAGTGATTTGGGTGGTAGGGAAATTAAGAATTAATTATCTAGGCAAAGAGTTAAGAATTAAAGTGAAAGATTTGGGAGGAAATTTTAACAATGATTTTGAAATGTACCAGCTAACAGGAAGAAAGAGAACTTTAATTATGAAGTATAAAGAAAGATGGAATCACGATGGTTATAGAGTTGAAGTTTTTTCGGAAGGAATAATAAAAAAAGCTGAAATAGAAGAAATGATGAAAACTCTTTTACCCTTAGTAGATATATTGTCGGATGCCAGACTGATTATTCATGAGTGATTTGAATGAAACTAAAGCCAACGTACAGAATGCCCTTCCAAAGAAGAAGGGAAGGAAAAACAAACTACCAAAAAAGATTACGATTATTGCTCTCGAATAAACCCAGGCTAGTTGTTAGAAGAAGTTTGAAATATGTTCGTGCGCAAATAATTCAGTTCGATAAAGTTGGCGATAAAACTCTTGTTGCTGCTAGCTCGGAAGAATTGAAAAAATTAGGTTGGAAATTTGCTTGCGATAATTTGCCTGCCGCTTATCTAACTGGCCTACTGATTGGGAAGAAAGCATTGGGAAAAGGAGTAAAAGAAGCTATTTTGGATTTTGGCCTTTACCCATCCGTCAAGGGTTCTAGAATTTATGCAACAGTAAAGGGAGCCATAGATGTGGGATTGGAAGTTCCTTGTGGTGAGGAAGTTTTTCCAAGAGAAGAAAGAATTAAGGGTTTGCATATAAAACAGAAAGATTTGCCAGAAATGTTTGAAAAAATAAAACAAAAAATTTTAGGTGAAAAGAATGCCTGAAGAACCTGAAGAAAAAGAATCAAAAAAGAAAGAACCTGTGAAAGAGGAAGAAAAGGAAGAAGCAATTGAAGAAGTTGAGGAAATACCGGAAGAATTGAAGGAGGAGATACCGGAAATAGAAGAAAAAATTGTGACAAAAGAAGAAGAAAAGCTATTGGAATGGCAACCAGCCACAAACCTCGGGCGTAAAGTCATGAGCGGCGAGATTACCGACATAGAAGAAATTTTAAAATCCGGACAAAGAATATCAGAATCAGAAATTGTCGATAAGCTTATACCAAATTTAAAAAGCGAATTGATTCTAATTGGCGGTCGAACTGGCAAAGGCGGCGGCATACAAAGAATACCCGTGAAGATTACAGCTAAGATGCACAAATCCGGTAGAAGGTTTAGAGCGTCTTCCCTTGTTGTAGTTGGTAATGAAGATGGCATAGTCGGCGTAGGCAAAGCTTCCGCTGTAGAACCAAGGGAGGCGATAGAAAAGGCGATTGGAAAAGCCAAGGTGAACATAATAAAAATTAAACGAGGCTGCGGCAGCTGGGAGTGCGGCTGCGGAACTGAGCATAGCATTCCCTATAAAATAAAAGGCAAATCTGGCTCGGTAAGAGTGACTTTGATGCCTGCTCCGAAGGGCGTGGGCTTGGTGGCAGACGACGAGTCTAAAAAACTTCTGAGGCTTGCTGGAATAAAAGACGTGTGGGTTAAAACCTTTGGAAACACGGGGATGAGGATTAACCTGATTTCTGCAATTTTCGAAGCCTTGAGAAAGCTGTATATTTATGAAAAAGTTAGTGAGTGATATGTTCGCAGTAATAAGATTGAGAGGGTCTGTTGGACTGAGAAAAGAAATAAAGGATACTTTTAACATGCTTAGGCTTAAAGCTGTGAACAATTGCGTGATTTTACCGGAAGCATTGGATTTTAAAGGAATGGTTAATAAAGTGAAGGATTATGTTACTTATGGAGAAATAGACAAAGAAACTTTAGTTGCCTTGTTGAAAAAAAGATTGAAAGTGAAAGGAAATGAAAAGATTGACGAAAAAAAATTAAAAGAGATTACCAAGTTCGATTCTTTTGAAAAATTTGCCGACGCTTTGCTTGCTGGCAAAATAAAATTAAAGAATTTTGCTCAGATTAATCCTGTTTTCAGATTGACGCCGCCTTCGAAGGGATTAAAATCGATAAAGGAAAGTTACCCGAAAGGTGATTTAGGTTATAGAGGAAAGGAGATAAAGGAATTGATAGAGAGGATGATTTGAATGGTAATATTGGTTTTTTATGGTCTCCATCCAAGAGAGTACGATTTGACAAAACTTGCAGGAGAAAATTTAAGTAAAGAAAATATTCCTTATACAAAATTTTTTGATTTAAAATATAATAAAAAAATTAAAGATATTCTCAAAGAAAATAATCCTCCCGCAGTTATAGACATTCATGGTGGATTTGGTGAAGTTCCTGACGATTGGAAAGAGAATGGCGTAACAGATATGATTACGTTTCTTACCGAAGATCCAAAAGCTTATAATGGATTACAAAAATATTTGTTTTCTCCCGATAGTCACATTGATGGTATTATTGGTGGCGTTGCTGGGCCTGAAGAAATAGGAGAAGATACTTGGAGAAGTTGTGATAATTTAGTGAGCAAAAATTGTCTTAAAATGAATATACCCTGCATAACTGTAGAAATTTTAAAAGAACCATCAGAAGATGTAATCAGATATTTATCAAACACATTGAAATTCTTGGTTGATTTATATGGTAGTTAGAAAAGAAAAGAAACGAAGAAGAGGAGAAAGAACTTATCACGGTAGCCATAAAAAGTGGAGAGGTGGAGGTTCAAGAGGTGGAAGAGGTTTAGCTGGTTTGCACAAGCACAAATGGTCTTATACTGTTAAATATGAACCAGAACATTTCGGCAAAGTGGGTTTTAAAAGGCCACAGGCAGTTGTGAAGAAAATAAAGACAATTAACCTGAAAGATTTGGACAGGCTTGCTGAAAAAACTGGCGAGAGCAAAATAAACTTGAAAGAGTTGGGTTATGACAAAGTTCTCGGAAGCGGCAAAGTAACGAGGCCTTTAATAGTCGAAGCCAAATCGTTCTCAAAACAAGCGATAAAAAAATTGGAAGAAGCGAAAGGCAAGGCTGTGAAGATATGAAAATAGATATATCAAAAATTGCAAAATTTTTACCATCTGTAGAAAAACCAACATACAAACAACCGTTCAACACGAGGTTGATGTGGACCGGCGTAGCTTTGCTCATCTATTTCGTCCTTTCTTACATAACGATATATGGAATTGAAAAAAAGCCTGAAACGGAATACATAAGGACAATACAACTTTTGCTTGGGGCTAAGTTTGGCAGCCTGATGACTTTGGGTATTGGTCCTATAGTTACCGCAGGCATACTGTTGCAGTTGTTGGTCGGATCAAAAATAATCGATTGGGATACGTCTAAACCTGAAGGGAGAGAAAAATTTCAAACATGGAACAAATTTCTTTCGATAGTATTTTGCTTTTTAACAGCTGTAGCATACACTTTGACAGGGGCGATAGGCGTAGCCAGTGGCACATTTACTCTCGTCTTCGTTATAATTCAGCTAACTTTGGGCGGTATAATAGTTATACTTCTCGACGAGATAGTGAGCAAGTGGGGGTTTGGCTCCGGCATTAGCTTGTTTATAGCGGCAGGCGTCGGAAGCCAAATAATAATAGGCACTCTAAGTCCGTTCATATCGCCGCAAGGAGAGTACATAGGAAAATTCTGGGGATTTGTAACAAATATTTTAATAGGAAATAATTTGAGTGCGTTAGTTTACTTTTTACCGATAGCCTCCACAATATTGGTCTTCATGCTTGTAGTGTATGCGCAAAATATTTCTGTGGACATACCCCTAGCTTTTTCCACTTTGCGCGGTTTCGGAAGAACATGGAGCCTAAAATTGTTTTACACAAGCAACATACCAGTCATCCTTACCGCCGCTCTACTCGCTAACGTACAGTTGATGGGCAAAATCACGGCCGGAGGACAGTGCGGCATACTTGGTTGTTTCGATGAAGCAGGCAATCCCACAAGTGGTTTGATATATTTTCTCTCCGCACCTCCCAACTTGCTCCTGTCATTTTTTTATCCACAAACCTTTACAATCCTTGAAATTCTGCGAGCATTAACTTATACTGCATTCATGGCTTTGTGCTGCATGATATTCTCCATATTTTGGATTAACACTTCTGGCATGGACCCCGCTTCTGTTGCAGAACAAATAGAAGACATAGGCATGCAAATCCCTGGCTACAGAAGGGACAAGAAAATAATAGAGAGCGTGTTGCAAAGATATATACCTGCTTTAGCTGTAATCGGTGGCTTACTAGTAGGTTTGCTAGCAGCTTTTGCAGATTTTACTGGCGCTTTGGGCACGGGAACCGGAATACTTTTAACTGTTATGATCGTTTACAATTATTATGAAGAATTCAAAAGAGAAAGGTTGGAGGAGGCGCACCCTCTGGTTAGAAAAGTGCTAGGTGAATAAAATGTTTGAACAAATAACTGGAATGCTAATTGGCGCATTCGATTTTATATTCCTGCCTTTGAATGTTTTCCAGCCGCATGTATCCTTGCTGATAATTTCCGCGATCTTAGCAATAATTGTAATTTTGATTAACAGATTTTCGGTCGATAGAAAGTTAATGAAAGAAATTAAAGATAGGATGAGCGAGGTTAGGGAAAATTTAACCAAAGCACAAAAAGATGGTAATACGGAACAAGCAAATAAATTTTTGGCTGACATGATGAAAATAAATAACGAGTATATGAGACATAGCCTTAAAGCATTGTTCATTTCATTAATAATAGTTGCTCTATTCTTGCCTTGGATGAAGTATAAGTATTCTGCCCTTACGGTGGCGAGTTTGCCCTTTAGTTTGCCAATAATAGGTTCGCAACTTGGGTGGGTCGGATGGTATATACTAGTCTCCTTTGCAATCGGTTGGGTAGTTAGAAAAATAGTGGAGGCTGAGTGATGCCAAAAATTAAAAGAAGGATACCCAGTGGTAGAATTATTATTAAAGAAAAAAGAAAAAGAGTTAGCGTTGCTAAATGTGCGAACTGTGGTAAAATATTGCACGGCGTGCCTAGACTGCAAGCAAGCAAGATGAAAAAATTGGCAAAGAGCAAGAAGAGACCAAACAGGCCTTATGCTGGTTATTTATGTAGCAGATGCGTGCGCGAATTATTTAGAGAAAGAATTAGAAGTATTTAATTTCTAAGATTCGAAACTCATTATTGTGTCGAAGTCGCATTCGCATGGAGATTTTTTGCATACGTGACAATTGTTGTTAAACAAAACAGAAAGCTCTTTAGCGATGTTGACATTCAAAGAATTGAAAACGTCCATCATACAAGAGAAAAGGTCAGCAGCTTCATCTTTAACTTTTTCAAATTGTGAATTTTTATATCCATCACTTTTATAATTGAGAATAGCTTCTGAAAATTCGCCTAGTTCTTCTCCTAGATGAACTCCTGCATGCTCCAGAGTCCTGCTTTTGGAGGGATAGACTCTTTCGAACATGATTTGAAATTCTTCTAGTGTTTTAGGCCTTTTTGCATCGTCTATAGGAAGTTTTCTTTTCTCTATAACTTTCTCTTCCTTGCAAACACAAGGACATTTTCTGCAGTAAGAGCAAGAATAGGGGAAACTCTTCCAAGTCTCTTCTTCTAAATCTATGCTAAGACGATTTACGATGGACACAAACCAGCTGAGAGCAACTAATAGATTAACCTTAACCTTTTCATGGTTGTTTTTTCTAATACCTTTCAACCCCCTCATAGCGAAGCGTAACATATTGCTAAACATATCCCAAAGATCAAAAAATCTCATGTCAGATGTTCCATATACCTTTTCAACAAATTCTTGGTATTCTCTTATCGTTGTATTCGGAGCAACAGACGACATAATAATAATCAACCAAACTAAATTTATAAATTTAAATAAAGAATAATATTCAAAGGTGAATTCGTGGTTACACTAGAAGTTGGCCGCGTGTGCATGAAAGTCGCTGGAAGGGAAGCTGGAAAGTATGCCGTTGTATTGAAAAAAATAGATGATAGTTTTGTTTTAATTACTGGTCCTAAATTGCTTACAGGAGTAAAGAGAAGGAAATGCAACGTTGAACACCTGGAACCAACTGAACATAAGCTGGAGATAAAAGAAGATGCTAGCGAAGAAGAAGTTTTAGAATCGTTTAATAAAGCTGGATTGATAACTAAATTTAATTTGAAGAGACCATCGGCTGCAGAACTAAAAGCTGAAAAAGCAAAGCCGGAAAAGAAAGAAGTTAAAAAAGAAGAGAAAGTTGAAAAGAAAGAGGAAAAAGTGAAGAGAAGAATAAGATTTAAAATAGGCATGGGCAAGGAAAAAGAGAAGAAAGAAGAGAAGAAATAATTTATTATGTGGCTGACCAAATCAGAAGAAGAAACTAATCCTGAATATGGTAAAAGACCGGAAGATAGAAGAGTAGAAGAGCAGATAAAAAATTCTGTAATAATTGTGGATAAACATGCAGGCCCCACGAGCACACAAATAGTCGAATGGGTAAAGGATATTTTTAAAGTAAAAAAAGTTGGTCATGCCGGTACATTAGACCCAAAAGTTACAGGTGTTTTGCCGATTACCCTAGAAAATGCAA
>Ga0315312_1002217_pt1 | contig 13724 bp, 19 predicted proteins | sample TDP7_MG_FD_203629 | JGI IMG/M metagenome (GOLD analysis project Ga0315312, IMG submission 203629) | Freshwater sediment microbial communities from Lake Towuti, South Sulawesi, Indonesia - TDP7 | ecosystem: Environmental > Aquatic > Freshwater > Lake > Sediment | place: Indonesia: South Sulawesi... | reverse complement strand
TCTACCTTTTCATAGTCGGGGTCAACCGTGTGATAGAATCCTTTGCCTACAGCTGAGAACGCTAACTCATGCGCAGCTGCTTTCACAGCAGGGTCCGCAAAATAAGCTGCCAGGGTTTCGTCAAATGGGATGCGGGGTCTGACGTCACCTGTGGGCGGCACATTCAATTCCGCTTCACAAGCCAGTTTCTTTAATGTCTCAGAGAAGGGCGTGTGAGCTGCCGAACCTCTGTCCACAAGTGTTTCACCACGGGAACTGGGCGAAACTGCTTCTCGTAGGCGTTTGATTATTCCGCTCATTTGCCTTCAGCTTTGGGCAAAAAGTTATTTATGTGAAGTTGCTAATTAATTTTAAGTAGCTACTCATTATTGAGTTGATTGTATGCCATGGGAAGAAACAGATGATTTTATTCGCAGTGGACATCGTAATGCAGACGATTTTCAACCCGACAGCATGAGAACAATCGACATAGATGCTGAAAAAGGCATCAAAGCTGTAATTGGTAAACTGAAAGGCGAAGACACAACTACAGTGCAGAGTTACCTTTTCGCTAAAGACAAGGATTGGACCGTGGAGAAGGCGAAAGCATGGTTTGAAGAGCATGAGAAAAAGAAGGAATACGCTTGGCCAGGTACAATACGACTTGTCGATGGCGTGCCTAACCTTGTTGAAGGCGAAGCTATTCATCCGTGTAAAACAGTGCATCCTGAAGAATGGCCGCATGAAAGAGTATTTTTGAGAGAGCAGCTTTCGAAGGCAGCGCCCACGTTAATTGGGAAGCCTTTCAACATTGACCACGGACGCCTAATTCCTGGCAGTTCTGTTTTGGTCTCGTATTGGAATGAAGCGGCAGACGCAGTGCGTTACCTGGGCGTTCTACCTGATTCAGAGATGCTGGCTAAACTTAAGGAAGGCGAAAAGAAAGTCAGCGTTGAATTTCGAGCTGATAATTATGAGCAACTTGATGGTATTGCGCCTGTCGGCATAACGTTTGAAGGCTTGGCGATGCTTGAAAATTATGAGCCTGGAGATCCGAACACTTCAATTAAGCTTTGGGAAGCCATAATCAAAAAGGAGCAAACTTCCGCACTTTCTCTTCAGGCGCACACAGTTGAGCAACGAGTAACCCGGCTCGAAGAATTCTCAAACTGGCTTCAGGAACGTATTAACATCATTGACACCAAACTTGAAACCCTAATCCGCCTGGCTGAAGGAAAACCAAAGACTGAACCGCCAACTGCACCTCCGCTTAAGCCTGTGTTGGCTGAGGCTGTTGTTTCTCCGGGAGAGCCTATGGTCTCTGTGAAAGACCTTGAAGCTAATTTGCCGAGTCTTCAGGAGGAGCATAGTTACACGTTTGGCGCTCAAAGGAGATTCCAGGAATTGCATCGGTTAATTAACGAAGCCAAGGAGGCTTCCAAAAGTGGATAAAGATGAGGTTAAGCGGATTCTGGCACCCTATTGCCCGCCATTATCGACATCGCAAGTTGAAGCTATAGCAGAAGAAATCAGCACTTCTCTGAAACCAGACGTGGCAGTTACGAGAAGTATACCTGAAGAGGCACCCAGACCTAAGAAATCACGTAAATCATAGTGGAGAAATAAAAAAATTGACAGAAGCAACAGCTAAAGATACTTGCCACAACTATGTAAGTCCACTTACTAATAGTTGTATTTTAGCCATTAGAACCTCAGCATCGAAAGCAGCTTTTCTCCAGGAATTGGCAAAGAGAAAACCTCCTTTAACAGACGCCCAAATTCTCGCAGCTTACAACGCATGGTAACTTAATCGCAGTCACTCTGTTGACCGGGAGTAAGCTGAACGAACTGCTGAAACCGAATAACCATCGTGGAGACGTGAGAGATTGGTCGATTTGTGGCCTGATGCTGAAGTTGGCGAAATGGTAAGCGACGGAACAGTCCTCAGTTTCGAGGCTGCAACCGCGATAACGAAGGGCAAGGCAGTTTATCTCAGCGCCGACATGATAGTGAGCCAATGCATAGCTTTAACCCAATACGCCATTGGCATAGCTTTGAAAACTGTGGCTATCGGTGAATTCTGCCCCGTTTGTGTGAAGGGCCCTGTTAAGGTAACATGTGGCGGTAACATCACGCGAGGCAGCGCTATTCAAACCGATGCTAACGGGAACGTTGTTGTGGTTGAGGCTGCTGCAGTGGTGGGCGATGTTGTCGACAGAATTTCAAGGACTCTTGGCATTGCATTGCAAACATTTGCGGTTGCCACTAACGACACTGGCCTGATCTACGTGGATAAGGCTTAGGTGATCAGTATGTCTGCGGATAACAACATTTTGAAAGAAGCCATAATTAAGGATCCAGAGTTGGGCGAAGACCATTGGAATGAATTACAAGTGAAAGCCAGCCGCAATTTATTGATGATGCGGTATTTGACTGGGCTGAAGAAAGAAGGCATTCTCAGTGACATGGCAGGAGCCCTTGGACGCATGCATTCGCAAGTCATTGAAGCCGCAAAACCCGTATTACTTGGGCGTGACATGATCTGGGTGTTACCGACTGATCAACCGCTTGTGCGGTTCCCAAGAGCTAAGCTTGCGAAGAGTAAGCAGACTGCTGAATTCGCTGAAACGTGGCTTTATCCTGAGAAGACTGATACGGTTGATGTACAGCCTACTATTGAACTTCGTGCAGGTGGCGAATGGAGCAAGAAATTCGTTGAAGACGCCAACTGGAATGTCATTGATCGTCAAGCCGCTGAGGTTGGCAGAGCTGTCGCTGATCTGGAAACTGAGAAGATATACGCACTTTACATAGCCATAGCTGCTGGTGATTTAGCTGGAGGCGCCGCAATCAACGGTGCAGGAACCTTAAACTGGGCAGGAGTGGTCAGTTTCTGGAACGCAGTGCGCAAGGAAAATTTCAACGCTAAGGTGTTGGTGATTCATCCAGAGCAGGCAGCCGATCTGTGGCAAGACGACAAGTTCATACACAGCTTCTACTTTGGCAATATAGCTGATGTCCGTCGCGGAATTCTCGGAGAAACCTATCTGGGCATGAAGATTCTGGTGAGCACCAAAGCAACGAATGGAACCGTTATGGCGGTGGACACTGACATAGCAGCTGCGATGCTACTACGCCGAGACATTGTCACTGAATCTTGGGAAAATCCGCGTGAAGACCGCTATGGCTTGGTTGCCAGCGAACGCATCGGCTTAGGCGTGTTGAGAAGTAAAGCTGTGGCTCGTGGAACTGGCTGGTAGCGCACTACGACGGGCATGTCCGTCGTAATTCATCTTCCATGTTTTTTACTCTCCAAAAATTACGAATTAAGTGGTGTGATATGACTGTTGAGTGGGGTAAGTATCAAGACGCTTACAAAGCGATTTGGGAGAAATTAGACGCATTAACGAAGGCTTTGGATAGTTTGGCACAGGATGCTCTTCGGGTAAAAACTGTCTAATCATAGGCAGTTGCCCAGAGTTTGTGAGCGACCTGTTGCCAGCGACAGATGGGCTTTTCTTAGGTTCGGATACAAAGCGTTGGGATGGAAGCAAACTAATCAATTTGCCGAGTGGTGGCAACCACAATATTCTTTCCGCCACGCACCTCGACACGCTTGCCGACACAGTTGTTGCGGGCGATTTGTTATATGGTAATGCTACTCCGAAGTGGGCGAGACTTCCAAAAAGTGCAGACGGAAAATATCTTAAACTTATTTCAGGCTTGCCAGCTTGGGCAGATCCTCCTGCTGGCGCTGACCATAATCTATTGAGCGCAACCCATCCTGACACACTTGCAGGTTCTCCAGTTAGAGGCGACATTTTAATTGGGAATGCCACTCCAAAATGGTCAAAACTTGCTGTGGGTTTAGCTAATAGAATTCTTAAGACGGATGGTTTAGACCCACTATGGGGTTTAGTTGTCAACGAAAACGTAGATGCATCAGCAGCAATTGTGGAATCCAAGCTCGCATTAAATTATCCAACTCACAGTAACGCCTTAGACCATGCAAGACAACATGCTTTAGACTCTGCATTTGACCATTCTGGCACGATAACTGACACACAACATGGTTCAAGAGGTTCTGGGTTGCATGCTGATAGTCACGCTCAATTACACAAGGATTCCCATAAATCTGGTGGCAGTGATGCTTTTGTTTTGGCTGATTTACTTGACTGTTTAGCTCGGCTTGAAGTTAAGAAAGCTGGAGTGTCAATTGGCAAACGTAGAGGATTGAATCTAATTGAAGGTGCAAACGTAACTCTCACGGTAGCTGATGACCCAGGTAATGAAGAGGTTGATGTCACTATTGCTTCTGCAGGCGGAGGAGGCGGAGTTGCAAAAACACTTTTGGGATATTGGTATAAAAATCTCAGCTATAATCTAACGATGTATTATGCACTTAACGATATAACAAGCCAAGGTACTGAGGATTATGCTCAAGGAGCCGCTTTAGCTGGAACATTTAAAACATTGAAAATTCGTATTCGTTTAAACACATTTAATTCGGGAAATACCGTGTTCACTTTCTGCAAGAATGGTACTGACACTGCTTTAACCATTAGTGTGCCATATGGACAAACTGGAATCTTCACTATTAACTCGGATGTTGCAGTTGCCGAGAATGATTTGATTGATTTAAAAGTTAGTACAGTCGGACCAACGGCTGGAAATATTGGTTTTCAACCAGTCTTTGTTCAGGAGTTGTCTTAACGAAATGACCACAAAAATCGGCTTTGCAGCTGGTACATGTCCTATATGTGGAAGAACGTTAAGGCGTAGGCGTCCTGCAGATTGGGCAGTCTGTGATTGTTATTCCAAATGTCCTTTGTGTTCACCTGCCTATACAGTTGAAATGACACCGTACACGCCTGACTTAACACCAACAACCTACGAAAGCGAAAAGGGCATAGACGTTTTGTATGTGTGCAATAACCACAGTCCACCTTATTATTCAAAGCAAAAACCAGTCGAGGTGCGCCTCTCATGAAAGACCAAGAAAGAGATGTTCTCCGCAAAACCATTCTTGAGTTAGTAAAAAAAGGCGCCATACACTACACAGACATCGAAAAGAAAGCAATTGCGACATGTATGCCCTTCGTAACGGCAAACACTTTCAGAACCCAATTTTATGATTATTTGGTAAAGAATGGCTACATTCAACGAGTTTCCCGTGGTGTCTTTAAAATTACGGAAAAGGGTAAAAAACTCTTAGAAATTCTGTCTTAGTAATTTCGCCTTAGAGATTTCGCTTAAGTCCTTTTTTCTTAGTTCTTTTCGCCAAAATAGGTTAAATTCAGCTTCTTTCTCATATTGTGCGTAGTAACGGGGACAGAGTCAAACGCCATACACAACATTAGCAAAAGTAAAGACGGTTCTTCAAATCACTGAGACTACATGGGACACTGAAATAACGGATTGCATAACTTCTGCAGATGCGCTTATCGATAGCATTTTAAAATATTGGGGTTTCACGGTTCCGCTTACTTCCACTCCACAGAACATAGATGATGCGAGCAAACATTTTGCAGCTTGGATGTTTAGGCGTCGGCGCGATCCAGCAGGAGCTCAAGTCTTCTGGGAAGAGGGAGACCGTTTCTTGCAAGCTTACATTGACGCCGAAAAAAAGCAGCCCTACATCGGGAGAGCCTGAGATGGCTAAACCTATTATTCGCGTGGACGACACGAAGTTGCAATCTTGGCTAAGGCAGGAGCCTGAACGTCAAGCGGAATCATTACGATTATTCCAAGATGAAGGCTCTCTTCTTGTTATGGCTGAGATGCGACAAAAAGTTCCATTCCGCACTGGCTTCTTGCGTGAAAGCATTACTATGTATATTACACCTTCAGGCTTCACAGTTTATCCCACAGCACCTTACACTGAGGCGGTTGAGAAAGGCGTAGGACCACGCACCATTTTCCCAGTGCGAGCCAAAGTTTTACGGTTTGAAACTGAAACGGGAGCCGTTATCTTCGCCAAATATGTTAAGCATCCAGGCTTTCCAGGTCGATTTTTTGTCAGAAAGACAGCTGAGGCGGTTCGAGAACGTCTTGCCAATCTTGTTCGCTCTATTTTTGGGAGGGTTTATCGTGCCTAATCCGAAAGTCATTCGCAATCAAATAATCACCATTTTGATAACTGCAGACCCTAAAAATGAGGCGGGCAAATCCATAGTAAGATGGTTCAAGGCTGAACCGCCTAAAAGTCGTTGGCCTGGTTTTCCTTTTGGTTGGGTTGAAGCTATTTTAGGACCCCAAGAACCGCCTGTGGGCGCTAAGGCTCAAATTATTGACCAATTTTACATTTGTGTTGCTGATAAACACATTGATTCTGAAAAAGCAGATGACAGTATTTTAGAGTTTGCGGATTCTGTTGAGGCTGCTTTGGATGATGACCCAAGTATTGGCGGTTTGGTTGCTGCTTCTTGGGTTAGTAATCGTGAGAAGCAAAAAGTGTTCATTGAAGGTGACTACAGCATGTGCGCTGTCAGACTTACTCTTTCAACAAGAAGGAGAGAGTAAGAGGTGAAAACATGGAGAAAGAAGTGAAAGTAAGTGGTAAGGACTTCGAAGCGAAATGTCAACATTGCCCGTCGCAGCTTGCGTTCAATCGCCGAATCATTGGCAAGAAAGATGAGGTTACTGTGACTTGTGGGCTTCTCTATCCAGATTGTGAATTAACAAAAGAGGAGAAATGAGAGAATGACTATTAAACGGTATATTGGAATCGGGAAAGAAACAGTTTTCGGAGATAACCCACCTGCAAGCAGATGGCTCGAAAGCGTTGAAAACATTGTGACTGATCAGAACATAATTATTCCAACTTCTGTGGGTCAACGTGAACGGAGAAAATACGCTTTTGGACCATTCAGAGGACGTGGCAACATTGGACCATTTGAAATTGAGCCTGAAAATGCTGGTGAACTAATTCTTGGTGGTATGGGGTCTGTTACTACCACTGTCCCATATACTAATGTATATTTGCACACTTTTAAGCCAGCAGATTTACCGCCATCATTTTCTCTAAGGCTGGGAGTGGAGTTAACCCAACGGAGACTTTGTGGTTGCTTAGTTAATGCTTTAACCTTTGATTTTAAACATGATTTGATGGTAAAACTAACCGCTGAAATGTTAGGCTCTTTCGTTCTGGAGACTTCCTCTGCTATAGAATCAGCGTCATTTTCTCCTCTGCAACCTTTCGTGAGTCCTGCTTCAATTTTAACAATTGAAGGCGTGGATAAACGTGCATTAGTTTCTGCTGGAGAAATAACTTTAAAGAATAACATTCCGTATGATAGAGGAGACCTTTCAAGCAGATTCTTTACGAAAAAACGTGTGGGCATACGAGAAATCAATGGTAAACTTGACATTTACTTTGACGATTTAACTGAAAGGCAAAGGTTTCTTGACGGCACACCTTTTGGGTTAATAGTGGAATTCACAGGCGCCCTCATAGTAACTGGTTATTACTACCGATTAAAGTTCTATTTGCCCTCTTGCATATATTCCAAGGACGCTGCGCCTCATCTTGTGCCTCAAAATGAGCCTTTAGTATTAAATGCACCTTTCGAAAGCCTACTCGCACCAGCAGGCACGGAGGAAATCAAAATAGAACTGCAAAACCAAATCAGCAGTTATTAGGATGTTGGAAAAAGTGAAGAAAAAAATCGGCGACACTGAATACACGATAATTCCAATACCGCCACATCTCTCACCTTACAATAGTCGAATCAGTGAATTACTCCAAAAGAAAACTCAAAATCTGCAAGAAACTAAAGAAACCAGCCAAGAACTTGAAGAATGCATGAAAATTTTGTTATCTGGCACCGTTAAACCTCAACCGCTACCAGAAGATCAAACAGAAGTTTATAATGCTCTCATAGACTTAACAAACGAGGTAATATCTAAAGCACAATTTTTTCGCAAGAATCAAGGACCCAGCCCTGCAAAAAGCAGCTCAATTTGCCCTACTGATTCACAAAAGACCAAGTGAAATATTGAGACTAAAAGGCGACGAAACATGGCTTCTCGAAGTTGACTATCAACTCCTCATGGACGCTTGGGAGAAAATGTCAATAGGTGAAGAAGAAACAACTGAAGAAAAAATTGAGAAAATGCGAAAATGGGTAGAGGAGAAAAAACGTGGCGGCACCTGAGGTAACAATTCAAGCTAACCTTGAGGGAGCGGAACAAGTTACTGCAGGCTTTAATCAGATGAGTGAAGCAGCGGGCAACATGGGGTCTAAAGTGAGTGCTTCTTCAAATCAAATGGAAATTAGTCACCGCAGGCTTGCCTTAACCATGGCTGGCATGATTTCAAATTCTGTTCAGCTTGGCGACATTATGCATCGCATGGCTTCAGGGCAGATGGATATCGCAAGAGGCGCACTTTTACTTACCATGAATTTCATTCAGTTAGCTACACAAATCGCCCTTGTCACTACAGCGGAACACGGCAGATTAGCCGCAACCATCGCATCGATGGCAACTGATGTAGCACATACTATTGCGCTTAAAGCAAAAGCAGCTGCACTCATAATTGCACATGCACTTTCAGGACCTGCAGGTTGGGCTATTCTTGCAGGCGCCGCAGCGGCCGCAACTATTGGTTTTGGACTTTTAGCGAGAGGAGAAAGCGCTGGAGTCTACACGAAGGCTTCTCCACTCAAATTTATTACGGGTCCTTTAGCTGGAACAACTGTGCATGAAGGCGCATCTATTATAATCAATATCAATGGTGCTGGTTCACCACAACAAACAGGAGATGCTGTAGTTGATGCCCTTCGTAGAGCTGGGGTGGTTACGTGAGTGAAATCCTTCCAGCGAAATGTCGTGTAGAAATTCATCGTGGTCCACCGTATTTATTCGATGACCATTTCTGTAAGAATTGGACTGTGCTTTCTGGTTCTAAATCTCTTGACGGTGATACGGTAGTACTCACTTGCGATGCGAGTTCTGTGGCACAAATTTCACGTTCTGTTGCCTTCAACACTGTTATTTATCCTTGGGTGATTGTAAGAGCCATTGATTCTTATTGCCAAAACCGTTATTTACGTGGTTTCTTAGGTGGAATACAGAAATTTGAATTCACTTTATCATTTGGACTTAATGAATTAAATGTGTCAAGTCAATACCATGGAAACATTGACGAAATTCGTTTAGTTGTAGTGGGTCCAAGTGGTAATTGGGCAAGATTTGATTATGTAAGCATCTGCAAAAATCAAGTGCTTACGCCCATAGCTGAAGGCGATGTAGTTGAAGAGTTAACTGTAACACGCCCACTGCTCAGTCAAGGAATAAGCGGCGCCAAACTAACTCTGCACAATTTTGGCGGAGTTTTCAATGGCGCCATAAACAAACATGATGTAATCATCATTTGGCAAGCCAGATACAGCGGAAGCCTCGGCGCCTCAGATTACAAAACCTTCGGCGGGAGAATAGTTAATCCAACAAACCGAGCAGACGGATATGGAAAACACTTCATAGATTTAGATTGTCATGGACACGCTTGGGAACTCATTAATCCACCTGCGCTGTTACAAAAATTGTACATGGCAACAAATGGAAGAACAATCATTGAGGAAACGCTTGCTCTCGCCAATTATGTAACAAGGCATCCTGATAACTCCAAATGGTTTGATGCTGGAGGCGCCACAGGCTCAACAGACGACAGAATCAACAGCACACACGATTGCGAATACGACGAAGTTAAGCCCAAAACAATCATTGATGAAATCGGTGACAAAGCCAGCAATCCAGCAGGAGTAAAAGGCTTTGACATAGTTGAAATGCCAAGCGGGGTCCTAATAGGACATTTACGAAACAGCCTCGATTTTATCAGTCCCATAGCCTCAATCACGCCAGAAACCTACTCCATGTCTTCAGACATTCATAGAATCAAAAACAAAATAAAAGTATACGGTAAAGCTGGAAAAATCGGGGTGCCAGGTGAAGAAGGAAGAAAAGAACCTTCTGATGGTGATGCGTGGACGGTTGATTCATTAGACAATTGGGTTGAGGATGCAGGAGAATTAAGTATACAAACAGTTGGTTCTAAAGTAGGTCCAAACTTTCTCAACTGTTTATCCACATCAGCACCAAATGAAGCAAAGTTCAGAAGATCTTTAACTGGTCTGGTCACTGCTTTTGGAAAAAGTGCATATCAAACATTAAATTTTTATCTTAAGGCTGGGGCGGCCGTTCCAGTGTTGAAAGTCCGACTTTATGCACCAGATTCAAACAATTACTTTGAGGCAGATTTAGGCACTGGTAATGTAAATTGGTATTTTAAGCAATTTCAGCTTGGTCAAAATCAAGAGTACGATGCAGAAAAAAACCCCAACGGAAAATGGACAAAAGTAGGGTCACCAAAATGGGGTAACCTCACTTGGATCACTTTCTATGGATGGGACAATGCAAGCCAATTTAGTATGTCTATCGATGGTTTGTATTTTGGGCATGGGCGTTTTCGAGGAGTTGCCGAAGATTCTATGAGTCAAGCTAATTATGGTATTCGTGCGGCGGAACCTGAAATTGATGAGAGCCTTGGAAATGATACGGAATGCACAGCGAGAGCAATTGCATTAAAAGATTTTCTTAAAGACCCTGTGGTAACGCTTGAAAGGGTTCTTGTGGATGGAGATTCTCGCTACGCACCTGCAGATAGGCAACGGGTTATCATTGCTAACGACAATTATGATGCTTACTCACGTATCATTCAAGTACAACAGAAAGTAGTAGGCGTGACATGGGATACAATTCTCACTCTTTCTAATGAACCTCAATATGTTGACTATGTTTTTCGAGATATCTCGATCATATTAAGTCGTTTGAGGCGAGGTGGATGATTTACTCAATTTCGATTCTTGCCATGCAAGGGCACCGCATATGGCAACTAATCCTACAACTCCGAAGAAAAAGACCAGCGGACCGAAAGGTCGATATGGAATCACAACATACTCACTTTTCAAAGAATCCCAGAATTGCACTTGCCCTGAAGTGGGCAAATAACATAAAACAGCAATTAACCAAGACAATGCAGCTATGGCAACCAAAGAATAAGGATTCCAAAGTTTCACTTTCGCTTACCTCTCTCTTTTCTTTGTTTTCGTGGTTTTTAAGGGTTTGTGGAAGTGTTTTCTATGGTTAAGATGTTTTTCGAAAGATTAACACAGCAATTACGATGCTTGCGAATGCTGCGATTACAGCGAAAACAGCTCCTACGTTCTGAGGCAAATACCAAGCCCACTCATACTTATCCAAAAGAGCCAAGTATTTCACCATGTCAACAGAAGAAATTTGTGGATTACCAGCCATTCTCAATAAATCCGTATAGAACGCTGACATTTGATATGAAACATAGGCAAAAAATAATGCAACAGTCACAGCGACAATCAATATTGCTAATAAAAACTTTTCTCGCATGGTTTCGAACCCTATTACTTTCATCGGGGTCTCTCCCTATAAATGTTGGTTTAAGGTGGGTTGCAGACGCTGCAAGGTCGATACCCATGTGCTCTTGCATCCGCCGAACTCGTAAACCAAATTTGATTCTCAGATTTAATTCTCTGCGCATACGTGCAACTCGGGTAATGGTAAACATCACTGTTTCGGCTTCCAACAAATTGATAGGTTGTTCCTCCAGACTGCCCACTGCTTCGGCGTTGACCTGCAAAGTAAATGTAGGCTATAGAAAATGTGATGATAAAAACCAAGGAAAAAAAAGCCACATACTTAACTGCTTTATGCAATTCAAATCATTTTCACTTTCTTTGCATTCGCTCCTCTTACGCCTTATGAAACTTCTCTATAGAAGTTTGTTCTATTTGCAGTGCAAGTACCTCAATTTACACTGCATACAGAAATTGGCGCCAGAAACTGAACAAGAAATTATGAATCGATTCATAAAATTGTTTTATTCCCGTGGTTTTGGGAGGGTTCTTAAATGCCGAAGCAAATCTTGAAACAACTTAAAGCATTGCAGCCAGGTGATTTGATTTTTGTTGAATGGTCAGATGCAAGTAAGGGGCAGAGTCTCGGTGGTCCGATGGATATTGATGTGCCAGTGAAAACTTGGGGAATCTTTTTAGCTGTGCTTGGTCAACGTAGTAAACATGTGGTTTTGGCGCAAAGTGCCTTCCGCTTCGCTGATGGATTTTACGATATAGATTACGCTATCATCCCTATAACATGGGCAATGAAAGTTAAAGTTGTTAAAACATTGGAAGTCAACAAAGTAGAGGCACAAGCCTTACTTACAAGTTTTCTGACGGGTCGCCGTCGTATGTTTAAACGCAGAGTTGAGAACCATCATGGTTCATAAAACATGGAAGCCAGAAGAAGAGAAGGAGCTGATTGAAGAATTCAAGCGAGCTGGCGGCAGCCCAACAGTTATTCCGAAACTTGCCAAACGTTTTGATCGCAGCCCTGAAGCCATAATCAAAAAACTTGGTCGCCTCGGGTTAAATGTCGTCGGCGCAAAAATTGAGTTGACGACGACAATTAAAACAAGTAAGGTCCTGCCCAGTCTTGAAGAGATCCTTCAAATTATCGCTGGTGCCATTCAAAAAGCTCGTGAACCAGGTCTTGGTAAAACTGAGTTGCAACGTTTAGATGTAATTGTTTCATTATCGAAGGAATACCGAGAGGGTCTTAAGGAGTTTGTGCGTTACTCGGAGATTGAAGCTAAACTTGTGGAGTTGACAGAAAAATATGAGCGGTTGGCCAAGGAAAAAACCAAGGACCATGCGTCCAAACCAGATTCTTCCACGTTGGTTTAGCCTCCAGCGAAGTGAACGCTTGGTTGATGAAGTAGAGGCTACTAAGGCGCAGCGGCTGAGCAAGGATCCTGTCGAGTTTTTCAGACAGATTGTGGGATTCGAACCCACAGACTATCAAGAAGACTTAATCAAACTTTTCATTGAACATCAGTTTCTGGCTGCCAGGTGGGCTCGTCAAAGCGGCAAAACATGGATAGTCTCCGCCTTGCTTCTTTGGTATGCGGTTACGCATCCTGACAGTTGGATTGCTGTTATTGGACCCAGCTGGCGCCAGAGCAAACTCATTATTCGCCGAGTCACCTATTTTTTAAAGAAATTGCCGCCAGGCATGGTCCTTAAGCCGCAGAAAACAGCCATCCGCTTTTCAAACGGTAGCCTCATCGAGGCTTACCCAAACAATCCTGACACTATCCGTGGACCCACATTGAACCTTGTCTATGTTGATGAATTCAACTTTGTCCGCGATGATGAAGACCTTTACGATGCAATCCTTTTCACCATCGGCACGACAAACGGAAAATTTCTCTGCACGTCTACGCCCTGGACAACGGAATCTGTTTTCTACAAAATCTTCAACCATAAAGACTACAAGGACTTTGCTCAAAGTCATGTCACCTGGGAACAGGCTCTCGAGCCTAAAGGACCATTAAAGAATAATGTGCTCGAGAAGATAAGGCGCCAATTCGCTGAGGATCCTTGGCGTTGGAAACGTGAGATGGATGCTGAGTGGGCTGAAGACGAAACCACATGGCTAAGCCAAGCCTTGATCACGAAGTGCCTTGACAAAGAAGGTGAACTCTGGTTAGAAGATAAAGGACAGCGAGGCGAATTATACGCAGGCTTAGACTTGGGCAGAGTGCAAGATCATAGTGTGCTCGTAGTAATTGAAGCTAAAGAAAACAAATTCTATTTACGGCATCTGAAGATTTTTCCGCTTGGAACAGATTATACAGCTGTCATCGGCTA
>Ga0315312_1002215_pt1 | contig 13726 bp, 20 predicted proteins | sample TDP7_MG_FD_203629 | JGI IMG/M metagenome (GOLD analysis project Ga0315312, IMG submission 203629) | Freshwater sediment microbial communities from Lake Towuti, South Sulawesi, Indonesia - TDP7 | ecosystem: Environmental > Aquatic > Freshwater > Lake > Sediment | place: Indonesia: South Sulawesi... | reverse complement strand
GGCTAACGCTCTCGCAATCTGTGAATGATGCGATGGGCCTACTGTCTTCAGGTATTGATACACGCGTTCAATAGTTGTCTGGTTATTTTCCATGTTTCTTCAGCTACAAATGGGGAGTTTTGACATGTTTCGATGTAATAGGCGTTGTTCTTCCGGGTGTGTAGAATCTATGCATGGATACCCTATCTAGGTTCAGTTTCTCGATGCAGACTTCGACATTGTCACCGTCAGTTATCTCCAGTCTTGTTTTCACATCCGGTGGAATTGGAATGGCTCCGCCCTCTGTGACCATCGAAATGAAAGCCTCTTTCTTCCCCTTCATAGAAAAGCACTACTTTGCAGCTGCTCCCAGTATACTGGTGATTTTAGTGAACGGTGGGTATGGCCCCCATATGTGCTTGGCCATTTCTGCTATGTTGAATTCCGTGCTTGCAACGTCCTTCATGAAATCTATCTCGTACGTCTTGAATGTTCTCCGCAGTTCCGCTGTGGCCGCTTTCATTTCATTGATGCTTGCTTTCATTTCATTGATGGTTGCGTTCACGCTCTTTTGCATTTCTGCCAGACGGGCTTTTTGAGTCTCGATAGCAGTAGCTTGCATCTTCGCCGCTCTAGCCTTCGTATTCTTTATTTCCGATGCAAACTGCTCGATAACTGATTTGGTTGTCTTCGGTTCCTCCTCAGCTTCTTTCGTCTTCTTCTTTCCCTCCATGTAGCCTCACCTCCTCCAAGCTACTTCAGTCGTGCGAGACGCGTGGATTCAAGCTGATTTTCAACCTTTTGCAAAATCCTAGTCGGAACCCTCGGTGGCACTATTCGTTTTGGCGATCTCGGAAGATAGCCTAGGCGGATCCTTCCTTGTTTCTGTAACTTCTTCAACGCATCTCGAACGGCTGTTTGGTCGAGGTTCAACATTCTCGCTATTTGGAGCGGAGTCGTCGCTCCATGCTCTAATAAGTACTCGTAGACAAGAGTCGCAATCTTCCTCTGGGGATGTTTTGAAAGCCTACTTTTCAAGGCAGAGTTTTGCTCCATCTTTTTCAACCTAAGCGCCTCGACTCCCGCAATTATATACAATATTGGGAAATATTCAATATTTAACCTTTGCCATCAAACGACACCCAAAGGCATGTTGCAAGCTCTAAGATTGGAAAGTTGGCGGTCAGAAGAGTTGCGGACCATGCTCCCACCTAGGTTGGAAGAGGTTGATTGAAGCTTCTAGAAGATCGCATACCGCTGCAGATCTCGGCGGAAAAGAAGAATCCTCCAAAGTCAGAAGACTCCTCAAGATATCTTCTTTGTAACTCCGCCACTGTGGACTAGAAGATTATGCAGACATTAGCGAGGAATCGAGCAAGAAATTGGGAGCAAGTCACTCTGCTACACGCATAATAGCGTTCCAGGACCAGAAGACTGCGTGGCTCCGAAGAGATAGCAAGTGAGCAAGTTTAGAGTTGGGCCAGACTCCAACAGACGAGCGTTGAACCATTAATGGTGGAAGCAGGTGGGGAGAGCTGCTGGAGGGGGTCATGTGAATGCCCATTTCAATGGGAAAACTTTGAAATTTTATGTTGAGAGGTTATTCAGATAGTTTGTCAAGTCGGATTTCTAGGACGCCGTTCTTGTATGTTGACGTGAATTTTCCAGCCTTCACAAGTGCTGGGAGTTTCACTACCTCGCAATATTTCCAATTGTCTGTATCCACCTGTATTGCAAGTGTATCGTTTATGGCTCTCAGTTCCACATCGGCGAGATTCCTTAAGTTAGACATTTCAGCTACTACCCTCAAATGATTTTTCTCATCGAAGACATCTATCATCGGTTTCGACGCCTCCGCATTCAAGTAGGTCGCCCTTGCGTTGGCGATGGCCTCTTTCCATTTGTTTGGGTCATTCACTGCGAAAAATGCCCGAAAGATCTTCTCTCCAGTTGGTCTTTTATGCAGGATGCACAAATGGATTTTTCTGAGACCTAGGATAAATCTTCCTTTCATAAGCGTTACGTCAATGATTTCATTGAAATTGATTCCGAGTATTGTCTTGTTTGGCTGAGAGAAAACTAGTCTCTTGTCCGTGAGACACAGGAAACCTGGTTTCCATGTGATACATGTGAGAGAGTAACAGGATTGTGTACGCAAGAGAGTCTTTTCACCTTCCATCAATAGCGACTTGGACATACGTTTTTCCCTCGACGAGATTTAATTCCCTGAAGCGAACGTATAGGGAGGCCAGGGTCCTGTGAAACGGACGGAGAAACCCTGCGTTTCCTTTATTTCTCCCAGTGTTCGGCCCAGCGTTTCTAGCTTGTCGTTCTTTATCAGCACAGATAGATTCATGAGCATCTGCATGTCCTTTTCCCTCTTTACTTTCTCGACGCGAATGTCGCACGCATGCTTCTTTATCCTTTCATAGAAGTTCTTGAAATATTCATCCGCCTTCTTCTCCATCTCCTTCTTTAATGCGCCTTGCAACTTCTGCTCATAGAGATACGCTATGCCTTTCGACTTCGTCTTCATCTCTTCTTTGAGCAACCTGATTTCTTCACTAGCATCCGCTACTTGTTGCGCCATGATCTTTGGGTCCCAGAAAATCTGGACTCCAACTTCCACCTTATCTCTGAATCTTACCAACTTATCCTTAAGGTTCTCACAGCCTTCCTCGAGCCACTTCTTCAGGTTTCCGTCTGCGCTGAGGCCGCCAGAGCCTTTTATTATCGTGTCAAAGCCTAATGGGAGGACGCTGCCCGATCTTCTCCACGCATAATCGACGACATCCTGATGCTTCATAGCCCAATCTTCCACCGTTTCCGCGTCTTCAGACTTATACGGCTCTGGAGGGCAGTTGTGGACAACCGCACATATGTCCCTGTAGGGTACCGTGTAGACCTCGTTGTCATCGATCCCGATCTTGCCGAAGCTTGTCTGCTCTCGGCCCTCTATCACACAATATATGTATCTTCCCGCATTCACGTCTCTGCTACTTGCGGGAACTTCAGTCTCTACATTCCGGGCTTCCTTGCATGCTGAGTTTACTTGGCTGGTCTCCTTCCCAGCTTTGCAAAGAGTTGAAGGAGCATCCACGTACTTCACTTCCGCATTTCCCTTCTCTATCTCGCTTTTTCTACTTCGACTTCTAGAACGCCATTTGCATACTTTGCTTTGGCGATCTCTGTTTTGGAAGAGCCTGGCATCGCAACTTCTCTGTAGTATTTCGTAGTATCAACGGATATTATGAGTACATTGTTCGTGATGCTCAGTTTTATGTCGTCTAATCCGTTGACGCCTGGAAGTTCGGCTATCACTCTGAAATGATGGTCTTCTTCGAAAACATCTATCAAATGTAGTGGATCTCTATTTTCAGCAGTAGCTTCTGGCCCCGTGTATTTGCGAGCGTTCGAAAGATTTTGGCTTGCTGGACCGTCGCCTACTAGAGTTCTGACCGAATAATTGTATAGCATTCTCGCGCCTTTAACGCCGGCCACATCGTTAACCTCTCCTGTACACCTGATGCCCTCTTCTATCCTCTTGCTAAGGGCTTCTAGCCTTTCTCGGAAGGTCTCAGAGTTTTCAAAGCTGGCAACTATCTTACTGAGTCCTTGAAATAATCCGCCTATCGTCTGAAAAGCCGTGCCTGTCATGCCTAGGCGTTCACGTTTCCGCGCTTCCTCTTCAAGACGCTTCAACTTCTCTTCAACTTCTCTTATCTTATCTTCTTGATCTTTGACGTTTTTTCCCTCGTCTCGCAGAAACCGGTGAGCGACGCCTGTGGTTTTTTTCGTGCCACCTTTCCCTCCGAAGATTAGAAACTTTCAGATTCCAATAGATCCCTTAGCGTCCACATAGGCCATCCTTTCTTGTAGCTCAATACTGCACGTTGAGAGGGGATATCAGATCCCTTGTTTCTCGGCGTCATCAGTCCATCTCTCAGGATTCAGGAACTTATCCAGCACATCGTCAACTATATCGTCCAAGCCATCTCTAATTGCTTGAACTGATTCCGAAATCCCCTGCTCCTTTTTTATCTCGTCAATTGCAACGTCCAGATCCATGAGGGCTCGACCTAGCCTTTCACATTCGTCCGCCGTCAATCCCCCGCTTTCCATTCGCTTGAACGCCTGTATTTTAAGAGCATCCCTTATGACCTCAACGAGTGCCAGAACGAGGCCCAGAACCCCATGCTTAAGGTTGTCCTCATCTATATCCAGCACTGTGAGTAACCTCTCCTCTGTTTATGCAGCCTCTGCCTGAGGCGACGAAGCTTTCTCCTTGGGCCTTGGGCTCACCCATCCGCATACGCGACACCCTTCTTTCAGCTGTTCCTCGACAAGCGACTCTTCATTGTATCTCGGGCATGCCTCCAGATCCGGCTTCAACGAGGCTGCATCACACCTTGACGCGTTTTCTCTGAGAAATCTTTCCCACTCCCTAAGCTTTCTCTCTTCTCCCGAGAAGGTCGCTGTGAATACGCCTTTGGCGTTTTTGTATGATATCGTAAGAACCGTCTTTTTCTTCAGGACGCCCAGCTCTCTTGTCTCAACAGCTACTATTTCTATTTGGCTAGTGGCGATTTGGAACAGTAGTTTACAATCGAATTCAGACCGCCAGCATAGCCTTTTGTTGGTAAGATGCAGAAGACCCGGCTTCCACGTTGCCGGAGAGGTTTTATCGGCTGCAGCAAGGTACCATATCCTTCCGCTATGGTTGACCTTCTCACCTTCGACTAAGAAGTCAAAAGTCTTCTCATTCAACAGTGGGAGAACCTTAGTTTTCTCAAGATTTAGACCTCTTGCCTCCAAGATTCCTTCGATGGCCCTTCTTAACTCTGCAGTGTTTTCCGCGTCAAGAATTGCCACTTCATTCATTTCCAGGAATACATAAAGCAGGTCTCTCTCCTTTCCCGCGAGATGCTCCTCCCTCTTGAGCTCGAGACACCTTATTTTTTCCAAAGCTATTTCCAATAGCACTTCATCGGGCTCACTTCGAAACAAGAGCAGCCTCTCATTTGTGAGATAGAAGTAGCCGGGTCTCCAAGTGTTGTAGATGCCTTTGCTGTAGTAATGTGAGCCAAACATGCGGATGAGGACATGTTCCCCATCAGTTAGAGGTGGCTCTTTCTTCCACGCTTGTTTTCGAGCAAATGACCGCGTGCGTTCATCCCAATCTTTCATCACACCATATTTCAGCATGGTTTCCATCCCGGCGAGCGCAGCCCTCAAGTTGACGCCGAGAAGTGGGATACCAGCGACTGATACAATAATGTCGGCATGGATCACCAGTCCTTTATCCAGAATTCTATCCAATAGGTCAACGAGTGTGGCGCGTCTATCCCTGGTCGGTTCAAGCACGTTGGTCATCTTAAGACATCTGTCTCCGCAGTCTATTTGGCTCGTAGTTCTCTTCTAGAATCATTCCGCTGTGGTCATAGTCGAATGTCTAGCACGCGTGAGGGAGCTTTTTTCTGTTGAAAACTGAGGCTTCTTATTTTCTTTGTTATCTCTGCTTCCAGTCTTCTATAGTCTTCTTCGCTCATTTCGCCTCTTTCATAGAGCAATCTGAATTTCTTTAGTTCGGCATGTAGAGCCGCTAGGTAGCTTTGGTTTGCCTGTTCGCAGATTCCCTCTATGATCATCTGCGTTATCCTATACGTTATCGTCCTAGCTCACCCGCTCAATCATTCGAAAAGCTCTTTTTCGACCGGAATCGTCGCTTTTTCTTTGCTGACCTCAGTGGTTCTTCTTATGTTTTTTCGTTCGTAGGCCGTTATATTGAGGTCCTTGTCCAAGTGGACTTCATATAGGCCGAGTACAGGGTCCATCCCCATCCCCATCTCGTCAACAACCTCAATTACGGCTCTCCATCCCTTCTCTTCAGGCTGTATTGCGATTACACCGTACACTTGCCCCTTGAAGTGCCCCATAACGGGCTTTCCCAATATGTCCTTGAAGAAGTTCGTTACTGTCTTTTCAACCTCTACTATCTGCTTTGCCTTCACGTCTTCTTACACCTCACGTCTTGGATAGCTACCCCGGTATAGGTTCCGCAATCGTTTTTCTCCTCTTCTTAGCCGTGGCGCTTACCCAGCCGCACCATGGGCAACCGCTGTAAAGGAGCTCCTCTGTTGAGACTCTCTTGAGGCATTGTGGGCATTCCTCTTTGCCCATCTGAGCTTCCTTCCATGTCCGTGCTTCATAGTTAGTTCCTGAAGGGAATTCTAGGCCATACTTTGCTGCAGTTTCAAAGGATGCAAGCGCGGCTCGCACCTTGATCCCCAGCAGTTCTACGCCGGCGACGGAGACGGTTATGTCCGCGTTTATCACAAGCCCTTTGTCAAGTATCCTGTCTATCAAGTCGACGATAGTAGCTCCTCTGTCTCTTGTCGGCTCCAACACTGACATTTTGTCTCCTCTTCCTTTAGCGGATAATTTATATTATTGCAAAATATAATTGTTACCCGATATGGGATTACTTCCCGAAAGTGTAACAAGTTACAGGTGAGCCGGATGTGAATAAGGCTACTCTAAATGTTCCTCTGCCGTGGTTCGATAAGATAGAGCAGAGGATCCTTGATGAGCTATCCAAGGCTGGAGGGGACATATTCAGGACTGAGTTGCGAGCCAGATTGGGTGGAAGCCATACGACTTTTGGAAGAAAGATCGAGAGTTTGAAGACGAAGGGAGTAATCGAGGAGTATAAGCGCAGAAATGGGAGGTTAAGGACCGCTTATAAACTTACAGAGTATGCAAGCCGCCTATTTAACCTTCAAACCGTGCTAAAGATGAAGAGGTGGTTTTCGGCAAGCCAGAAAATCGAACTCTTTCCAGAGTTTGAGAACATAGCCAAGGCACTGACGGGCGAGAAGACAAATGTCTACAAGATGCTGGGCATACAGCCGCAACATATGTTCCTTGAAACATTGCTAGCAGCGAATGAGCCGCCTGCCCTGGAAGAGGAGGAGATCAGAGAAATATTAACGATGTGCAGCGCTTTTCTGCAAAATTTAGTAACGGGAAGATTGCACCCGAGACTGGAAGAAAAGGCTGAAGGTCACATCATATTTCACTATCAGCTACAGAAACCGAAGGAAGAGTTTCAAAGCATATTTCTGCCATGTCTAATGAGCTACGTTTCTGAGTCCGATCCCCTCCAACGGCATAGAGCAAGTAGCAAAATAATAGAATTGGCAATACAAGACCCAAACTTTCCAGAGGCACTAAGCCTCATAGCTACGAATGCCGCTCGTTCTCAAGACATGAAGAGAGAGCTACATGACCTGCTTGATAAGTACAAGTTCTACAAGAAGAACATGGAAGGGGTTAGGAAACAGGACAGAGAACTAGCTCTCACGGAACTCGTAATATCTGCGCTGAGTATCTTCAAGGCACTCTATGACTCATCGCAGAAAAAGCGGATGATACCTGTCCTGTCGGAAACGAGCTGACTGCGTGAACCTCCCCACAATTGTGGTTAGGATTCTTTCCATTCTGCTCCACGGCTAGGCTGACTTCCATATTCGCCCCTTCCCGCATTCGGGATCTTGCATCGGACTTGGCAGCCCATCCTCATCCTTCTGCCTATATCCACCTCAAGCTCTCCAAGATGAGGATACACACATACGTCCAAGAATCAGCCAAACTCTTCACCAAAATAATGAATCGCCTAGCAACAAGCCTCAAGAAACAAGGCTATAGAAGCACATACAGATTCATCAAGAACAGCGCGAACCACATGGTCACATACGCTAAGCTCGCGCTCAAAGCTCAGCGGATACCATGCGACATAAACCTGATGGAACGCTTGATGGGTGAAGTTGCCAAGCGCTGTAAGAATCGATGGGCCCGCTGGTCACCAACAGGCTTAGAGAACATCGTAGAGACAGCCAACAATCGAGAAAGGAAAAGAATCCTAACCAAAATCGGGACACGGCCAAGAATTTAAATTCGAGGCTAGAATTATTGTAAGAGAATAATCATAGAATCGAAGCTCGTTCAATTCGGTGAAGAAGTCTACGAAGAGAAGAAGGAGAAGCTGGAGAGCGTCTATCTAGGGAAGATAGTGGCGATCGAAGTAGAATCTAGAGATGTGGCCGGTATAGGAGAGAATTTAGACGAGGCTTATGAGAAAGCGTTGAAGAAGTATCCAAGTAGACAATTCTACTTTAGAAAGGTTGGACCCTGCCCTACAACCGATTACTTATTCTAGGTTGTTTCGATGCGGCTCACTTACAAAGACGATATGCCCATAGCAAGGATTAGAGTCAAGGGTCCAAGCGGTGAAAGGGAATACTATGGTTATTTGGACACAGGCGCAAGAAGAACATTGATCCCTGAAAAAGACGCAATTGAGCTTGGATTGCCTTATGCTGGAGATACTCAAATCATAACTGGAAGTGGCAAGGATACGATCAGGATTTACCGAGCAACGGTCGTATTCCTCGAAAGAGATCTGTCCATTCTCGTTTTCGAGAGACATCTGCCAGAACAGGCAACGGTCAAGACCATAGTCGGAAGAGACATTCTAGACAACCACAAGGTTTGCTTTGACGGAAGGGTTAAAGAGATCGAGGTAACATCCTAGTCCGTCTTTCTGTTCCTAATGAAGGACTGTTCAGGATCTAACTTAATAGAGAATTGACTAATCATTAGCTTCCACAGACGTTTCGAATGTCCTTAACCATTGCGACAGCATCTTCAGAGTAACCTCTCATTCTATAGTAGCGCCTGATGATATGGGCTTCTTTGAAGCCAAGCCTTGTGTAGAACCTCCTAGCATCCATATTTTTGACGTTCACTTCCAGTCCGATTCTGCTTACACCCGAGACTTTGAAAACTTTGATAGCGTTCCTAATCAATGCCGCTCCAATTCCCTGTCTTCTGTACATAGGATCAACGGCGATTGACAGTATGTGTACCTCCTTTCTTCCATCTTGAGTACATCTTATATTTGCGATTATGAACCCTACTACACGGTTCTTTACCTCCGCCACAAGAAATCCCTCAGGGACTATTTCGTAATGAATAGATAAAGAAGAAAGGGGCGTCAAATACCTCATTGACGCCTCTTCTATCTCCTTCACTCTTTCCATATCGCCCTGAACAAACCGTCTAACTCTAATAGTGTAGGTGAACATCGTCTTCCTCGAATATAGTTAGTAGCCAAGATTCCATTTAAGAGAAGCAATGTAATTCTTTACAGTTTGTTCACTGTAGCGATGTATCTAGCAATTCTTAATTTGCAAAATCGCCTTAGTCTGACTTGAAGATCGATGAGCCCCACAGCGAACGTGAATGTGTTGTTGACTTTTGACTTCGAAGAGTGGGAAGGAAAGTACGACATATACGAGGCTGACTTGTACAGCAAAACGAAGCGGATAGTGAATCTTCTTGTAGAGCGAGAGCTACCGGCGACATTCTTCCTAGATGCGTATACGACCCTGAAATACCCAGATGCCGCTGGTTTAGTTGCGGAAGGTGGGTTTGAACTTGCGTTGCACAGCGACTACCATCCGGGCGCCGTCAGAATTCCAGAGTCTAGAAAGCATGCTCGGGCGCTCAAAATTTCTGATTTTAGACAGGACTCTAAGACGCAAATTACTAGGATACAGAAAGCTATCCAAATGATAAGAAAGGTGATTCCTAGCTTCAAGCCTAAAGGATTTAGAGCTCCCTGTCTCCAGTGGAATGAACCTTTGTACACCTCACTCCGCAGACTTAACTTCATGTATGACAGCTCGCAGAAAGAGAATCTCTTTCGAGCATTCTTGAAGAATGGAGTTGTCGTGTTTCCAGTTAACTGCGGCGACTACGATTCCGCGTGCTACAAAACCTCGACTCGTTACGTCGTGGCCGTTTGGAAAGATAATTTCAGGAAAGCCTATCAAACTGGCCTGAGCCTCGGAAAATCCTATTTTCTTCTACTAGCGCACCCTTCAGTTTCCGGAAAGAGTAGATACCTTTGCATGTTAAAGGCAATACTCAACCACATCAGCTGGGCGGATGCGAAATACGTTACGTGCCAGCAACTCGCTGAGGAATATGCTAGGAAGGGCTTGGAAGAAAGATGAAAGAAGAAGGAAAATACGTTTACTGCATCATTAGGTGCAGAGGAAGAAGAAGTTTCGGGAAGATTGGGATAGGTGTCTGCGGCGACGAGGTGTACACCATTCCCTACAGAGACTTGAGCGCAGTTGTCAGCGATACTCCTCTGGTTGAGTATGAACCTAACGAAGAGAACGCATTCGCTCATGAACATGTAGTTGAGAGAGTTATGACTGAGTATGCTGTCCTTCCACTGAAGTTCTGCACTATTTTCAAGGACTCAGCTAGCATTAGGAGGGCTCTAGCAAAGCTGTATGATAAGTTTTGCATGGAGTTTAAGAGGCTGGAGCGTAGGGTCGAAATGGGAGTCAAGGTTCTTTGGGCGCCTCAGGCCGCGATGAACGAGATCGAACAAGCCAGCGAAAAAGTTTCGAGATTGAAGAAACATATATCTTCGAAATCCCCAGGAGCAATGCATCTTCTGAGAACGAGATTGGAAAAGGTTGTTAGGCAAGAATTGAACAGAAAGGCTGATGAGCACTCAGCTAGAATCTATAACTCACTGAAGAAAGGATCAGATGATTCCCGGTTGAACAGTTTGATCGGTCCTATGATTGTGAATGCAGCGTTTCTCGTCAGGAGGGACAAGCTAGAGTATTTCAAAAACAATTTCGAGCTAATTAGAAGTCAATACACGGGCAAAGGCTTCGAGTTCATTCTCAATGGCCCATGGCCGCCATATAACTTCGTGACAACGAGATATTCATAATCTAGGGCTGAAGGCGTCTTCCGCGTACTCACTTCCATAATTGCCCTGCAAAACTCTGAGGCCCTTGTATATCTCGTAGCGCTAGCTTGTTGTGAGATCAGAGGTATTTTTCAACGCCTTATTCATCTGATGGGTGGCAATATAGATGACCGACGCTTGGAAGCAGAGATGTTGCCGGTTGATACGGCAGTCAGGTCGAAGTACCCTCCTCCCATTAACGGAACTCTCGAAGGAGAAGGGGCAACCCTTACAGAGCTCTCGCAGCATATCAAGCGGCGTAAGAGTCGGGCCCAAGTCGCGAATTAAAACTTCAGACTCCAATCTGAATCCTCGTCCTCAAGTACTCTGAATAGAGCCTCTCTTAATTTTCAAAAAAAGGGGGAATATAGTTAAGGTACGCGCCTACTTTGCTGGAGCGGCTACTAGACCTATCTCATGGACTCTCTCGGCATACTTGAGGTATGTCTCTATGGATGCGACGACAACTCTCGCCTCAATGGTTAGCAATTCGATGCCGACCAGTGAAACTCGAGCGAATGCGTCTATGACCACTCCCTTGTCCAAAATCCTATCCAGGACTTCGAGCAAACTTATTGGTCCGGGCGGACTTCCTGCAGCCATTGTGGATCTCACCTCCCTTGGGTCTTTCTTGCCGTGAATGGGCAAATATTCTTAAATATTGGATATTATAAATAGTTTCTTCAGGAAACCGATCCATTTTCGTTTCGAAATCGGAAGAAAGAGAGTCACCGAAATGGAGCGCTATATGGAAGAAATTACGTTAAGGATACGCCAGAAATGTATACGAGGTTTCATCGACATTATGACACTGGCTTTGCTCATGGACAGCCCGATGTGTGGGTATGAGATCATAGAATCCATCTACGAGAGAGCACGCGTCTTGCTCAGTCCGGGAACAGTCTATCCTCTTTTAGATTCTCTCGAGAGGAAAGGACTGATAGAAAGCAAGACTGAAAGCAAGAAGAAGATCTATGAGATAACTAGTAGTGGCAGAGAGACATTAGTCAGGATGTCCGCAGAATACGCTAAGATCCAGTCAATCTTATCGGTCAGTTTTAGTTTGGGAAAGAAAGTCCAGCCCACATCCTTGGCCTAGTTCGGTTTCGACAGATCAAGCATTCCGGATCGGAAAAGCTTCCACCGTGATTGCGTATGAATTTGTTTAAAAAGATACTGGCGGCGGATAAAGCGATATGCAAGGTCGTTTCACATAGACCCAGCGGCATGTGAGTGGATAGAATATTTACTGAGATCGTCTCACACGCTCCTTTCGGCATCATTCATACATGTCTCGTCTACACGAATGACTTGAGCAAGGCGCTATTCAAGCGTCCTTCCAAAGCTTCTTGAACCTTACCGAATCGTAAGGGCGTGCGACTATCTTCGAGTTCCTCTAGGCATGATATCTTCTTGTAACGTCCAGAAAGCCAAAAGGCAGCATGACACTCGTTGCTCTAATCAAGCAAAGCAACTCACATTGTGGCCCAGAAGTATCAGAGCCCTCCCCCTTCTTTCATCGCCCTCAGGAATTCTTCCTTTATCTTGCGGAGCTCTCTGACATTCTTCATAAAGGCTTGTTGTTCTGGCGTCCGCTCCATTTTTCTAACCGAGAATTCTCCGGAGTAAGTTCGGAGAGGATGCCAACGTCCGTGAATAGGCATAGAGTCCAAACGCCTACACGCGAATATTGAGTACTGTTTTCCAAAGGTCGGAGCTGGGGGCACTTTCAATCTAGGTATCTTGGCTGTGCTTTCAATTCTTAAATGCCCCTCCTCCGCCAGAGCTGTCAGAGACTTGGCGACATCAGCTAACGGGACTCCAAGCTCTACTGCAATTTTAATTGCCGCAACTCTGCCATGGGCATCCACATACTTTTTCACCAGGTCATCGTATGGTCCTTCCACGAACTCAACCACCTGAGACGGCTCAACTTTTGGTCATTGGGGTTTATTAGATTATCGAATTTCGATTTGATTTCGATTAGAACCCGAATTTTATATGCCCAAGTCACAATCTGGTCAATAGTGAGCTCCGATGAGGCGGGTGGCTATACTAGTTCTAACTTGTGAATGCGAAAGGGATGACGATGTGGCGAAGGCGAATAGTGAATTTGACGAAATTCTGCAGCTCGTCAGCAAAAGGGGACTATGGAAGATTGAGACATCTCCTCTTCTGGACTCGCGATAAGAGGTCGTTGAAAACCTTATCTCTTATGGCAGTTTCCTCAGCCTGACGCTAGGAGCCTGTTATCTTTCTGTGAAGCGTGCACCGGAGCTGTAGAGGAATCGAGTGAGAAAACTCACAATCTTCCAGGAGGTAGGGTGGACCATATGCGTGGGGCGGCTAAGCCCATCCCGATTTTATTTAAGACCCCTTCTTTTCTTCTTGAGCTTGATCGAATTTTGATTGTAATATGAATACGTCTTGGATAGAATCTTCTTGTAAGGTTGCAGACGTACTCGGAGGCAGCAACGTTAACGCGTTACTCCATCAAGTGGTTTATTGCATGTATCAACAATACGTAAAGAAGAGGATTCGTCACGTTCAGAGGTGAGAAATACACCATGCTACCACGCGAAGGGAGTTGTCGCGCGTCTACCAAAAATGAAAAAGGGCTGTTCCAATAGAAACGTTATTGCGCCGCTGATTTTTTTCTCCGACCTCTTATTTCCGTCATCTTTTCGCATCTATCCTTCATTATCCTCGAGATGCACCCCGTTATAGGCGAATAATGATAGGGTTTCGATCCTTACATACTGGCAGTCCTAAATTCAGCTGCGTGAGATTTGGCGTTAGTTTCGAGGGGGACAGGAGTTGGGGATCCCAGAGAAATTGAGAGGCGTTGTGTGGCACAGACCTACAAGATCAGCCTTAGCTGACCTGAAACAACGCCATCCCTGGTGA
>Ga0315312_1002214_pt1 | contig 13731 bp, 7 predicted proteins | sample TDP7_MG_FD_203629 | JGI IMG/M metagenome (GOLD analysis project Ga0315312, IMG submission 203629) | Freshwater sediment microbial communities from Lake Towuti, South Sulawesi, Indonesia - TDP7 | ecosystem: Environmental > Aquatic > Freshwater > Lake > Sediment | place: Indonesia: South Sulawesi... | reverse complement strand
ACTGCGCGGTATTATGGGGCGGACAAGCCTTATCGAGAATAACATAAATCAGACCATCGCTAACACCGTTAACGCCGCATCCGCGGGCATGATGTTTACAGTGCCGGCTCTTTTTATCTTGGGCCAAACGCAGTTCAATGCCGCTTTGATGATATTAGGCTGCACTGCGGGCGGCGTTTTAGGTGTCGCGTTCATTATCCCGCTGCGAAAACAAATGATAGAGTACGAACGCCTATCCTTTCCAGGCGGAGTGGCGGTCGCCACTATTCTTAAATCTCCAGGAGCAGGCATTTACAAGGCCGTGCTGCTACTGCTGGGAATGGCTGTCAGCGGAGGCGTGCATTTTGTAAGCCAGACGCTCGGCCTGGAGCAGTTGGACATAGGCAGCCTTATCGGCATGCCGGGTTATATGAATGGCATCTGGTATGTTTCTTTGATGACGGTTGGTGTCGGTTTCATCGCCGGAAAGGGCGGCTTCTGCTTTATTATCGGGGGCTTTGTCTGCTATTGGATTTTGGCGCCGCTTCTTGCCCCAATGGGGTTACTGCCCGCGCCGCAGGCGCTGGAAGCTGCCAAACAAACGATGCCCGATTATTTACGGCTGACTTTATTTAGGCCCGTGGGCATCGGAATGCTTATCGGCGGGGCACTGGCCGGTATAGTCTTGGCGCTGCCATTGATTGTAAGTGCCATTCGCAGTATGCACACGGCGGCAAGGCTGAAAAGCCCGCTCTCAAAAGACGAAATGCCGATCGGTTTACTATACATAGGCATCACGTGCTCGGCGGCGCTTCTTTTTGTGGTGTCGCTGCTATCGGTCAAACAGATGAGCCTGCTACGAGCAGGACTCATGGCAGCGGCCGGTACAGTCTGGATCTGGATGGCGGGCGTCATCCTATCGGAGTGTATCGGGCGGACAAACTGGTCGCCGCTCAGCGGAATGACGCTTGTCGGGGTTACTATCCTGCTTGCCATAAGTAGCGGCCTTGGCGACACCGCTGCTATAATTTCATCGGTGATGGTGGGGGCTGCTGCCTGCGTAGCAATGTCTCAGGCGACCGACCTGATGCTCGACCTTAAAACCGGATACCTTATAGGCGCCTCACCGAAAAAGCAGCAGATATGCCAGTTCCTGTCCATCTGGCCGGGCCCTATTCTGATTATGGGGCTGATTTTTGTCCTGCACAAAGCGTACGGGCTTGGCAGCGACCGTCTACCTGCTCCACAGGCCAGTGCCCTTGCTGAGACAATTCGGGCCATTTTAGGTGGGCAGGTCCCCTTACAGAAATATATCGCCGGTGCCGGCCTGGGTGCGCTACTCAGTGCAAGCGGCATTGGCGGACTGGGTATCCTCGTGGGACTTGGCTTTTATCTGCCGTTTGACATTGTCCTGACTTATAGCATCGGAACGGCGTTTCGGCTGTTGACGGATCGGGTAAAAGGTCAGCGCTTCAGCGAGGAGGTGGGAATTCCTATTGCGGCCGGCCTGATTGTGGGCGAGGCTCTGGTAGGAGTAGGCTTTGCTATGTATTTCGTTGTCAAAGGCGCTATGAGTGGTTAAAAGGACTGACCGCAGAGAACGCAGAGAGCGCTGAGCCTCAGAGTATAAAGAGCATTTTCTCTGCGGGCCCCGCGGTCTCAGCGGTAAAACAGTTTAGGAGCTGTTTGCTATGAAGCAACTCGGATATGCGATGATAGTCATAGGCTTTCTCGCTGGTGCTCTGACGGCGGTAGTGGATAAAGATGCAGTCCGGTGGAAGTACTTTGCTGGTTCGCTTGCTGTGGGATGCACCGGCATTGTGTTGGTTCGGATCGCTGGCGCCAAAAGCAGCCTTGCAGAAGGGAAGCTCACTTATAATATGCAGGCTATCGAGACGAGTCTTGCGCAGATAGTCGAGAATATTATCCACCTCAATGCCCAAAAGAAATCTATTGATATTTACGACATTCGGCACCGAATTGATGAGCTTTTTCCCGATGACTTGGCCAGTTTTGTCCAGGCCCGCCACAGCATCGCGCAGGTGCATGGCTTACAAGCATACGCTGATGTGATGAGCTCTTTCGCCGCTGGCGAGCGGTATCTTGCCCGCGTCTGGTCCGCCTCGGCAGATGGCTATATCGACGAAGTCAGTACCTATTTGGATAAGGCCCAAACCCAGTTTGTCGAAAGTCTCCAGCAAATACGTCAGTTGACGGGAAGCGTTAACCGGTAATGACAAAGAAGATCCTGTACATCAGTGGGTCGATAGGCTTGGGACATGTCACCAGAGATTTGGCAATAGCCAAAGAATTGCGCAGGCAAAACGCTGAAGCAGAGTTATTCTGGCTGGCCGCTCAGCCGGCAAGTCTGCTGCTCAAAGAAGCCGGAGAGAACCTTCTTCCCGAGGCTGGCGAATATGCTAACGACAACATTGCCGCAGAAAATGCAGCTAAGGGCTTCGGGCTGAACGTGTTGAAGTACGCGTCGAATGCAAGGAGAGCGTGGGCGCAGAACGTCGAGATCTTCAAACAGATAACCCGCAAGGAAAAATTTGATGTCGTTATCGGCGACGAGACCTATGAAATAGCCATTGCTTTGGCAAAGAAACAGGCACTAATGGATGCTCCCTTTGTGATGATATGCGACTTTGTTGGCCTTGATTCGGCGACTGAGAATCCGATCGAGAAGCTGGCGGTCTATATCTGGAACCGAATATGGGTGAAGACTGACTACAAGCTTACCTCTGAAGAAAAAAATTTAGCCCTTTTCGCAGGTGAGCCGGAGGACATACCCGATTGTAGTTTTGGCTTTCTTTTGCCTAATCGCCGTGAGCATGCCAAAGCACACTACAAATTTGTGGGTTACATTTTACCATTTGACCCAGCAGAGTATGCAGATAAGACCATGATCAGGGAGAAGTTAGGGTACAGCAAAGAGCCTTTGGTTGTGTGTTCTATCGGCGGAACTTCGATAGGAAAAGACCTGCTGGAACTCTGTGGACGGGCCTATACAATTGTAAAGCAGAAGGTTCCAGATTTGCACATGGTTTTGGTCTGTGGGCCTCGTCTTTCTGCCCAATCTGTGCAAGTGCCAAATGGCGTGGAAGTCAGGGGATATGTTCCAGCCCTTTATGAGCACTTTGCAGCGTGCGACTTGGCCATTGTTCAGGGAGGTGGCACCACTACGCTTGAATTGACCGCGATAAGGCGGCCATTTCTTTACTTTCCTCTGGCGAATCATTGCGAACAGCAGATTCACGTTGCAGGCCGATTAGCCAGGCATAAAGCAGGCATCCGGATGTGTTACTCTCAAACGACACCAGCAATCCTCGCCGAGAAGATAATCTGCAATCTTGGCAAGAAGGTAGAATACACGAGGATTCCAACAGACGGTGCTAAAAAGGCAGCCGAACTCATTTCCCAATCGACTAATTAACCAATTTTCCCCCGTGCGACGCGATAGAGCCAGTAAGCGACTCCGAGCAAAAGAAGCGTTCCCAGCACGGCGCCGACCGGCAGTGTGAATGGCAGCTCTATGCCAAGCAGACTCAGCATCCGGACGAGCAGGTTATCTATGTAGACAAAGGGCAAAGCTATGTCTATTTGCTTAAGCAGGATTATCGGTATGGCTAAAAGAATTCCCATCAGGGCTTCGCCGGTTATAAAGCCGGAGGCTAACAGCAGGCCATGCCGGGCCTCTGGCCCGGAATTTCGAATTTCGAATTTCGAATTTCGAATTTTCGCCAGGTGATGGATAAGACCTCCAGCAAAGATCGGTACGGACAACTCCAGCGGCAGATAGAAACCAATGGCAACAGCCAGGACCGGCGTACGAAACGCACTACCTTTCTTCTGGAGATACAAATCGAGGGCTATCACGCCCACCGCTACTACCATCCCTATAAAGATGAAATTCCAAGGCAGCTCCCCTTTGAAAACGCCCTGTGCTACGGAGGCCATAAGATTTGCCTGCGGAGCTGATAGCGCTTTCGGTCCGGCGCCTGGCTGGCCAGCAAAACCGTAAGCCTTCTGCAGCAGTGTCATTACCGGCGCCAGCACCAGTGCGCCGGCTATCGTCCCCATAAGGTTCACTAACTGCTGTTTCCAGGGCGTTGCCCCGACGATGTACCCGGTTTTGAGGTCCTGCATATTGTCACCGGCTATGGCAGCCGCACAGCATATAACACTGCCGATTATTATGGCTGCTGCCGGCCCGTTCGGGGCGCCCTTTCCCATCAGCAAAAGTAAAAGCAGCGACGAGGTCAGAACCGTAGCTATCGTTACGCCGGATATGGGATTATTGGATGAGCCTACCAGTCCTGCCATATACCCGGCCACAGCAGAAAATATAAAGCCCGTTAATATCATTATCGCCGCCATTGCAGCGGATATGTGTATATCGCCGACAAATACCTGGTACAACAGGAACAAAGGCACAATCGAAGCGGCAATTGAAGCCAGAACCCACTTCATTGGTATATCTTTTTCCGTCCTGGCAATTTTGGTTAGACCTTGGTACGCCTTTAGTCCGCTGGTGATGCCGCTTAATAGGGATGCTCGAATACTAAAGATTGTCCATAGCCCACCAATGAGCATCGCTCCGACACCGATATATCGTGTCTGGCTGCGCCATATTTGATATGCCCAATCGACCGAGGATTCGACGCCCTCTGGTCGCCCTTGTATGGCAGCACAAATCGGTATTGCAGCGAACCAGTTGCACGCACCACCCAGGAAAATCAGAACCGCGATATTCAGCCCGACTATATATCCGACCGAAAGCAGAGCCGGGCTTAAGTTTGAGCCGAAGTAAAATAGTCCTCTGCCGAGCGCCTTTGCACCTTCGACCGCCTCTGGCCAAAGACCCAGCGCCCCGGCACCGGCTTTGAACAGGCCAGCGGCAATTGCACCTTGGGCAATATACCAGACACCGCGGCCTCCTTTTTGACCAGTCTTTAGAACCTCGGCTGTTGCTATACCTTCGGGATAGCTGAGCTTTTTCTCAACGATGAGTGACCGCCGCAGCGGTATCGTAAATAGCACGCCCAGTGCGCCGCCGAAAACGGCGATGATGGTGACCCATCCGTAGCTGAAGCTGTTCCAGGCGCCTAATATAATCATCGCCGGCAGTGTAAATATCGCCCCCGCAGCTATCGCTTCGCCTGACGATGCTGCCGTCTGAGCGTTATTATTTTCGAGGATGTTACTTTTTCGGAACAGTCTCAGCACGCCCATCGAGACGACCGACGCTGGTATCGAGGCCGAGACCGTCATTCCTGCAAACAGACCCAGATAGGCGTTTGCCGCCCCCAAAATCATCGAGAGCACCATCCCCAAAATAAATGCCTTGATTGTGACTTCCGGCAATGATTCTTCCTGCAAATCCATTATGCACCTGTGTTAGAACCCCGCAATAAATTGCGGGGCTAAATATTTTGTTTAGCCGTCGCCGGCACGGCGACGGTTATTTAGCAAAACCCTGCATCAGATGCGGGATGCAAGTTTTATTTTACGAACTGCTGCACAAAATACTTCGGCGTAAGAGGCTCGCCGGTTGCCCGCTCGATCATTTTGTTCCAGTGATAAATTGCCCCAGCCTCAAAAACGTTCGTTTGCAGAAATTCGCCAGCTTTCTTCTGGCCAACGTAACTTACGTTCCGGTCAGATTCGAGTCCTAAAACTTGATGGATCAAATGATGGTGCAGTTGCGAGGCGAGCATCTCGCCCAGCATATAGTTGTGATAATAACACGGTGCGATCGTAAAATGAATCTTGGCGGCCCAATCCGGCTCATCGCGGTCGGGCGGCTTTTTGACAAACTGGTATTTCTCGACCAATTTCCACCAGAGCGAGTTCAGGTCCTGATCGGGATTTGCGTAAAGCTGCTTCTCAAATTCGTACATAACCATCGCCCAGCGGGCAAAGATTAGTTGTTTGAGCCGGGCATATTTATCGCTTACTTTTGCAATTTCGCCGCGTTGTTGCTCTGACAGGCCCAGCATCTGCTGCATCCAGATGGGATTTCGGCTGAGCCTGCCAAAAAACATGGCAATCGCTTCTGTTGTAAAGGAGTGCGCATATCTTCTTAGTAAAAACGGCGTATCGAGGTCGTTGTATTTATCGTAAACCGCGTGCCCTAATTCATGTAGTATCGTTTCCATCCATGCCTCGTTATTTTTGAGGTTGCATAGGATGCGAACATCGCCTTCGCGGTCGATGTCCGTACAAAAGGCGTGCGGGTTTTTGCCTTGCCGCTCGTACAAGTCGCTATGGGCAAGAATTGAATCTACCTGCAGACCTATGCCGGCATAAAATTTTATAGCTAATTCCTTGACATCCTTATCTTGGTAGTAGGTGTCTAAATCGAGGTCGTAAACCATCGGACTTTCCTGGAAGAATGGGTCGTGATAATGCCAGGGCATAAGTTCCACAACTGCCACGCCATACTTTGCCGCCAGGATGCGGTCCAAATCCGTCTTTAGTTTGGTAAAAGGTTCGTTGGTCAGCTCATAGAGTTCGCTGAAGATTCGGTCCAGCTCTTTTACATCTTGCTCGCCGGTAGTCAGCGAAAGAGAGTGGAAATTATCAAAGCCCAGTTTTTGTGCCGCCTGGTTTCGTAGCTTAACCAGTCGGACCAGGTCATCAGCCACTTCGGGCCCTACTTGCTTACTTGCCAGCCAGGCTTGTTTTCTTTTGGCTGAATCTGTCTCTATCTTTAGAATTTCCTTAATCTCGTTGTCGGTGACCTTTTGCCCTTCGATTGTCCCGCGAAAAGTGCTGAAGTTCTTTTCGATTTGCGTGCCCAAATCGACGATCTTCTTTAGAAGCTCCGGCTCTATCTGGTTCTCAAGATACGCGTTGTATAGGACTTCCGATTCTCGCGCCAGCACCCCATCTTTTATTTGCCCGGCTTCTTTGGTCTGCTTAAGGTAGGCGAATTCTTCAGCGCTACTGTAGACCTGGCGAAGCTGAAGTGTTAGTTCGCTGGCTTTGTCATAATCTTCGCTTTTGCCGGAGTTCGCGGCCTGCCAGGATGCAAGGTTTGCGGCCTTTTCCATCGGCTTGATTTTTTCCACATGTGCACTTATAAACTGCTGCAACTGTTTTTCCTTTTCAATATGTGCGCAACCAACAATAGCAACATTTATTGCCATCATCATAACTAATTTTGATAAGGTCTTCATACTTTGTACCTCCAATATTTCACCTTTGTCTATCCGAACGGTCTGGATAAGAGGGCTTTTTTGGTTTTTGTGGCGGCTGCTTTTCGAGCGTCTGAGTAATTATTTCGATGGCCTTTTCCAGTTGTGGGTCTCGACCGGCAACCATCTCGTGCGGCGCATTTTCGATTTCATAGTCGGGCTGGACGCCATAGCCTTCGACATCCCAGTTGCCTGCTGTATTCCAGAAGCCGAATGTTGGCGCTGAGACAAAACCGCCGTCGATGGGCTGTGGATTGCCGCTGATACCTATCAGGCCGCCCCAAGTCCGCGTGCCGACCAGCGGCCCAAGTCCTGCCTTGCGGAAATAATAAGGAAAGGCATCGCCGCCTGAGCCGGCCCAGCCGTTTATTATCATTACTTTAGGCCCAAGATGCGCTACAAATGGCGTCTGCCAATCTCGATGGTCTCGCCGCGCCCAGTAATTGTAGATAGGACGATTGAGCAACTCAATGAACCGATCCGGAATTTGGCCACCACTATTAAATCGCTCGTCGATAATTAGAGCCTCTTTTGTTCGCTGCGGAATAAATTGCCGGACTAATTCATTTTGACCGTTCCTGCCAGTATCGGGAACGTAAATATACCCGACTCTATTATTGGTTGCCTGCTGTACTTTCTGCCGATTGCTTTCGATCCATGCCAGATACCGAAGGCGGAAGTCACTATCGACCGGCTTGACATATATCTGCCGGGCGTTATTCATGTCCGGCGATGAGTTGATGGTCAGCATCACGACCTCATCAGCAAGGCCTTGAAAAGCCGCCCAGGGATCTTTCAATGTATCCAGCTTTTGGCCGTTGACCGCCAGCAAATAATCTCCTTCGTTTACATCTATGCCCGGCTCGCGCAGCGGCGAGCGTGATTCTGCGTCCCATGCTGCGCCTTCATAGATTTTTTTGATTCGGTAGGCGTTACCTTCCGGGTCCAGCTCGAAATCGCAGCCTAAGAGTCCTACAGAAATCTTTTCGGGCTCTTCAAGGTCGCCGCCTCTGACGTATGTATGTGAAGCATTTAGCTCGCCGATCATTTCGCCGATAACGTAATTCAAGTCCTCGCGGTCCACCACGTAAGGCAGCAGCACTTCGTATTGCTGTTTGATTGCCTGCCAGTCGAGGCCGTGCATATTTGGATCGTAGAAGAAATCCCTTTGGATTCGCCAGGCCTCGGTGAAGATTTGCTGCCACTCCTGGCGTGGGTTTATCCACGCCTGGAGTTTATCGGTAGCGATTTTGCCGTCCCCAACTTTTTTGTTCTCGGCCAAATCAATTATTCCATACGTCGATTTGCTTTTGTATATGACTTTTTTGCCGTCGGCTGAAATGTCGTAATTGTCGATGCCGGAGATAACTGTTTTTTCCTCGCGCTGCTGCAGGTCGTAATAAAGCAGCGTGCCAGAGGGTTCGTCCGGCTTGGTGGCGCCAGCAGGAAGATACCGACAGAAAACCAACTTACCTTTTACCGAATGTAAATCCCGGATGTTTCCTGCCTGAATAGGCAGTTTTACCACGCGCTGCTCAAAGCCATCAAAGTCAATATTGACCGGCTCGGGCTTCTTTTCTTCTTTTTCCTGTTTTTGTTCTTTTTCTTCTTGTTTGTGTTCCGGCGTTTCTTTATCTACTTTTTCCTGGGCAATCCCCCAATGAATTGGGGGGCTAAATATGGGTCGTCCCTCATTTTTGTCGGGCGGTTTTTCATCCGGCTCTTTTTTATCCCCATTTTCTTTTTTATCCTTCTTTTCCTCCTTACCTTTAGTAACCGGCTCTTCATCACTTCGCGGCGCAACCGGCGAGCCGAGGTCTTTTCGCAGCGTAGCTGCGTAGACTTCGGTGGAATTAGTGTAAATCCAGGTCGAATCCATGTCCCCGTAGACCGGTGTGAACGCCCGGTTGGAGCAGAAGAAAAGGTACTTTCCTTCGACATCGAAGACCGGAAATGCGTCATTATAATAGTCGCCGGTGACCTGCCGAACCTTCTTCTCCTGCGTATCGTAAATCATAATCGTACCATGTTCATTGGCCACGTGCTTAGAATAGGCCAGCCATCGGCTGTCGGGTGACCAGCAATATGATTCCATCTGCGACCATTCGTCCTTATCGACGAAATTTATCCTCCAGCCGAATGGCGGATTTATCTCGCCACTATTGACGTCGGCGATAAACAGACTTCCTGTCTTATCGCTGAGCGCGATTTTTTTGCTGTCGGGCGACCAGACCGGCCGGTAGCGGAATGCCTTATCCTGATTGGTGATCTGCTTGTGGTTATCCTTGCCGTCGGCTGGGCAGATGTACAGCTCATACTCTCCGGTGCGGTCGGAGAAATATGCAACGTATTTGCCATCCGGCGACCAGGCCGGATCGTGCTCCGCCACGCCTGAGGTGTTGGTCAGGTTTCGCACGCTGCCGTGCTTTTCAGGCACGGTAAGCACTTCACCACGAGCTTCAAATACAGCCCGTTTGCCGGTGGGCGAAATCGAGAAATTCTGGATATTCTTAGACAGGTCTTTTAGCCGGGGACGCACTTCCGGCAAATCGGCCGGCACCTGTATCGAAACGGGGCGAGAGACCTCACTTTTGGTATCCAGCAGATGCAGCTTGCCGCCATTTTCAAATATAATCGCGTCTGGCCCGATGCTCGGCCATTTCACGTCGTATTCGGTGAATTTGGTTATCTGGTAGATTTGTTTTGTATTTAGCTGGTATGCCCAGATATTAAGCTTCTTTCGCTCATCGCGGTCTGATAGAAAATAGATGGTTTCTTTGTGCCACATCGGCACGGCGTCGGTGCCCTCGAAATCCGTCATTTTGGTGGATGTGTTCTTGACGAAATCGTACAGCCATATGTCGCTGGCCATGCCGCCGCGGTATCGCTTCCAGGTCCTAAATTCTGTCGAGATGATCTGAAAGGCGATGCGCTTGCCATCCGGACTGAAGCTGGCCAGCTCGCCATAAGGTAAAGCAAGTGTCTCCGGCAGGCCGCCGGCAATGGATTGCTTGAAGAAACGATTAAAGCGGGTAGATGGACTTATCATTCCTGAACGATAGAGGATGTCATTTCCGTCAGGATACCATTCCACAACTAAGTCGGCAGCAGAATGATGCGTTAATCGCTTTGGCGTTCCGCCTTCCGCAGGCATAAGATAGACATCGGTGTTGCCATCGTAGTTGCCGCTAAAGGCGATGAATCGCCCATCGGGCGAAAATTTCGGAAATAGTTCCTGTCCCTTCGGCGAGCTCAATCTTCGTGCCAATCCGCCTTCTTTTGGCACAGTCCACAAGTCACCAGCGTAGACAAACACGATGCTTTCGGCACTGACGTCTGGAAAACGCAGCATACGTGCGTCAGGCATCTCAGTCCGAATCGGCTCTGCGCTGATAGATGCTGAGGATAAACAAAACAGAATTCCGGTCAAGATCAGCGTATCTCTCATGGCACTTACCTCACACTTTACGATGCCCTACCGCTTTATCACAAGTCAAACGATGGATGTCATTGCGAGCGAAGCGAAGCAATCTCTGCTGTTCCATAATGAGATTGCCACGCCCCGACAAGTCGGGGCTCGCAATGACAACTCCTCAAATATCCAGACGACAGAGCACTACATTTCCGGCGAATACTATCAACTGTAAATATTCAAAGCAAGCACATTTTACTTTCTTCGTGCCATAGGCACGTAAAAGAAAGATAGAAAACAGTACATAGTAGACAGAATCGCTCAACTGCTGTATTCTGTCTTCTGTATTCTGGGAGGCCATGACCGATTATGGCTAAAACCAAATACTTAACCGCACCGCTACCGTCGGAAAAGATGCCGGCGGGCATCCCCTACATTCTTGCCAACGAAGCTGCCGAGCGATTTGCGTTTTACGGGATGACTTCCATCTTGGTCATTTTTATGACCAAATATTTGCTGGCCCGCGATGGCACGCTCAAGGTGATGGGTAACGAGGAGGCCAAGGCGTGGTTTCACCTGTTTAACTCTGCTGTGTATTTTCTGCCGTTTGTAGGTGCGCTGATCGCCGACATCTGGCTAGCTAAATATAGAACCGTGATCTACTTTTCATTAGTTTACTGTGTGGGGTTCGCGGCGATCACTCTGGACAACACGCGTCTTGGGCTGAGCCTGGGCCTGGTCTTGATGGCTATGGGCTCGGGAATAATAAAGCCTTGTGTGTCAGCTAATGTTGGTGACCAATTTGGGAAAAGCAATGAGCATTTGTTGTCTAGGGTCTATGCGTGGTTCTACTTTTCCATCAACCTGGGGGCCGGCATCTCGATGTTTCTGTGTCCTACGTTGCTGGATTCGTACAGCCCGTTCATCGGATTTGGTGTGCCAGCAGTGTTAATGATGGCAGCTACTGTCGCCTACTGGCTGGGCCGAAGAAATTTCGTGCATATTCCTGCTGCTGGTTTCGGCTTTGTCAAGGAGACCTTCAGCGGTGAAGGACTCAGGGCGCTGGGCAAGCTTTCCATAATCTATCTATTCATAGTTCCATTCTGGTCGCTGTTCTATCAGTCGCAGTCCGCATGGGTTCTGCAGGCTGAAAAGATGAACCTGCGATGGCTTGGATTCACCTGGCTGCCCGCTCAGCCTCAGGCTATAAATCCCTTTTTGGTGATGGTGATGATTCCCTCGTTCTCCTATGGCATTTATCCCGCGATACAAAAGGTGGTTCCTCTGACCGCGCTTCGTAAGATCACCATCGGTTTGTTCGTGACGGCTGTTTCTTTCGTGGTGTCGGCTTGGATTGAAATGCGGATTGTGGCCGGGTACAGACCCAGTCTTGGCTGGCAGGGGCTGGCCTACGTCATTCTCACCGCAGCCGAGATAATGGTTTCGATCACCTGCCTGGAGTTCTCATATACTCAAGCCCCCAAAAAGATGAAGTCCTTTATCCAGGCAATTTTCCTTTTGTCCATCTCGCTGGGCAACGCGTTTGCCGCTGTGGTCAACTGGTTTATTGAGAACGAAGACGGCACGAGCAAGCTGCCGGGAGCCAGTTACTACTGGTTCTTTGTGGTTGTGATGCTTGTGACAGCGGTGCTGTTTATTCCTGTCGCTATGCGTTACAAAGTAAAAGACTACATCCAGGATGAAGCCACCCACGAGACCTGAGCGCCAGGAGATCAGGCAACCAGGTTATCAGGCGGTGGTCATCAGGCTATCAGATTATCAGTTGCCTGGTTTCCTGAGACCCCGATGGCCTGCCCCCTGATTTGCTGATACCCCGATGCCCTTCAATACAGGCTCTTTCACAGTGCTTTCAGCATTATCTCACGCACAACAATTTTCATCGGCCCAAACTCTGCTCCCGGATGAACCTGAAATCCAATCCGTCCGGAATCGGTCGTATTGTCGCGGACATCAGCGACCTGTCGGCCATTCAGCCAAATCTGGACGTGCTCGCCTTCGGCTTGAACCTTCATTGTATTCCAGCCATCCCGATTTACCAGCGTTTTGTCGTTGTTCATCGCAAGGAACATCTTGCTGGGGCAGTATAGCGTGCCTGAGTAGCATTCCGGATTTTGGTACTCGAGAATATCAGCCTGGTACGCCTTATCGGGTGACTGGTAGCGGAACCAGATACCGCTATTGCATGGCCACTCCACGCGGTACGTGACGGTCAGGACAAAATCCTTATAGGTATTTTCCGTGAGCAAATCACCCGGGGCGTTATTCTGGCCTTGTGTTCCAATAAGAAGACCGTCCTTAACGATCCATCTGGCATTGCCGACAGTCTGCCAGCCGGTCAGGTCCCTGCCGTTGAAAATCTTTACAAAACCGGGTTTAGTCTGTGCGACAGACTTTTCACGCTCAAGATGTTCTCGACAACCGGATAGCCCCAACGCTGCCAAAAATACAACAGTAAGAAATCTATGCAACATACTTTTTCTCCTTCTGTTTTGGGTATCAAATCGGCTTATTTGCTGCGTGCGCTTTTGAGCATCCGCATGAAGCTCCTAAATAGCGGCGAAAGGTCCTGCCAACCACGTGCGGTTACCAGATTACCATCGACCACGCAGGGTTTAGCCACGTATGTGGCGCCGCCCTGCTCGACATCCAGAGCGCATTTGGGGATGGTTGTAGCGGTTCGCCCGCGAATACAGCCGGATGCGCTGACAATTTCAATGCCGTGGCAAATTACCGCCACAGGTTTGTTGGCCTCGAAGAAATGCTGCACAATCCGCATCAGGTCTTTGTCGTAGCGCAGATATTCGGGAGCCCGCCCGCCTGAGACATAAAGTCCCAGATACTCGCGCGGGTCCACGTCAGCAAAGGCAATATCTGCCTTAAGATGGTATCCGGGAAGCTCACGCGTGATATCCCAGGGGGGGTCCTCGTTCGGCGGAATCTCGTGCATAACTAAATGATAAATTCGGGCAGCGGGCCCTACCGTAACCACCTCAAAATCGTCTTCTGCAATCCGGTAGTATGCGTACAGCGTATCCAGGACCTCTGAGCCGTCCCCGATGGGCATAAGTACTTTGGGCATAGTCTTTTTCTCCTGGGCCTGCGGCGGATCAGCGAGCA
>Ga0315312_1002213_pt1 | contig 13734 bp, 14 predicted proteins | sample TDP7_MG_FD_203629 | JGI IMG/M metagenome (GOLD analysis project Ga0315312, IMG submission 203629) | Freshwater sediment microbial communities from Lake Towuti, South Sulawesi, Indonesia - TDP7 | ecosystem: Environmental > Aquatic > Freshwater > Lake > Sediment | place: Indonesia: South Sulawesi... | reverse complement strand
GGCCGTGGATCAGGTGGGAACCCCGGGGGTGGTCGTCCACGGGGTGGCCATGCGCCCCGGCATGCCGACGGCGTTGGCGGTCGTCTCGGGCAAGCCGGTCCTGATCCTGTCGGGGAACCCCGTGGCCGCCGTGGTCGGGTTCGAGGTCTTCGCCCGGCCGCTCCTGCTCAGGCTGCTGGGGGCCGAGGGCGAGGCGAGGCCCACGCTCAGGGCGAGGATAAGCCGGAGGGTCCCGTCGGCCCTGGGGCGGCGGGTCTTCCTCCGGGTCTACGCCTTCGAGAGGGGGGGCGAGTTCTTCGCCGAGCCGGTCCGAATCCGGGGCGCCGGCAACCTCTCCACCCTGACCAGGGCCAACGGGTACGTCATAATTCCTGAAAACCTCGAGGGGCTCGAGGAGGGGGCGGTGGTCACCGTGCACCTCTTTGACAGGGTCGGGAGGAGGTGACTTGTTCCGAAGGCTGCTCTCCTACGAGGAGGCGCAGGCAATCCTGGAGCAGAGCATCTCCCCGGGGCCCGTGGGCGTCGAGCGGGTTCCCCTCTCCGACGCGTGTGGCCGGATACTGGCCGAGGGGTTGGTGGCGCTCATCGACGTCCCCGCCTTCGCCCGGTCGACCGTGGACGGCTACGCCGTCAAATCAGAGGATACCTTCGGCGCGGAGGAGGACCGGCCGGTCTCACTCGGACTCTGCGGGCACGTGGGCGCGGGCGAAACCCCCCGCGTCACCGTGCAGAGGGGAAAGGCCGCCGGCATATCCACGGGGGCCCCCCTCCCCAGGGGCGCCGACGCGGTGGTCATGCTGGAGTACGCGGCGCCGAGGGACGGCGGCGTCCTCGTGTACCGCCCCGTCGCGAGGGGGGAGAACGTGATGAAGGCTGGGTCTGACATCTCCAAAGGGGAGACCGTCTTGGAAGCGGGGTTGAGGCTGGGCCCCTCGGAGGTGGGGGTCCTCGCGGCCCTTGGCCTCAGGGAGGTGGCGGTCTACCGTCGGCCCAGGGTCGCCATCATCTCCACGGGCGGGGAGATCGTTGAGCCGGGGGAGCCGCTTCCCCCCGGCAAGGTTTACGACATCAACTCGCAGAGCCTGGGCGCCGCGGTCGTCGAGTGCGGCGGGGAGCCGGTCAATCTGGGAATCGTCCCCGACGACAGGGACCGCCTCAGGGAGGCCCTTGGGAGGGCGCTGAGCCTGGCGGACGCGGTCGTGACCTCCGGCGGGGTCTCGGTGGGGCCGGGGGACCTCATCCCCGGGGTGCTGAACGAGCTGGGGAAGCCGGGGGTGATCGTCAGCGGGGTGGCCCTCAGGCCCGGGAAGCCCACCACCATCGGGGTCATCCGGGGGAAGCCCGTCTTCTCCCTGCCCGGACACCCCACGTCTGCCCTTATGGCGTTCCGCCTCCTCGTCCGCCCCGTCCTCTGCCGGATGGCCGGGCGGAGGGAGGAGCCACCCCCCACGGTCAGGGCGCTGGCCTCGGCGAGGATGTTTCCGACGAGGGGCCGCCGAACCTTCGTCCCAGTGAGGCTCACCCTCGACGGGCTGGGCCGAGTCCTCGCCTCACCGGTCCCCGCGGAACTGTCCGGAGCCATCACCACGCTGGCCAGAGCCGACGGCTTCATCGAAATTCCTGAAAGCCAGCAGTTTGTCGACCCCGGCGATGAGGTGACGGTTCACCTACTCAGACCGTTTTCTCACTGAACCATCCGTTTTTCCGGTTACTCGCGCTTTCCGAATATCCTTTTCCCCTCGAACTCTGACATACTCAAACCCGACATCTAGGAGCTTGCATGCCTCTTCAAGGTTGTCGACGGCGCGGACGGTGAACTCGTCGCTTGTGGAAGATCGCCTCGACAGAACCGAAAAAAGTTGCCAGCCGTGAGAAATTCGGAATCGCATATCATACTTCGTGGGGAATGACCGATGCCACAAGGAGTTTAGCAGGCTCTTCGGCGCGATATTCCTGCTACTAGGCAACGCTTTAATAAGCCTTGGGAGATAGCAAATGGTTGAGATCAATGACCCACGATGAGACGGGGAAATGGGTGGAACAATAGTAATGGGTCCTCGAAAAGAGACTTGCCCCCAATGCGGCAGTAAAAAGATACAAATAAAAGGTGATTCAAAGAAATGTAAAATATGTGGCTATCAATGGACTGGGAGAATAAGAAAGAAGGGTGCTAAGAAAGATAAAGTCAGATTCTAGATTTGGGATTCAATGTATCTATCGCGACAACCTATGGTAACGAGGGAAAAACTACTTTCTTGGAGTTTCATTTCAGACATGGGCTCAGTCGATCCGATTCTTTTTCCAACGCGCCTGATTTCTTCTAAGGCCTTCTTCTATGGCTTTCATCTCAAATCATCTCAGAGAGGTAGGAGGGTTATTCTTGAAGCGGCTTATCCTCCTCACTCATAACTCATCAATCTGTATGTTCATTCAGATTACCGCGACATAGGAATGCTCTCCATCCATTGGAAAGAAAAAACCTAGCTATCACTTGAGACACTGCTGCTATGGAGATTCTTTCGTTCCAGAAGGCTTTTAACCAGCAAAGAGTAAGGTGGTGAGGCCATGACCGAAACCACAAGAGGTGCGCATAGTTTAATAGAACGGGTAAAGCCTAAACTACCTAAGGACGTTCAGGATTTTCTCATGAATAACGTTATAATTTTAACGTGGGAGCCGGAGGCACTAGGAATGGCATTTACTAAAGAAGAGCTGGAGGAATTATACAAAAGTGGAAAACACATTATCTTACTAAATGAGGGGCTTTTCGAGATGCCTAGCGATCACAGTGAATTTGTACTCACGCATGAAATAGCACATCTCTACTTGCGACAGACGACCATCTTCGATGAACACGTGAAGAAAAATGAGGTAGAGAGACTGATGAGAGAAGTGGAAGAAGCGGCAAGTGAGTTAGCCCGCAAATGGCTAGGTGCAAGCGGCAAGTGAGCAAGGAGTTACAGAGGTATTTTGCAATGCAAGTCGATGAGCGAAATATGGCAAATGTCCTAGATTTATTCAAAAGAGCCACAATTGGTGGAGTTATTTCCCAAGCAGCAGCCCTAACGGCCGTCCGGTGGATCCCAAAGGGGCTCTTCGCCGCCTCTATCTCGCCGGCGGCTTCGCCCGTCAACCCGCCCGTTTCTTCGTAACTCGCGCCCAGCTCACGGGAGGTTGAGGCCAGCTCTTTCAGCTCGGGCCTTCAGGGCGACTCCTCAGCGGTCGTCTTGGCCAGACGCTCCTCCTTTCTCCTCGCGGCGGCGTGGGCCTGGCGCAAGATCTCTTGGGCGTCCCCGCTCACCGTTTCAGGATCCCCGCACAGCTGGCGGGTAGCCTCGTCGACGGCCGCTCCGACTTCCAAGGGTTCCCTTCGGGGGGTTCCCCACCGCTTAGCGAACTCTCCGGGCATCTCCTTCCCCCGAGACAGGAGGAGCCTATACTAATAATCCGATCTTACCATGCGGAAAACACCCGGGTGTATATCAGAGTCTTATCCCCGCCTCATGTTCACACGGATGTTTCAGTTCTTTACACAAAAATGCCTGAATCATTCCCCAAAATAGGCAAAATCGTGTCTAGCTTCAGACCGGCAGGGGGAACTTCGGCAACCCGCGTGAAAAACGGGTGCACGCCGAAGCGGGCAGAGGCTCCTAGACACGGACCTTCACCGGGACGGGGGCGGCCCCGGTCCCACCCCGCGCCTCATCTTGTACCTTCGCAGCGCCTCCACCGCCTCCTGCCGCCCCTCCCCCCTGAAGAGTATCCGGATTCTGCCGGGATCTAGGCGTATCTGGCGGCCGCACCCGAAGCAGAGGGCGGTCTTCTGGCCGGCCTCGGCGTACCTCGGGGTTCCGCAGTTGGGGCAGATGAAGACGATGTACAACCTCGGTCTCCTCAGGAGCCCTTGCTCCTCGGAGTGGTTTCCGCCGGTTTTAGGCTTTGCCCTCCCACGTGATCTCGGCCCGCCACTCCCGAACAGAGCCGACGCTATGCCAGCGAATAATGAAGGAGCCCAGTCTAATCCATTAGGAGGCCAGATTACGCAAAGACGAACGTGGGCCGGCGCCTTTCCCCTCCAGCCGGGCTGTGGCAAGGCTGTTTCTTAGGAGGTGATCCGGCCGCAGGTTCCCCTACGGCCACCTTGTTACGACTTCTCCCCCCTCGCGGAACCCGGATTCGACACGGCCACGGAGGACCGGGCCTCGTCCGGGCCCCACTCGGATGGAGCGACGGGCGGTGTGTGCAAGGAGCAGGGACGTATTCACCGCGCGGTGATGACACGCGGTTACTAGGCATTCCATGTTCACGGGGGCGGGTTGCAGCCCCCGATCCCAACTACGACGGGGTTTGGGGATTGCCTTCCCCTCTCGGGGTCGGAGCCCTCTGTCCCCGCCATTGCAGCTCGCGTGTGGCCCGGGGGATTCAGGCCATACTGACCTGCCGTGGACCGCTCCCTCCTCCACCTTCTCGGTGGCGGTCCCCCTATTGTGCTCGGGCCCCACTGGGGCCCGGTGGCAAGTAGGGGCGCGGGTCTCGATCGTTACCTGACTTGACAGGACACCTCACGGCACGAACTGGCGACGGCCATGCAGCACCTCTCAGCTCGTCCGGCAAGACCTTCAATCTGGCCTTCATTCTGCTGTCTCCCCCGGTAAGGTTCCCGGCGTTGACTCCAATTGAACCGCAAGCTTCACGCCTTGTAGTGCTCCCCCGCCAATTCCTTTAAGTTTCAGCCTTGCGGCCGTACTTCCCAGGCGGCGGGCTTAATGGCTTCCCTGCGGCACCGAGGCGGTTCGTAACCGCCCCGACACCTAGCCCGCATCGTTTACAGCTGGGACTACCCGGGTATCTAATCCGGTTCGCTCCCCCAGCTTTCGTCCCTCACCGTCGAGCTCGTTCTGGCCGACCGCCTTCGCCACTGGTGGTCCTCCCGGGATTATAGGATTTCACTCCTACCCCGAGAATACCATCGGCCTCTCCCGACCCCTAGCCTCGCAGTATCCCCCGCGGCCCGGCGGTTAGGCCGCCGGATTTAACGGGGGACTTGCCAGGCCGGCTACGGACGCTTTAGGCCCAATAATCGTCCCCACCACTCGAGGAGCTGGTATTACCGCGGCGGCTGACACCAGTCTTGCCCTCCTCTTATTCCCCCGGCTTGTTACACCGGGGAAAAGCCCTCCTCAGCGGAGGGCACTCGGGGTAACCCCGTCACGCTTTCGCGCATTGCGGAGTTTTCGCGCATGCTGCGGTCCGTAGACCCTGGGCCCTTGTCTCAGTGCCCATCTCCGGGCTACCGCTCCCACGGCCCGTACCGGTTATAGGTTTGGTGAGCCGTTACCTCACCAACAGCCTGATCGGCCGCGGCCCCGTCCTCGGGCGACGCCGGGAGGCATGGCCCCGAAGCCATTTCGGCGAGGAACCATTCCAGGCCTCCTCACCCATCGGGGATTAATCCCAGTTTCCCGGGGTTGTCCCCGTCCCGAGGGTAGGTTAGCCACGTGTTACTGAGCCGTCTGCCGCGCCCCGACATGGCCCGGGACGCGCGACTTGCATTGCTTAGTCTCACCCCGATAGCGGTGGGGTCCGGCAGGATCAACCGGAGTTGTCGTCTGGAAGACAGCCACAAAGCCGGCTGGAATTGGGGATGCGCCAAGCCCACCTCAGACCGGAGCGGACAACCGTCAGGTCCTCATCCCTGTCCCCGCAGCCGGAGGCCGAACCATCACCCAGGGGCACAACGCCCCCAATCGTCAGGTCGACGCCGCCGCAAGGCTGCGGGACCACTGCTTCGCAGCCTACTAATAGACGAACGGCGATATAAACGTTGCTTCTCCGGCCTTCACAAGCCTTCGGCGACGACGGGAACACCCCGTCCTTCTGCCGCGCCTTCACGGTCCACTGGGAAAATAACTCGGCGCCTCAACCGGAAAACAGTATACGCCTAGTTGGAGTCTTAACCCGCAAGTTTCTCTATCTCTATCTGAACGCCGGGATCACCTCTTCGGCGAAGGTTTGGAGGGGTTTCAGGTCTCCGGTGTGGGGAAAGTGGGGTATGAGGTAGGTGACGCCGAGGTCGGCATACCGCTGGATCTTCTCCACGCACTGCTCCGGGGTTCCCGCGATCACCCTGCTCAGGTAAGTCTCGAGGCTAGTCCTCCGGATATCCGGGTTGGTTTGGCTCTCCTTCACCTGGAGGACCCTCCGCCCCAGGTTCTCCCCCTCCCCTGTCACTATGACCGTCCCGTGCCACGTCTTCACGATCTCCTCGAAGCGCCTCCCCACCTGCCCACAGTGGATTCTCAGCGCCTCGAGCTTCCGGCGGTACTCCTCCGGCGAGCAGGAGGCGAGGTTCGCGTAGTCGGCGTGGCGGGCGGTCACCCTGAGCAGCATCCTCTCGCCCTTCCCACCTATCCAGAGGGGTGGGTGGGGCCTCTGAAGGGGCCTCGGGAGGGAGATCAGGTTCCTTATGCGGTAGTGCTTCCCATGGAAGCTGGCCTCGTCCCGGGTCCAGATCCGCTTGATGACCTCCACGGCCTCCTCCAGCTGCTCGATCCGGGTGGCGGCGCCCGGGAAGGGGATGCCGTAGGCGTCGTACTCCTCCTTGTACCACCCGGCCCCTATGGCGAACTCGAGGCGGCCCCCGGTCATCACGTCCACGGAGGCGGCGACCTTCGCCAGCACCGAGGGAAACCGGAAGGAGTTGCAGGTCACCAGGACCCCGAGCCGGAGGCGCCTCGTCTCAGCGGCCAGGGACGGCAGGAGGGTCCAAGAGTCCATGATGGACTTCCGAGTGGGGTAGGACATCGAATAGAAGTGGTCGTAGAGCCACGCGGAGTCGTAGCCCATCGCCTCGACCTCCCGCCACGCCGCCCTCAGCCCCTCGAAGCTGAAGTCCTCCTGCCAGAGCTGAACCCCGAACTTCATCAGGACCACGGGAAGCCAACACACGCCTAAAACATTTAAAACTTTCAGGCCGGAACGAGTGGGCCTCGGGGTTTCCCACACGGGTCGCAGAGCCGCTTGCTACGTGATCCTCTTCCAGTATGTCTTTGCGTCCTGGATGGCCACGCTCCTCTTTATGACCTCCCTCAGCTCCCGCGGCGTGTAGGCCAGGATCTCGAAGGACATGTCCCCTGGGGCCAGGTTCCTGACCTCGCCGATCCTCCTGGGCATGCTCTTCCCCTCTAAGGCCTCGGAGACAACCACCACGTCCACGTCGCTGTCCTCCAGCCAGTCACCCCTGGCATAGCTCCCGAAAAGGTACAGCTCCGCATCCCCGTAGGCCCTCCTCAGGGCCGCCAGCAACGCCCTCAGGGCCCTCTCAACCCTCGGCGGCGCCTCTGAGATCATCCTCGACACGCTCAACCACTTTTCCTGCCAATGTTATGGCCTCCTCCGCCTGGACTCTGGTTATCCCCGTGGAAGGTCTCGTGAGCCCCGCGTTCGGGTACCTGGCTATGGTGTAGTAGGCTGAGAGTTCCCCGAGCCTCTCGACAACCTCGCCCGGCAGTTTCAGCCTCTCCCTAACCATCACATGGAGCCTGGTCAGGTCATGTGTGCGTGACGGTCTCCGCCTCCCGACGCCCATCATGAAGGCCTTCAGGGCCTTCTCAGCAGCCTGCTGGGCCGCGAAACACGCCCAGTTGTAGCTCCCATTGCCCAAGGAGAGCCTCGCGTGCTCTAGGTCCGCCTTCGCCTCCTCCAGCCAGTCCAGGGCCTCTGACCTGACACCCATTCCGGCACCCTGAACGTCCATTAGCCTGCGCGCCTAGGAGAAGAAGGCCCAATCGCCTATTTATGCCTTAAAACAGCGCGGTCTCTGAACTTGGAGTCTAAAGAAACGCCTCGGAGGTCCATCTCTTCTTAGAGGCCTTCCACCACTTTCCTGACTCTGTTGAGGCCTTCTCGTATGTTTTCGAGGCTGGTGGCGTAGGAGAGCCTGAGGTATCCCTCGCCGCACCGGCCGAAGCAGTCTCCGTGGAGGAGGGCCACGTGGCCCTTGTTCAGGATGAGCTCCATGAGCTCCTTTGACTTCATGCCCAGTTTTTTCACGTTGGGGAAGACGTAGAAGGCGCCGCCGGGCATCCTGCACGAGAAGCCCCTGATGGCGTTGAGGCCGGAGACGAGGGCCTTCCTCCGCCGGTCGTACTCGTCGACCATCCGCTTCACACAGTCCTGGGGGCCCCGGAGGGCCTCGACGCCGGCCTTCTGGACGAAGGAGGCGACGCAGGAGCAGATGTTGATCTGGAGCTTGACCATGTGGGCGATGACCTCGGGGTTGCCCACGGCGTAGCCGAGCCTCCACCCCGTCATGGCGTAGGTCTTGCTGAAGCCGTCGATGAGGATGGTCCGCTCCTTCATCCCGGGCTCCGAGGCGATGCTGTAGTGGCGCCCCCCGTACCGGATCTCCGAGTAGACCTCGTCCGACATCACCCAGAGGCTGTGCCTCCTCGCGGTCTCGGCCAGGCCCTCCACATCCCGCTTCGTGAGGCTGGAGCCGCAGGGGTTGTGGGGCGAGTTGACGATCAGCAGCCTCGTCCGCTTTGTGACCCGCTCCTCGACATCCTCGGGGATGAGCCTGAAGTCGTTCTCCTCCCGGAGAGGGACCGGGACGGGGACCGCGCCGATGAAGCGGACCACCGACTCGTAGATGGGAAAGGCCGGGTCCGGGATGAGGACCTCGTCGCCGGGGTTGACCGTGGCCAGTATGCCCGTGAAGAGACAGGGCTTGGCCCCGGGCATCACCACCACCTCCCGGCCCGGGTCGACGTCGATCCCCCGGTTCTCCGAGACCTTCTCCGCGATGGCCTCCCGGAGCTCCGGTATGCCCGGGGCGGGGGTGTAGTGGGTGAAGCCGGCCCTGAGGGCCTCGGTGGCCGCGTCCTTGATGTGCTGGGGGGTGTCGAAGTCGGGCTCCCCGATCTCCAGGTGCACGATGTTGACTCCCTTCCTCTCCAGCTCCCTGGCCATGGCGAGGACCTCGAAGGCTGTCTCGGTGCCCAGGTCCCCCATCCGGTCCGCGAAGGAAAGCCCCTTGACCACGAGGATCAGGCTCCGTTCCTTCCCACGGAAGGGGCTTGGCCCTACTTAAAACTTGTGAACCTTCCCCTTCCTGCGTGGACGCCGCTAAACAACCTCGGCGAAGTCGTATGGTTTGAAGTGGGGATCTGTGGTTAGGAGCTTCTTCCCATGGACAATGCTGAAGGCGGCATAGTAAGCATCGAAGAAGGAAAGCCGGTTGTACCATCTCGTCTGCTCGGCCGCCACGTCCGGGGTTACGGCGACCACCTTTGATGACGGATCGTTTTGGATCGCCTCGAGGACTTCTCTGAGGACTTCCACGTTGATCTCGGGATACCTCCTCGAGAGGGCCACCCACTGCAACTCTACGATCAGTAGGTCGGGCACCACGATCTCCGCTGCGGTGGACAGCCTCTCTTCAACGGCTTCGTGCTTGGGGTGGCCTGAGATGAGGTGGGCCAGAAAGGCACTCAGGTTCAGGACATAATCCAATTTCCGACTAACCTCCGTGGTAAGATAACAGATATAAGGCTGAATTAGCCTAATAAGTCTGGCGATATCGATGGTCGTGTCCAGGGTAGGGAGAAAGTACACCGTGGTCATACCGCGGGAAGTGAGGGCGAAGATACCCGTGAAGGAGGGCGAACCCATAGTTTGGGAGGTCGAGGGGGAACGCATAGTCATCAAGCCGACCTCCCTCCGCCGCCTCGCTGGAATAGTGAAATCGGTCAGAATACCGGCTGAGCAGGAGGCTTCCGAGGCCCTTGAAAAAGAGCTGGAAAGAGAGGCCACGGAGGCCGTCGGGACCTAAACCTCCAGAAAAAGGATGGTTTGTTTACTTCTGAGAGAACCACAGTCCCACAGTATCCCCAGCCCCGGGCTTTCTCTTCCATCGGTCTGAGAAGTCCGGGAACCGCAACGGCTGTGTCCGAGAAGGCTTCACCATGCTATACCACGGTAAGGTTTATCTGTTACTATTATAACTAGTTTAACTATGCCAACTACAAAGGTCACCCGGAACTATCAGGTGACGATACCCTCGGAGGTCAGGTCACGCCTAGACGTAAAGGTGGGGGATACGCTCCTGGTCGAGTTCGATGAGGGGTCCGGCCTGATCAAGCTTCATGTGCCCAAGAGAGGTTCGAGGAAGACGGCCAGGCTGGGAAGGGATGTTACGCCTGAGGGCGTCGAGGCCTCCATCGACAGGGGCATGACGGAGTGCCTGCGACGGTAGACACCAACGTCCTGGTGTATGACACCTTCTCGGACACCTCGCTTCACAGGGAGGCGAGGGACCGGCTGGACTCGCTCGACAGGTGGGTCATTCCAGCCATGACCCTGCACGAGTACGTCTGGTTCATGAGGGCTGAAGGCGTCGACCTGGACTTTTTAAAGATGAAGGCCAGGGAGTATCTGGGCCACGAGAAGGCCACGCTTGTTTCCATCACCGTCGACGACCTCCTGTTCGCCCTGGAGGCAATGGAGGACTACGCGGACTACAACGACCTCCTCATCCTGTCCGTCTCCAAAAGGCTGAACGTTCCCCTTCTCACCTACGACCGGAGCTTGAAGAGAAAGGCCCAGCAACACGGCGTAAAGACCCTGTAACCCCGAACTTCCGAACCGATAGACTTGATTCCGAGGATTTAGCGCGCGTGCGAGAGGCTTGAGTAGAGGCAGGATTTGTGAGCCGAAAAAAGCATGTTTAACACATAGATAATCCTAAACTCTTCACCGGCTGCACCTGATTTCCACTCCTCCCTCATTAGCGTATTCCTTCACGCCCTCTGAGACGTAGGCGTCTCTCAGGCAGGTTCACCACCCGCGAGTGCCCGTTACTCCCAGAGCTCGTGGAGGACCCGGCCGTCGGCGTCCCTTGGGGTGGGTATGGAGATGGCGTGGGCGATGGTGGGGGCCACGTCGACGAGGTTGATGGGCTTCTTCAGCCTCTCGCCCCTTCGGACGCCGGGGCCCTTGAAGATTGCCATGGCCCGCATGGACCCGAACCTGCCGCGGGTGGTGTGGAAGTTTCCGTGGTGGCCGCCGTGGTACCAGGCCTTGTGGAAGTAGACGACGTCCCCGACCCGGTCCCCCCAAAGGCCGAAGGCCTCGGCGTCCTCCTTCTTCACCACCACGTGGGCGAACCGGTCCCCGGGGCTGGTGGCCGGAGGGGCGGACTCCAGAATGCGGACGATCTCGTCCCGGAGCGCCTCGTACTCCCCGGGCTCCACGATGCCGTTGGGCTGCCTCCCCTTCAGGTTGACCCAGACGAAGTTCCCGGACTCGAAGGCCCTCGTCCTGCTCCAGTCAATCCTCCTCGCCCTCGCCGGCTGCGGTGGCCGTCCGCCGGGACCGGCCTCGCCCTCCTCGTAGCGGAGGAGCCCGTGGTCCGCGAGGAGCTGGTTCACGTTGACGGTTCCCGGCCTGGTCTCGATGTACCCGTGGTCCGAGACGACGACGGTGAAGGTCTCCTCGCCCGTCTCGTCTAGGATTTCCCCCACGTACCGGTCGGAGAGCTCGTAGCCCCTCCGCACCATGGGGGCTCCCCAACCGTGGCGGGGGTTCGCCGGATCCAGGTACGGGAAGAAGAAGTGGTCGATGAGGTCTATGGCGTGGAACTGAGTGGCGAAGAGGTCCCAGTCGTACCGGGACATGAGGTAGTGGGCCGCCCTGGCCAGCCACTCCCCCTGGTAGCCGAACTCGTCCGCGTAGTACTCGGCCGCCTCGGGGTATCCGATCCACTGCCCCGGGAGCGGTATCCCCGCGATGGAGTGGAAGGGCCCTATCTCCCTGGTCAGCTCCGAGGCCAGGGACCCGGGGTAGGTCCAGCTCTCCGCGGGGAAGATGATGGTCCGGTAGAGCCGGATCTCGGAGGCGTCGGGGGAGAGCCTGTAGAGCTTGAACCGGAAGGTTCCCTCTGCCTCGCCCCTGCCGGTGCGGAAGGCCTCGGTTATCCAGGGGCTGAACTCGCCGACGTGGATGACCCCCCAGGCCTCGGCGGCGTCCCTGACGGGCGAGATGACGAGGGTGTCGTATCCCTTCCCCTCGGAGTCGAGGGCCGCGGCGAAGGCGGTCTTCGCCTCACCGTCGATCGGCGCCAGCGGGAGTTCCGTCTCCAGCGGCGGCGACCGGCTCCCGAGGAGGTTCTTCCAACCCTCGGCCGGTCTGAACCTCACCTGGTAGGGGGTGGCGCAGTGCTTCAGCAGGGCCTTGGTGGCCCCGAACCTCCGGAGGTCTGAGGCCGGCGGCGGACCGCTGTACCCCAGCTCGTTGGTGTACACAGTCTTGGGCGATATGGCGAACATGCTCCAGTCAGGGTCGGCGAAGCCCTCCACCTGGACGCCCCTCCTGATGGACGGGGGCCAGGAGGTCGTGTACTTGAGGAGGATGGACCTCTTCCCCGCCCTCTCGGCCGCGTCCCAGAGGTGCTCGGCGAGGCAGAGGTCGGAGGAGAAGCCGCTCCGGTACTCGTCCAGGCGCCCCCTCGGGTCGATCATGGCCATGGAGACGACGCCGTGGGTCCCGGCGTACGCCCCGGTGGAGACGGTGTTCCAGTTGACGCTGGTGGCCGGGGGCAGGGCGCAGAGGGCCTCCGCGGCCACGCCCTCCTCCATCAGCCGCTTCAGGTTCGGGAGGGCGCCCTCCCCCGCGTACTGGTCCACGAGGTCCAGGGTGGCCCCGTCCAGGCCGATCAGAACCGCCCTTGAGGCCTTCAAACCGGGTTCCCACCGCTTCTCCCCCTCAGTCCCCGCTGCCTATTTAACATTTACAGGAGCCCCCTGACCCTCTCCCGAAGGCCACACTTCGGCGTTCCCACTCGGCCCTGCCAAAGTCATTTCAGGGGCTTCAGGGGCCTGATGTTGTACTTTTCCAGAATCATCTGCAGTCTTCGGCGGGCGGTCTTGAGGTCGACGTCCCGAAGGAGGTGGAGGGGCCCGAGGAACCGCCACGCCTCCAGCTCGGCCCGGAGGGTTCCGTCTGAGAAGGCCCGGATGTGCAGTTGCTTCATGAAGGAGAGCCTCTTGACCAGTCCGAAGACCTGCCCCCTCCTCCGGAACTGGAACCTCGTGGACCGGAACCCCTCCCTCACCAGCGCCTCCCGCACATCCCCCAGCCGGAGGGGGGGAACCCTGAAGTACCCCTCGCTCAAGTCTAAACCTCCGAGCGCCCGCTTAACGCTGGGTTTCAAGTATTTAAAATTTCACAAACGTTCCTCTGTAATTCAGTTACTCTGCGAAAATCCCCCCGGGCGCAGCCCCTCAAAGGCAGGGAAAGACTTTAGAGGGACGAAGCTTCATTGGGTAACCTCCAAGATAGAGGCTCAGAGGAGAACCGATGGTGACGCCCGACTTTGCGAGGGAGGAGGCCAGGCGGCGGCGCTACGTGAGGAGGCTGGGAGAGTTAACCTTTCCCGCCTTCGAGCCTGAGAGGTGGGAGGAGCTGAGGAGGTTCGTGTACAAGACCAGTCCCCTGGACGTGGATGTGGTGGTCGACGACACCACCCTGAGAGAGGGCCTCCAGATGGCCGAGCTGATCAGCCCCAGGCCCGCGGACATGTGCCGCGTCGCCCGCCTGCTCAGGGACATCGGCGTCGAGAGGGAGGAGGTCATCACCTACACCGAGTCCGACCAGAAGGCCATCGAGATGATGAGGAACGAGGGGCTGGGTGAGATACTAGCCGCCTGGTGCCGGGCGGCCACGGTGGATGTGGAC
>Ga0315312_1002212_pt1 | contig 13739 bp, 12 predicted proteins | sample TDP7_MG_FD_203629 | JGI IMG/M metagenome (GOLD analysis project Ga0315312, IMG submission 203629) | Freshwater sediment microbial communities from Lake Towuti, South Sulawesi, Indonesia - TDP7 | ecosystem: Environmental > Aquatic > Freshwater > Lake > Sediment | place: Indonesia: South Sulawesi... | reverse complement strand
TCTGACTGGTTGTCGGACTGACAAAGCTCAAGTACTTGCTCGCACATTTGAGTTGTTGGCGGCGTCCATTGATGAAACGTGAATTGGACCCGCCCAAGAAGTCTGGTGAGTCCCCGCGGGCCCGCCACCTTTCGTGGAAAGACAGTGGGTTCCACTCTCATCTCACCTCTACCCCCTCTCCGGGTTTGAGGCCGGAGCCAAGAGAAAACTTGATGCTAGAGAATCATGCGAGAGACCCCGGATGGCCGGCAAGTCGAACGTAGCCTCTAGGCGGACATAGGGTGTACACCACCCTTGTCCAGACTTGAAAAAAGGGCTGAGATTTGTGTATCAACTGCCGGTGCTCAGGTTCTTCGACGGAAAGTTGGAATCTATTGACGACCGGGGAAGAAGCCTCACAGAGGCTTTCAAAGGAGAAATAGGAGACTACTGATTCGTTTTCAATGTGGATTCGCTTTGATATCTAGCGCTCAAACCTCTATGACGGCTGTGGCTAGAGGAAGGATTTGCTATCTGATGCGATTGCGTCGGGAAAAGGGAATTCAACGATGAGCCGAAAGAACGTTGAGATTTTTCGCACCACGGCTTGGTCCGCTGGACCTGGCTGCCACGGTGGCTGCGGGGTGCTGGCGCACGTTGACGATGGCAAGCTGGTCAAAATCGAAGGTGATCCAGATCACCCGTGGAATCAGGGTCGTCTTTGTCCAAGAGCCCTTGCAATCACTCAATATGTGTATCACCCAAACCGGCTCACGCGTCCACTCAAACGTGTTGGAGAACGTGGCGAAGGGAAGTGGGAGGAGATCTCCTGGGATGAGGCTTTCAACCTCATAGAGAGAAGAATGAAGAAGATACGTCAGGATCATGGTCCGGAGAGCTTCATCTTTTCCATGGGAACAGGAAGGGACATCGGACCTTGGATATGCATGCTCGCCTACGCCTACGGTAGCCCAAACGTAATGTTCAGCCTGAGCGGGATAGCCTGCTACAGTCCAAGAATTTCAGCCGTGGAAACCGTCCAAGGCGATTACTGCATAATCGACGCCGGTCAGTGGCTGGCTGATCGCTACGAGAGTCCAGCGTACAAGACCCCCGAGTGCATCGTGGTCTGGGGCTACAACATCCCTGCGACGTGTCCGGACAATGTATTTGGTCACTGGATAATCGACCTCATGAAAAGAGGGGCGAAAATCATCGCGATCGATCCACGGTTATCTTGGTTTGCATCGAGGGCGACGAAATGGCTCAGACTTAGACCAGGAACAGATGGCGCTTTGGCGATGGGTTTCCTGAACGTCATAATCAACGAAAGGCTATACGATGAAGGCTTCGTTGAAAAATGGACCAATGGACATCATCTGATTCGACGTGATACCGGGGAACTGCTTCGGGAGAGCGACCTAGTTGATGGCGGATCTCAGAGCAACTTTGTGGTCTGGGATGCCGAGAACGAAAAGCCCGCCATCTGGAACTCGGACGAGGCTCAGTACCAGTCACCAAACGTGAAACCAGCACTGACAGGGGATTTTGAACTCAACCTCAGAGATGGAACGCGGGTGCAGACCAGAACTGTCTGGGATGTATTCTGCGAGGAAGTCAACACGTATCCCCCCGAGCGCGTAGCCGAAATCACCCTGGTCCCGGAGAAAGACATCAGGGACGCAGCGATCTTATACGCAAAGAGCAAACCGGCATCCATACACTGGGGGGTCCCTATCGACATGACCCCCGCAATCACCCCCACAGCCCAAGCAATAACCTGCCTCTGGTGCCTAACGGGAAACTTGGACGTGCCCGGCGGGAACGTGATCTCCCGTTACGCCTTCGACGCGGTTGCGTATGCTCTTCCCGGGGCGGAAGGGGTGATCAAGCTGAAGTCCAAAGAAGTCGACAAGAAGAGGATTGGAGCAGATCGGTACGGGCCTTTGAACAAGTTCATCTGGCGTGCCCAGACAGACTTGGTTCTTGAACAGATATTCACAGGAGACCCCTACCCTATCAAAGGCATGTGGATACAGGCGTGCAATCCGATTGGCGGCATAGGCATGGACCCGAAAAGATGGGTCGAAGCCATCAAGAAGCTTGAATTCGTAGTTGCCGTCGACCTTTTTCACACCCCCACGACCGAGCTGGCCGACATCATCCTGCCGGCGGCGACCTTCCTGGAAAAGGACGGGGTCAGGAGCTGGTGGGTGCCCCTTCAGACCATTAACAAGGTGATAACAGTCGGCGAGTGCAAACCAGACGTGGAGATAAACTTCGAATTAGCCAAGAGATTTGACCCAGATTTCAGATGGGATACGATCCATGATCTCTTCAATGACATCCTAAGGCCGTCCGGCATGACCTTCCGTGAACTGCAAGACAGAGGCGGCTGGGCTCTGCCGCAAGAAGGCCTCCCTAGCGCCCCGTATCACAGATTCGAGAAGGGGCTACTGCGGAAGGACAGAAAACCCGGATTCCGAACTCCGTCCGGGAAGGTCGAGCTATACTCTTCCCTCCGTGAGGAGTGGGGGCTGGAACCCCTGCCCCACTACGAGGAGCCTCCATTCACACCCATCAGCCAACCGGAGCTGGCGAAGAAGTACCCCCTGATCCTGTCCACTGGAAGGCGGTCGCCGGTCTACTTCCACTCGGAACACAGGAACATCCCTTGGCTTCGGCAGATCCATCCACGTCCCCTTGTTGAGATCCACCCGGACACAGCAAGGTCGTTGGGAATCACAGATGGGGAGTGGATCTGGGTCGAGAATTGGCTTGGGAGATGCAGGTTCAAGGCGAAAGTCACCCCCGTGGTGCCTGAATGGATGGTGATGGCGGAGCACGGCTGGTGGTTCCCGGAGAAGGACGGGGCGGAGCCAACGCTCTTCGATGTCTGGAAATCGAACGTTAACCAGCTCATTCCCATGGGGTATCAAGGAAAAGACGGCCTAGGAGCACCCATCAAGCACTTGCTCTGTAAAGTCTACAAGGTTTCAGCGGAGGATGCCAGTCATGAGTAGGGGAACCAAATACGGACTCCTAATAGATTACGAGTATTGCACGGGCTGCTTTGCATGTCAAGTAGCGTGTGCCCAGGAGTATCGCAGACCGGAGGGGATGGTGGGGATGCAGGTGACCGAAACGGTCCAAGTGCTGCCCAACGGCAAACCGTATCTTTCGTTCATTCCGTCTCCCAGTGAACTTTGCAGCCTATGCGTAAACCGTACGAGCAAAGGTCTCGAACCTGTATGTGTAAAGCATTGCATGGCCAGATGCATCAAACATGGGCGAATCGAGGATCTAGCCAAGGAAATGACCAGGAAGGGGAGAATGGCGCTCTGGGCACCTCACTGGTCTTCTATCGGTAAGAAGATAGAGTCCAATCAATAGAAGAGCGAAGTCTTCTGCGAAATATTAACGCGCCAATAGGGAGTGTCACCTTGCCAAGTGTATTCTGGTGGCGACTTGATTGCTCAAGGTTTCCCGAGTCCAAAAAATTCACCCAGGTAAGATCGAGACGCGAGCGCCATGCTGCAACTCAAGCTGAACAATAGTGGATCTATGAAAATTGGAACACGGAATCTTGTGCCCATTTCTGGCAGCAAGAACGTCTTGGATCCCCGCGGATCCGCCACGAATCTTGAACTGCCCTCGGAATTTCAGTTGAAGTCATCTAGGTATCTTGAAGCGAGCATAGCAAGATGATAAATTTGGTGAGACTGTAACGGCAATCGTCAGGAGAGAATTGTAATGAAGAGTGGTCATATCAAAAGGATACCGTATATCAGAATTGGCGTGTCAGATCTAGAAAAGTCAGCGTCCTTCTATGGAGACATTCTTGGTCTCGAGAAGATAAGTGAATGGTCCACTGGTGCAATCTTTGACATAGCTGGAGTAGAGCTTGGTTTGGAGACAAAAGGGAAACCGGAAATCTTTCTGCTCGTTGACGACGTTGACAAAGCCTATCGAAATCTCAAAGACAAACGAGTCAAATTTGTTACTGAACCCAAGGATCAGGCTTGGGGCGGTCGAACGGCTACTTTCGTCGACCCTGACGGAACAACGTTCACTATCGAGTCGTTCAAATGTAGAGTCTGTCGGAAAATCTGTCAGAGTTACCGCGAACTTCTTGAAGAACATCTGAGAAAGCATGGATGAAAGCCCTCCCTCCACCGGCACGCCAACCCATAAGCTCTAGCTGACAGGATCGGATTGGATACTGAGAGCCAGATGGTCCGCTCTGCACACTCATGAGCGCTTTCACGACGAGCAAGAGCGGGCAAAGTGGCAGGACCCGGAAGCCATACTGCTAGACATAGGCTTGAGGCCCGGTCTCACGTTCATAGACGTAGGATGTGGCGACGTTTTCTTTGCTCTACCAGCCGCGAGAGTCGTCGGCAGAAAGGGTAGAGTCTATGCCGTTGACGCAAGCACCCAGGCCATAGCCGGTCTGAGGAGGAAAGCTACCGCGGAAGGTGTAGGAAATCTCACGGCGAGAGCCAGCAAGGGCCGAGGAGACGATCTTTTGCGAGGCCTGTGCTGACATCGTTTTCTTCGGCATAGTCCTTCACGACTTCAGTGACCCGGCTCGAGTCTTGTCCAATGCGAGGACGATGCTCAAACGTGACGGACGATTGGTTGACCTAGACTGGAAGAAGGAACCGATGGAGCTCGGCCCTCCATTGACGATAAGGTTCAGCGAGCATCAAGCGGTTCGTCTGATTGAGTCGGCCGGCTTCAAGACCGTGGCTGTGAGGGAGTCCGGGCGTTATCATTACCTAGTGATCGCAAGACCCTGAGCCACGGTCAGGCACTTTGGCTAGCTCACTGACTTGCCGTGGCAAGCAGATCACTTGATCACGTGCAAGTCCTCATTCGCACTGCTAGTCGTGACGAGACGGACTAACTAGCAAGGCGACTCAGAATTTCGTCTAAGGTGAGTGTTTCCTCAGCGCGTTTCTTCATGTCCCTAAGCTTGTATCGGCGTGACTCGATTTCCTTAGGGCCTACTATCAAGGCGTAGCGTACTCCGAGTGAGTCGGCGTACTCAAGCTGTTTCGTGAGCGGTTTGCGCTTCACGTCAACGTCGCACGGAATTCCAAGGCCGCGCAGTCTGCCAGCAATCTCGAGCGCCTGCCCCCTGACCTCATCATTAACAGCTACAACGAAAATCTTGCCGACCTGCGTCAGCTTCGGCAAGACTCCGGCGCGTTCGAGTGAGATCAGGAGTCTCTCAATGCCTCCCGCGACGCCTGTTGCGGGGACGTTCCTTTTTCCGTAGATTGCGCAGAGCTTGTCGTATCTTCCCCCGCCAAGCACAGCCCCGACATCCTCGCCTCCCCTGTCGAACGCCTCGAAGACAATTCCGTCGTAGTATCCGATTCCCCTAACGACGCTCATATCGTAGCGGCAGCGGTCCAACTTGCCGAAGTCTCTGATTGCGGCGGCCAGCTCCACCAGCTGCCTATAGCCGAGCTCCGCCTCGCTACCCTTCGCCTGTATCTCAGATATCTCTCCGAGAACTTCAGAGGGGCTGCCGCGGATTGATGTGAACGTCACAAGCGAGTTAACCAGCGCATTGTCCAAACCTTCTGAGCGGAGCTCCGCCTCGACCGACTCTTTCGGAATCTTCCGTGTCTTGTCGACGATTCTAAAGATCGCTTCGATCTTCTCCTGCTCCCTAGCGCCTAAGCCCTCAACGAAGCTTTGGATGACCTTGCGATTGGAGATGCGGACTTCGAAGTCCTTCAACCCGACGTTGTCGAGAATGTCCATGCTGAGCGCAATGATTTCTGCATCTGCTGTTGGGTCGTCTGATCCGAAGATTTCGGCGTCCCATTGGGTGAAGTACCTGTATCGGCCATATTGGGGTTCGTCGTATCGCCAGTTGCCGCCAATTGAGGCGAGCTTGACGGGCTCGGGCAGGTCGGAACGGCCTGCCACCATGCGGGCCATACCAACTGTGAGGTCGAATCTGAGGCCGATGCTACGGCCTGCCTTATCGTTGAACCAGTAGATCTCATCCCTGATCGCGGGCCCGCTCTTGGCTTCAAGGGTTCTGAGCTCCTCAAGGGTGGCAGGCTCCATCTCTTGGAAGGCGTATCTTCGGAACACGTCCCTTATCCTTTCGTAGACCCAGTTGCGTTTGGCCATCTCCTCAGGCTCGATATCCCTGATGCCTCTTGGCAGGGTGAACTCCTTCTCCGGCATCCCGCGCGCCTCCTCGATCCTCCCGCCCGCTATCGGATTGGACTGTGTGCTAAGTATTTTCTTGCGAACTGACTGTGTCACCGCTTATTAGGGGGACCCGCGAGTTCGGTAAAGTCCTGCTCGGTGGTGTGAACTTTATCCGCGAAGAGAAGGGGCATGTTGGCATCCGTGGTCGCCGGCCTGGTAGTTGCGGGAATCATTGGCGTGCTGCTCGAAGTGGTGGAGGTGCCGCTTGGCAGCGTCGTGGGCGCTTTCCTTGGCGGCATCGTCGCCGCTTGGCTTCTCTACAGCGCAAGAGGTAAGGCGACGGCGGCAGGATTCGCCGTGGGCATCGTGGCTTTCCCCCTTCAGCTTTCGATCTACATAGTGCTGCTATCTTCGGGACTTTATTCGCCGCCGATTCCGGAACCGTCCCCAACAACTTCAGAGATACTCATCGCGCTTGTCGTCACAGTAGTCTTGCAGATATTCGCCGGCAGTATCGGAGGCCTGCTTGGAGGAATACTTCACCACCCGCCTCTTGGAGCAGTCGCGCCAGCTCGCCCCCACCTGCCGCCGCCTCCGCCGCGTCCCGAGAAGTACTGCGTTCAATGCGGTGCGGGCTTGGCGGAAGAAACCTCAGTGTGTCCTGCATGTGGCGCAAAACAGCCCCAGTAATGGCTCACGAAGACCGGTGACTGTCAGGTTAAACCTTAAGGAAGTCGAGTGAGTAGTAGACGATATCGGTTCTCCTGTCGACCACGGCAAGTATCAGATCTTTCTTGTCCAGCGTTGCTCTCTTGAGTAGTCTGCGCAGGGTCTTGAGGTCTGCCTCGCCGCCTTCGTAGACGATGTAGACGTACCTCCTCATCGGCCCTTTTCCGTGGATCTCGAAGTCGAAGACAGGGCATTCCCGAACGATGTAGCCTCTGTCGCGCATGTCGCGGTAGACGAGGTACTTGACCCAAACCTCTTCCTGGTGCCCGGAAAGGGCTCTGACAAGTTCTTCGAAGGTGACCTTCTCCTCATTCTCGTCTTCAACAGTGATTCTCCCTTTCTCGAGGAGGTAGAACGCTTCGTGCGGCGTGAGAACTAGTTTCCTGCCTCTCAGCTCTCCAAAGCCCCGTTCTCGAATCTCCATCAGCTCTGAAGCTCTGGGAAGTGAAACCTTCCCAGCTCGCAGGAACGCCTCGTAGATCTGGAAGGGCTTGCCAGTCTCTTGTTCCCTTGCTGATTGCTCAGTCATGCTCGCTCAATCGCAGGCCATCTACATTGACGCTGCACTTTTAATGTGATCGTGTCATGCTCTACCGCGGCGTCACGGTTGGTGGACATATCGACTCTCAGGACCGTCGAATGGACTCGCAACGGCGTTCGTCTAGTTGATCAGCGGAAACTGCCCGACCGGCTTGCATTTGTGGTGTGCAAGGACTACAGACAGATTGCTCGAGCGATACGTGACATGACCGTCAGAGGAGCGCCAGCCATCGGAGTCACAGCGGCCATGGCATTGGCGCTCGCGGCAAGGCGGAGCAAGCATCGAGACGATGCACGACTCCTGCGGGATGTTGAGAAAGCTGCGGAGACTATCCGTGCGACACGGCCCACTGCCCGGAACCTCTTCTGGGCGATTGAACGGATGCTCAGTAAAGCGCGGGAAACGGCTGATCGGGGACATGATGTTCGTAAGGCCCTATTGGATGAGGCTCGGCTGATGGCGGATGAGGATATAGAAGCAAACCGCAAGATGGGCGCATTTGGCGCTCAACTGATCAACGATGGTGACACAATCCTCACGCATTGCAATACAGGCACCATGGCGACCGTAAGCTATGGCACGGCCTTTGGCGTTATACGAACAGCGGTCAACCAGGGCAAGAAGGTCAAGGTCATAGCAACGGAGAGTAGGCCCAGGCTACAAGGCGCCAAGATAACTGCCTACGAGGCCTTGTCGGACAAGATTCCAACGACCCTGATAGTTGACAGCGCTGTCGGCATCACGATGTCGAAGGGCTTGGTGAACAAAGTGATCGTAGGGGCTGACCGTATTACTAGGACGGCGTTGATCAATAAGGTTGGAACCTTCACGATCGCTCTAGCCGCGAAGCATCATGGCATCCCATTCTACTCTGCGGCGCCGATGACAACCTTCGATCTGGCCGAGCAATCGAGCAGTGTCTCAATCGAGGAGCGCGATCCAGCAGAGGTCACCGAGATTCAGGGTAGACGCATCGCACCTAAGGGCGTGAAAGTCTTCAACCCAGCCTTTGATGTGACCCCGCTTGAGCTAGTTACGGCGGTGATCACAGATCGAGGGGTTTTCTCAAGAGAACAGATCCAGAATATGACGGCCTGATCTGCGCCGAGCTCCCTCTGGTTCTCCTACGCCTGCTTCTTGAAGCTGCACAGTTCGCTCGGCTCTTCCAAGTATCTGTTGATCGTGACCTCCGCAATCATTTGGCAGTATCTAGCGATCTCGGTCAGGTTCCAAGCGATCGATCGGAGCGCAAGGGCGACGTTTCGGTTCGAGATGTCGTCCACGATCTTCTCGGATATCTTTCTGTTGTGAGCTTGCGCGCGGACGCCGTCCTCGATCGACCTGTTTGCCAAGTTCACGTCCAGCTTTGTGAACGCCTTCATCGTATTCTCCGAGATCAGCCGAACCGCCTTGTTCATGTCATCGATTTCGGCAAGCACCGACTTGTGCTTCTCGCAATCCTCATCCTTGATCGCAATGACCTCTTTGGCCGCGTTCTCTGCACAATCCGCGACCGATTCAAGATACTTGGCGACGATTCGGTTGCCAAGGGCGTGCTGTGGGTTGAAGACGCCGATATCGCGGGCAGCCGTGAGTTTCGTTGTCGCAAGGATCAGTTGACGAACTATCAGCCAGTAGATTCTGTCGCTCTCGTTTTCCATCTGTAGTACTTCTCCGGCGATGTCTTGCCGCTTCTCTAGAAGCGCTGTCATCGCTGCGTCCTGCATGGACAGCCCGACCTTGTGTAGTCTCTGTATGAGACCGCTGACGGGGAACTTGGAAGGATCTACGAAGCTTTGGATCACGACCTCCTTTGGTGTCTGCTCGACGATGCTCAAGCCCATCAGTCTCTGGACGGTGCTTCTGATCTCCCACAGATGCTCGGATGTCAGGTCTTTGCTTGACGCGATGATTATCGAGTCGCGTCCCTCGATGTAGTTTCCAGTGATGATTCGGGATAGTAGCTCGTGTTCTGCGCAAAGGTCCGCGCTGATTCTCGCTGTGGCGGCTTCTGGTTTCTCTGCGGCAACGCCGGGGATCAGTCTGAGGGAGCCATCATCCGTGCGTCGAATCGAGACGACGTTCCCCTGTTTCAGGCCCACCTGGTCGACCCAGTCGCGCGGCAGTGAGACCGTGAGTGTGGAGTGTCCTACTTTCTGTACCTTGCGAATTTCCATCGCAGTCATCTGACTAGAGGCAGTTAGGCGTGACTTGGCTTACGTTCGCGGTCACGTCATTACCTCAAAGGGAGCGGTACGTACGAAATTCGGAGTATATATATTCCGTCTAGAAAGCAAATACAATCGCTAGGTGCTCTCTGCGGAAATCTAGGGTGTATTACACCCGCTGAATCGCTGTCTCGCTCAGCTACGTCCGGCACCTCATGGCTGATATGATCCTGTGGTCTGCCCAGATCTTGCAAGTTCCCTCGGCTGATATCATCGGCGGCCCAAGCGGGCTCGCTGACGCGCACTCTTTCATGTAGAGCGGGCACTCTGGCGGGTCGATCTTGCCGATTATCACGTCCGCGCACCGAGCGTTCCTCACAAACTCCGCGCTCTCATGTCTCTGAGTTAGACCGTAGTGTTTTCGCGCGTCCAGATGAGAAAACTCCGTCTTCAAATCGAGCGCACTGTTCGGTATCATTGCGACTCCGCGCCAGTATCCCTCGTGTAGGTCAAAGACTTTCTGCATGGTTTCCTGTGCCTTGACGTTGCCCTCCCACGTCACGGAACGGGTATACTCGTTCTCCATCTCGGGCTCATTGTCGCGGATCTGTCTCAGGATCATGGCGACCGAGATGAACACGTCGAGCGGCTCGAAGCCCGAGAAGACCATGGGTTTGCGACATTCATCGAAACACGGTTTGTAGGCTTTCATCCCAGTTATCGTGGAGGCATGTCCGGCGTTGATGAAAGCATCAACCCGAAGATCCGGTGATCTTGAAACTGCTTGGACCGCCGACGGAACGTATCTGTATGATGTCAGGAAACGTAGGTTTGACGGTGGGCCCTGAAGCACCTCGTACGCAGTCGCTGGCGCGGTTGTCTCAAATCCCACAGCGAAGAAGACGAATTCCCTGCCCGGTTGTGACTCTGCGATCTTGACAGCATCATGCACACTGTAAACGATCCGAACGTCTCCACCGAGGGTCTTGGCTTCAGCGAGTGATTGTTTCGAGCCCTTGGCCCGTGTCATGTCCCCATAGGTGAGTATCGTCTTTCCGCTAAGCGCAAGGTCTACGGCTGCATCGATATCAGCAGCAGGGGTCACACATACTGGGCAACCTGGGCCAGCACGAACTTCTACGGTTTGAGGCAGTAGGCTCCTCACGCCGTGGTGTGTGATCGTCCATTCATGCGACCCGCATACGTGCATGATCAAAATACTTCGTCCGATATCTTGGCTGAGCCGATTGATCGCGCTTGCGATCTTCTTTGCCAGCTCAGGGTCCCTGTACCCATCTAGGACTAACGAAGTGATCACCATCCTGTGGATTTCGCCGACTCCTCGTAGGCTAGAATCTCTCTCCAGTAAGAGAGGGTCTTCTCCGCCTCCTTCTCGTCCATCACCTGTATTGCGTAACCCGCATGAACGAGCACGTACTGGCCGGGCCTCGCGTCAACGAGTGAGATGTTGATACCGTCCCTGGCGGTACCCTCGCCGAAGTCAACTTTGGCGAAGTCGCCCTCTGTGCTGACGACTCGGCCCGGAAATGCGAGACACATGGAGACCTTCGCAGGGATGCAAACGGAAACTATTAGGGTTATTGGGGGCAGCGTCTCGGACGTATGTACGCCTATTCCTTAAACAACAAAGGGATAGCAACCTCGCGCATCCTGCGAGACTGCAGCAGCATTTGCTTCGAGAAGCCTCCAGATGAGGATGAATCATTCAGATCCCCTATATCCGCTGTCATAGTCTCGCTGACGTAGGAGATGATTGATCTTTGCGAAGGAGACTCCTGTCTGTGCTGTTTGTGGCTTTGATTGCCATTGCGCTAGCGGTCCCGATCCATCAGGCCGTGGCAGATGAGGCACGTGGCCTCATGGCCGGAGATCTGCTAAGAATGGAGTCGGTCAGAGGCATTGCCCGCGACCCCAGCACCAGCAAGACCGCGAAGGCGACTCTAACCTTGACTCTTTCCGTAAACAGTATCAACAATGCGCGCGTCGAGTTCACTGTAGCGAGCGGACAGATCTCAATCGGCGACAGTGTTTACACGATCACATCAGGCGCGGGACACGCGATCGCTCGGAAGTTCGGCTGGATCATGCTTCATGGGAAAGCGATGCTTCCGAATGGTAGCGTCTTCGAGTTTCGTCTTGAGGGCATACTCCACCTTGAGCGCGTAGGGCTTGCAGTTGCGGGTCTGATGGGAGGAATTGGTGACGAGAGCGGACACAGCCGAGTAAGACTTGTTGTCAGACTGTCGAGGGTTTGATGCGAAGGCAAAGGCGGTGTCGAGAACTATGAAGTCCTCGCGGCCGCAACAGCTTGTCCGAACGAGACGCCGCCGTCTCCGGGCGGCACCGTCTCGTGTACCAAGAAGCGAAGCCTCTGCTTCTCTACGATCTCCCTCAGATTGCATGTGATCTGTTCATTACATGCGACGCCGCCAGTGAAACCGATAGCCTTGACACCCAAGTTCATCGCTGTTTCGATTGCGCTCTCCCCCAGTGATCGCGCCATGTAGGCTTGGGTTGAGTATGCAAGGTCTCGAACGCTTAACCGTCCAAGGCTCGCGAAGATCTCACGAACCATTGGAGTCGTCTTTATCGATTGCCCACTGAGTGCCGGCTTGAGATTGAGCCTATCCGTCCCGCCAATCGAGGCGGACTCAAGTTTCATCGCCGGCTCGCCTTCGTATGTACGCTCGTAGCAGAGACCTAGGATGGCGGAAACGGCGTCCAATACACGCCCGCAACTGGTCGTCAAAGGCACTCCTGGAGACCCAAGCTGCTTCAGGATCAAGCCCGCTTCTTCTCTTCCGTGCGGCAGTCGATTCTGTCTCTCGAACACCCACTCTGCAATCTTCGCCTCGTTCCGCAAGATGCCGGCCGCCACCCTGAGGGGATACTTTGTCGCGAGGTCTCCTCCAGGCATAGGTTGGGGTTCCAAGTGTGCAACTCGCTTGTGACCGGTTCCATCTGCGAAGATTATTTCGCCGCCCCAAGCTGAGCCATCATCTCCGTAACCATACCCATCACAACATACGCCCACGATCTCGTCGACACCGTGTTCCGCCATCAGTCCTGCTACATGCGCATAGTGATGTTGCACTGGAACCACGCGCATGCCTGAATCCTGCGCCAGCTCGTCGGCGAACTTTGTTGTGATGAAGAGCGGATGCAAGTCCCGCCCGACTGCCTCGGGTTCGCAGCCCGTAAGCATCAGCAGGTGACGCGTCGCATTCTTCTGGAATTCGAATGTCTGCAGGGTTTCAACATCGCCGATATGCTGTGTCAAGTACGCCCGCCCCTCGTACACCAGACAGGAGGTGACGTTCAGCTGGCCCCCAACGCCGAGCGTGCAGGCGTTCTTCGGAAGATTGACCGCGATCGGCGCCGGCGCATACCCTCTTGATCTTCTGAGCAGTGTCGTTCTTCCGCCGACGGATCTTGCGACTGAGTCGTCGCATCGTTGGGATATCTCGCGGTCATGCACAAGAAAGTAATCCACTACATCCTTCAGCCTCAGGAGGGCTTCCTCGTTGTCCTTGATGATCGGCTCCTCGGGCGGATTCGCACTCGTCATGATGAACGCGCGCTCGGTCGTAGCGTCGAAGAGCATGCTGTGAAGTCCCGTGTAGGGTAGCATAACGCCGATATTGTGAAGGCCCGGGGCGATCTCTTCTGAGAGATCGAAGTCTGAGCGTTTGCGAAGCAATACTATTGGTTTGACGTAGGAAGTCATCAACTTCGCTTCGGCGGGACCGACTTCAGCAAAAGATCTGGTAGCTTCGAGATCTCTCGCCATTATGGCGAGAGGTTTCTGCAGCCTGAATTTGGTCCTTCTTAGCCTTCGCACCGGCTCAGTCAGAATCGTGGAAGATGCAAGGTGGAAACCGCCGTTACCCTTCATCGCCAGAATGTTTCCGCGTTCAAGCAGCCTGCCAGCTTCGCGTATCGGGTCGACGGAATCTATGCGTTGACCGTTACTCTTGATCAAGGTCACCGATGGGCCGCAGTCACCGCATGCGACCGTCTGTGCGTGGAATCTTCTGTTGCTCGGGTTCTTATATTCGGTTGAGCATTTCTCGCACATCTCGAAAGGTCTCATGGTTGTGCGCGGGCGATCGTACGGTAAA
>Ga0315312_1002211_pt1 | contig 13739 bp, 13 predicted proteins | sample TDP7_MG_FD_203629 | JGI IMG/M metagenome (GOLD analysis project Ga0315312, IMG submission 203629) | Freshwater sediment microbial communities from Lake Towuti, South Sulawesi, Indonesia - TDP7 | ecosystem: Environmental > Aquatic > Freshwater > Lake > Sediment | place: Indonesia: South Sulawesi... | reverse complement strand
GGGAGGGGGCCTCGTCGTAACCTCCGTGGACACCTCCCTGTGCATCGATCAGGTCGTGGAGGGGCTGGGGGGCACCGTGGAACGGACCAGGCTGGGCGAGGTCCACGCGGGTCTGAGGGGGAAGGGGCGGGTCGTGATGGTCGCAGAGCCCTGGAAGATCATCGACCCCTCCTGGGGCCCCTGGGTGGACGGCGTCTACTCGGCGGTCAGGCTCGCAAAGATGCTGGACGAGGGCGGCGGAAGCGTCACGCGGCTGTTCTCGGGGATCCCGAGCTACCCCGAGGAGAGGACGAGCTTCTTCTGCCCTGAGGAGGAGAAGGCGAGGACGATGGAGCGGGTAAGTAGGGGGCTCGCGCGGGACAAGGCCGTGGCGGGCGTGTGGACCTTTGACGGGTTGAGGGTGAACTACGAAGATGGGTCGTGGATCCTCCTCAGACCCTCTGGCACCGAGCCGAAGATCCGACTGTACGCCGAGGCCAGGACTAGACGGCGACTGAGGGAACTCGTGATGATGGGGAGGAAACTCGTCCAGGGGGTTGCTCACTAGGGGGAGTGCCCGTACCCCAGGTCGGCTATGTCCACGCTGTGGTCGTAGATTCTGCACATGGAGGACGCGGCGAGGATGTACGGGGCGAACTCGGCGGGCTGGGCCTGGGCGTTCGCCTCCACCTCTCGAAAGGCGGCCTCCACGGCCTCCCGCCGGTTCCTCACGGATTCGATCAGCAGGATGTCGCGGGAGAACAGCGCCTTCACGGCGTCTTCGTGTGCGTCATACACCAGCCGGTGGAGGTCTGCCAGAGCCCGTGAAAGCTCCCTGGTCACCTTCATGCCCCCCAGCTTGACCGTGTTCTCCGCGATCTGGGTGGACTGGTCCCCGATCGCCTCCACGAGGCTCGCCCCCAGGCGGTAGTCGAGGCAGTCGATGGGCGGGATCCCCAGCTTTTCGCCCAGGTGGGGGTTTTGGATCACCGTCCGGAGGATCCTCACCAGGAGAAAGTACAGCCGGTCGACCTCGTCGTCCCTCGCGATGACGTTCCTGGCCAGGGAGGCCTCGCCCTCGAGGAGGGCGGTCACGGCGTCCCGGTGCATGCCCGCCGCTATGGTGTACTCGCGGCGGAGGATCCTCTCGGGGGGAAAGGCGGAGAGGTCCAGGAGGCACTGCATCACGATCTTGGAGTGGTTCTCCTCGATGATCTCCAGGCCGATCAGGCGGCCGGACCTCTGCTTCACCCGCTCCCGCTCCTCGGGGCTGATCCTCCCCTTCGCCTCAACGCGGATGATGTCGTACCCCAGCAGGTAGTTTCCGATGATCTCGTGGACCAAGTGGGAGGACGGACTTATCACCGCCGTCCTGGGAGCCGGCTCCACACCGTACCTCGGATCCACGACGAGGCGGCCGTCCGCCCTCTCCGAGACGCTAACCAGGGAGCCCCGGTCGAGCCGGTTCTTCTCGGCCCAGTCCTTGGGCAGGGAGACTTGAAAGGTCCCTCCGCCCGTCCTCTGAACCCTGCGAAGGTCCAAGTCAGGTCCTCCGCAAACAGCCAACGAGCCTGAATAGGGCACGTCGATTATATTAGGTTACCTCGACCACAGAACCCATTGGTCAGTGAAATATTCTCAAGTTTAACTCCCAACGGTAAGGATGTGCAAGCCCGGAACTCGTGTTCAGCCTTCACAGGGGCAAAATCGGGTGTCTCGTCGGCCGTTAAAAGATTTAATTAGCAACTGCGGTAAATAGGGAGTCGAGGGGGCCCAGCCTTGAGTGAGAGGCTTCAGAGGGCGGTGGCCCTCACCATGAGGGCCGGATACCAGCTGGAGACAGAGGCCTTCGACTTCCTCAAGGCTTTCGCCCAGACGGGGGACCCCGTGAGGCTGGTGGAGGAGGCACTCAACAAGATCGGGGACCTCTCCGAGAGGCCCCTCTTCATCGACCGGGGATTCCTGGAGGAGACGGCCGGGAGGGTCTTCCCCACCGCAGAGGAGCCGAGGCCGCCCCCGATCACCGAGGCCAGGCGTGTCTTTCGCGCCTACGCGAAGGACGTGGAGGCAGACGTGAGGGTGATGGAGGATCCCACGGAGGAGCTGGGGGGGTCGGGGTCCGTGGAGGAGTACCTGGGGTATTTTCGGGACCGCTTCGAGAGGGTTCGGAGGATCCTCCGGGAGAGGGTGGATGTCAGGGAGGCCGTGCCCCTCTCGGAGGCTCTCAGGGCCCCGGTGAACTCGAGGGTCAAGGTCGTGGGCATGGTCACGGAGAAGAGAGAGTCCAAGGGGAGGATCCTCCTGAGGCTCGAGGACATGGAGGCTGAGGCGTCGGTGATGGTTACCCCGGGGTCCTCCCGGGAGGTGCTGGAGAGGGCGAGGATGCTGCTGCTGGACCAGGTGATCTGCGTGGGCGTCGTGAAGGGGAGGAACGACCTCCTCATCGCGGAGGAGCTGATCTGGCCCGATGTGCCCCAGAGGAAGCCCCAGAAGGCCCCGGACCCGGTCTTCGCCGCCCTCATCTCAGACCTCCACGTGGGAAGCAAGGCGTTCATGGGGGAGGCCTTCCAGCGGTTCATCCACTGGCTGAGGGGAGAGTTCGGGGACGCGGGTCTGAGGAGGACGGCGGGCCACGTGAAGTACGTGGTCATCGCTGGCGACCTAGTGGACGGGATCGGGGTGTACCCCAACCAGATCGAGGAGCTGGCCACGACGGATGTCTACGAGCAGTATCGGGAGGTGGCGGGGCTCCTCGAGCAGATCCCCGACTACATCGAGGTGATCTTCATCCCCGGAAACCACGATGCCTCCCGGAACGCGCTGCCCCAACCGGCCATCCCACGGGGGTACGCGGAGCCCCTGCACGAGGCAAGGAAAGTCCGCTCCCACGGAAACCCCTGCACGATCGGCCTCCACGGGGTGGAGCTGCTCCTGTACCACGGCCGCAGCCTCGACGACGTGGTCGCGTCCATCCCCAACGTCAGCTTCCAGACCCCCGGGAGGGCCATGAGGCTCCTCCTGCAGAGCCGCCACCTAGCCCCCGTCTACGGGAGCCGAACCCCCATAGCCCCGGAGAAGCGGGACTTCCTGGTCATCGAGAGGCCGCCGGACATCTTCCACGCCGGCCACGTGCACGTGCTGCAGTACGAGACGTACCGGGGAACCCTCCTGGTGAACTCGGGCGCCTGGCAGAGGCAGACGGAGTACCAGCGGAAGATGGGACTGACCCCCAACCCCGGGATCGTCCCCATAATCAACCTCCAGACCCTGGAGATCACACCCGTCGCCTTCACCTCCGGTTAGCTGGTTAAAGGCCGAGCTTCCTCTCAGATGTGGTGTCCCCGCGCACTATCTTCTCATTCAAATCAAACAGACTTACTAGGGAGCTAAATGCGGCCCCGCCTCACTCATTTGCCGTTACACACGGAATTGCCCAGGCACCCTTATTCCTTTTTCCTTTCCCATGAGGCCGACGCGGCCTCGGCAACCTGGGTGCAGGGGACACCGTCCACCGTGAAGTCCTCGAAGGAGTAGCTGAGCCTCCACTTCTTGGCCAGCGAGTAGAGAGACTTGGAGATCGAGCCGATATCCCGGTCGTGACGCTGATACTCGGTCATGAGGAGTCGGGCGAACTCAAGGGCCTCTTCCTTTGTCTTGGCTTCCATGCTCCAACCCCCAACGTGGACTGGGATGGGTGTAGAGTCATTAAGGGTTTGTGAATGGGCAGTCAGTAAGACTCTTCCTTCTCTGAGGTTCGTACCTTAACTTATCCCGTCTACCTTTCGGGACCCGGGGGCTCCCGAATAACCCGGCACAACGGCTTTCGAGAGAAGCCCGTCCTCAATCCTAAGGAATGTCCGAATCCTTCGCCAGACACTTCGGCATGTGGCTCAACAGACGGCCGAGCCTGTCGTCGCCGGCGAAAACCTCTCTAACAAGGCTACGCGCGACGCCCAGCCGGATCTTCTTCGTGCGCCCGTAACGCCCGAGGCTCACCAACCGGGCGTTCAGCAACCCGATCACATCCAGCTCGTTGATCAGGCTACTCACGCGCCTCTGGGTGAGCGGGGAGAGTCCGGACTCGCCGCATATCTCGCGGTAGACCTCGTAGATGTCACCGGTTGTGGTGTAGCTGGCCCTCGCCCTGCCCAACAGGTAGACGCTGCAGACAACGAGCTTGGAGTGGGACGGGAGATTCCTCAGGGCCTCTAGGACCCGGTCGTGCTCGATCCTCTCTTCAGCCTTTCTAACGTGATCCTCTAGGATCCTCTCAGCGCCCTCCCTTTCGGCCAGCTCACCCGCCACACGGAGCAGGTCGATGGCCCGCCGGGCGTCACCGTGCTCCGCGGCTGCCAGGGCAGCGCAGAGGCTCACAGCGCCGTCGGATAAGGCCCCGTCATGAAAGGCCAGTTGGGCGCGATCCAAGAGGATGTCCTGGAGTTCGGAGGCGTCGTACGGCCTGAAGACGGCCTCTTCCTCACTCAGAGAACTCAGGACTCGAGGGTCGAGGAACTCCTTGAAACGAAGGTCGTTGGAGATCCCCACGAGCGACGCCTTGCTCTGCCGCAGACTCTCATTTATCCTCGTTAACTCATAGAGAAGGACATCTCCGCGACCTTCTACCAGGGCATCTATCTCATCCAGGACAGTGATGAAGAGGAGCCTCTGGGCGTCCAGGCCCTCCCTGAAACGGTCAAAGACCTCCCCCAAGGCGAAGCCAGTGAACGGGATCCTCACGTCCAAGGCATCGCATAGATGGGAAAGGATCCGATACTCGGTACCAGCCAACCGGCAGTTCACGTAACAGACGTTTACGGGCGCCCCCAGCTCCCTAGCCCTGCCCATCAGCCTACCCAACACATACTTTACCACCGCCGTCTTACCCGTGCCCGTCTTGCCGTAGACTAGGATGTTGGAGCACCGGGAGCCACGCAGGACAGGGGCCGCTATTTCCCCTACACAATGGATCTGCTCCTCGCGATGTGGTAGCTTCTCGGGAACATAATCGTGCCGCAGCACCTCCCTGTCCCTGAAAATGTGGGTGCTCCTAAGTGAGCGCTCGAAAACCTCCTCTAGAGCGTCAGACTCGACCACCCCGCTGACCTCCCCAACTCACACACCCCTCCGTTTCCTATGGAATAGCCTTTTGGTGTACAGGAGACATTCCTTATCATAAAGGAATAGTCTCCGCTAATTGTCTGGTATATACCGCTTAATTGTTTTTGTAGAGTAATTTTGACTGTTCCGGGAATTTTTCCAAAAGGGGGTCCTAGCTTAGTGCGGGGCCCTTCGGTGCAGTGGAAATAGGGGGGTTGGGGAGAGTTGGATGAGGAAGGTACCCTATTGATTTTGCGATGTGTATGGATCGATGACGGCTTGTACGGGTCGGCGAAGTTCGGAATGCGCGTTTCAGTTGGATTACGCCTAACAATTGTGGCACTTCCAGGGGACGGTGAGGTGGTGTCGACCTCTCATCCTCGTTAGGAGGCTCACACCGTTCACACTAGCTGAAGTGAAATGTGAAATAATGAGCTGTAAACATTTGTGAACCTTGAGGGCTGAGAGATTTTTTGCACCTCTCTCCTTTAAAACCGCCTTCTTTTCATCCTCATTTTTTAAGATAAGGGACCCCTAGATTTCCATTAGAGAAAAGAAAACCACGATGTTTTTCCTCGTTTTCCTTGAATGGTCTTCAAGGTGAAGTTTGTGAAGGTAGAAGGATGGAGATTTATCTTGATTTTTATTTTTCACTGGATTTTCAGGTCTTTTACTTTCACCGTTCCACCACAATTTCTTTAACTGTGAACCCTTAACTCCTAAGCCTCTCGCCGGGTGTTTGCGGATGCCCGTTCGGAAGATGAGGGTGGACGTATACGATGAGGCTGGGAACCGGTACACCATTACCTTTGAGGGTTGGGTGACAAGAGACAAGGCCATCCGCGTCTTGGACCTCGTGGAGCTCCTTGGAGGCATGCCTGGGTCAGGTCCAGAATGGGCTCGGCAAGACTCGGATATTTCCAAGGTTGACAAAGCGCGGTTGATCGTGGAAAAACACTTTCCCCTCACATGGTTCTCTTCTAGTGACGTTCAGGCCCGGTATGAGGAGGAGTTCAAGGAGCCGATCAGCCTCAGCACGGTTTCGACCTACCTTTCCCGCATGGCCAAACGCAAACTCCTCACGGTGGAGGGGACTTCTAGGAAACGGCGTTACAGACTCATAACCGAGGTGGCTCAACTTATAAAACCCGCCCTCAGGCGCCAACCTCTGACGTCTTCTTGAGGATCTTCAACATCTCCTCCTTGATGCGGTAGGTGTAAGGCTTCTTGCTGGTGTCCCGCTCCACGTAACCGTTCTCGTACAGCTTTCCCATCAGACGGGCGGTGTGCTCCCTTGAGAGCCGTATCCTCTCCCTAATCTCAGGCGCCGTTCTCGCCCCTTCTTCACTCAGGATCTCGAGCACTTCCAACTCCGTGTCCGTTAGAGGAGCCAACACCCTTTCTCTCTTGATTGGAATAGCCGCCCCCATACTCGCCTCCGGTGCCACAGGGGCTGACCGCACGGCCCCCTCTACCTCAGCCATCTTTTGCATCAGCTCCGTCTGCTTTGAGGCCAACTCCTCATTTTTCTTGTTAAGACGGTCAAGCTGTTCCGACAATCTCACCCCACTCTCTGAAAGTTTCGCCACACTCGCGGCGACATCTCTCAATCGCCCCTCCACATCCTCCATTCTCCTCACCTCCCCGCTCCCTAATGAAAGGGATTCCACTTGGCGGGTGAGGGCATGAACTGCACCCTCCTGCCTCTCCAGCTGCTTATTAAAACTCACAATGATGTCGTCAACGACCTCCTTCGCCCCTTCATAGCCCTCCTGGGCCCTTCTTATGCGCCGGTAATATAAGACCGCCACCCCCGCTGTCAGGAGTAGCAGGAGGGCTGTGAACGCCAGAGGCAGATCGTAGCCCACAGGATCCCCCCTCGCTACCAATCTATTGTAAGACCACAAGATAAGTCTATGGTTTCGGACCGAGATAACCGTGGCCTCAGCCATCATCGTGTGACATCACACATCACAACCTCGGACTCCTGTGCCTTCCGATAATTTTCTTCCGCATTTTTTCATGTTACAGCCTCAGAAATCAAGCTTTGCGGTGCGCGCGTAGGCACTCCTTCATAATGGATCATGTGAAATTGATGTTGTTGGGCATTTCTTTATTTCCGCTACGATCATTTTCAGAAATCAATATTCGAATACGAAGGCGTGGATGGAAAGAGGTCCAACGTGATACGGTTGTGATTCCGAGATGACAGTGTGATATCACGATTCAGGAGACGAATAAGCCATATAATGGCAAAACGCCGTCGTGATGGAGGCCTCTGATGGCATTTGCTTAAAACGCTCGATTGTGACATGTAAAGGCGCAGGGGTCATGGTTCGCAACTGTACAGGACTCAGGCCTAAAATGACATGTTTGCTCCTCAAACTCCTTTGCGTAACGTATTTTACCACTCTAATATGACCGCATATACTGTTCAATTAGGAAGATATATTTTTGACTATTATTTCCCCACGGATACGGACCGAAAGACTTTTCTACTTTGTATACGAAAACGTATTCAATAGGGCCTCCCGCCTGGTGAATAGAATTGGGCTTAAAGATGGGGGTTCAAAGCTGGCTAAAAAGCTTGTTGGAGGATTCAATGGTAAAAATATTTATAAAAAACAGTAATCTCACAAAAACACAGTTAGAAACGTTCTTGATTGATGTATTAGCGGAAAATATGGCTGGAAAAACGCTTAAATATGATGATAAAGCCCGAATGCGACTTCTGAGGGGTGGGGTGAGCCGTGGCGCGTTTAACAGGACGTTGAGGCAGGCCAGGGTTAATGTTATCCGGTCCGTGTACACGGTTCTTCTTCTCGGGTACCTCGGAGTCTTCGAGACGACCAGTCTAGATCCATACCTGGAGGTTGCAAACAAGCTCCAAACATACTTAAGTGCGTACAGAGGCACCGGGAAGGAACAGAGGGGGATGGAGGAACAGGCGCGGATCATGAACATGCTCCGTGCAGAGCTGGAGTCCAGTCTAGAGGACCTTTCAAGGCCAAAAACACCCTCGAGGAAGATGTGATATCACAGATCACAAATCGAGATCACGCCTCCAGTCATGAACTTCTCGTGCTGGTAGGCCCTAACGCCCGGGGAGTGAACAAACTTTTAAGCACTAATATTATACTACTGGGGAGCGTAGGGGTCAGGGGCCGGTATGGGTAGAAGGCGGAGGAAGGTAGTTCGCATTCCTAAGAAGCGGTTGCCAAAGATTTTTCTTTGTCCTCGCTGTGGGAAGGAGGCGATAAGGATTGAGTTCCTGCGAGACCAGGGACGGGTCACGGTGCGGTGTGGAAGCTGCGGCTTGACAGATTCGTTAACCCTGAAGCCCGCGGTTCAGGAGATCGATATGTACTGCCTCTTCACCGACAGGTTCTACTCGGGTGCGATCAGCGAATAGCGGGGACTCGGTGTGGTTGGCAAGGTGGAGAGATACCTCCTCGAAAGGATTCGCGGAGAGGGGGCTATCCACATCACCCTCATTGACCTCTGCCCCCTGGAGAAGGCGACCCCTCAGTTCGCGTCCCATGTGGCCTGCGAGGCCGAATCCTGCCAAACAGCGGCCATCATGATGGGCGGCTCCTCCCTCGTCCTGACCTCTCACTTGGACGCGGCTGCAAAGGCGGTGAAGAAAGCGGTGAGCATTCCCGTGATCCTCTTCCCCAACAATGTGACGGGTATCAGCAGGTACGCCGATGCCATCTGGTTCATGTCTCTCCTCAACTCTTCAGATCCGTACTTCATCGCGGGGGCCCAGGCCCTGGGGGCTCCTGTGGTGAGGAAGTTCGGCTTGGAGCCTATTCCGCTGGGGTACATTGTTGTGGGATCCGGAGGCTCCGTGGGGGTGATAGGCCACGTTTCTCCGATACCGTACGACAAGCCCGACCTCGCCGCGGCGTACGCGCTGGCCGCTGAGTATCTCGGGATGCGCTTCGTTTATCTGGAGGCTGGATCCGGCGCGGGTCAACCGGTGCCGGCGGACATGATAAGGAAGGTGAAGGATGTCGTCGATGTTCCCCTGATTGTGGGTGGGGGCATAAGGACTGGTGAACAGGCGAGGGAGGTGGTGAGGGCCGGGGCGGATGTGGTGGTTACCGGAACCGTGACGGAGAGGCCTGGAGTGAAAGGTATAATTAGGGAGTTGATAGAAAGTATTAGGCTGGGTAGGAGGGATTGACTTGACCTCGTTCGAGCACTACTTCGGCGCGCTGAAGAGGGCTCTGGGGCGTGACGACCTCTACGACCTGTGGCCGGACTTCGAGTCACAGTACGATGAGAAGGAGTACGCGTGGACTATCCTTCGGGGGCTGGGTGAGGTCCTGCTTCTTAATTGCGGTAGTTGCGACGGGCCTTCGGACCTGAGGCACAGCCACTGCAGAAGCTGTGTCGAGAAGCGCGGAGAGATCGCCAAGGAGGCCTTCCAGAAGGCGACGGGGCGGGCCAAGGATAAATGGCCGACCCTCGTTCTGTGCCGGATTCACACGGAGTGAGCTGTGCACCACTCTCGTCTAGGGAAGGAATGGCCCGTTGGCCGCTGTGATGAGCCAGGGGTATCGCCGGTACGTTTCGGCCCTTGAGGAGGGCCTCGAAAGCCTATACGAGGTCGCAAAAAGAGCGAGGAAACTTGGATTAGACCCCGTCCCTCATCCGGAGCCCGAGGTAGCGCGGGATCTGGCGGGTCTCGTTGAGGGATTTATTGGGCCTTCTGGGGTCGGTGAGCGCATAAGGGAGCTAAGCAAACGGTTGTCTCGGGAAGAGGCCGCCTTCAAGATAGCGGAGGAGATCGTCCACGGAAAATTCGGGCACATGGAGGAGCGTGAGGCGGCAGAGCAGGCTGTGAGAACCGCCCTGGCCATATTGACCGAGGGCGTCACCGCCGCCGTCTACTCAGAGGGCATCGCCCAGGTGACCATCAAATCGAACTCCGACCGGACCAGGTACCTGGCCGTCTACCTCGCGGGTCCCATACGCTCCGCCGGAGGCACCGAGACGGCCCTGACCCCGGTCGTCGGGGACTTCGTCCGGCGGCTGCTTGGGCTGGATCGTTACAAGCCGACTGACGATGAGATTGGGCGTTTCATCGAGGAGCTGAGGTTGTATGAACGGGAGGTAGGCCGGTTCCAGTATAGCATCTCCGATGAAGCACTCAGATACGCGGTTCAGTGCCTTCCTGTGGAGGTAACCGGCACCCAGTCGGATCTAGTAGAGGTGTCGTCTTACCGCAACCTTCCCCGCATCGAGACAAACCGGGTACGCGGCGGGGCCCTGCGTCTCGTAAACGACGGCATCATAGGACGCTCGGCAAAGGTGCGGGCGGTGGTGGAAAAGCTGGGGATTGAGGGATGGGGCTGGCTGAAGGAGATCGAGAAGATCAAGGAGGGGCACAAGGAGTCGGGTGTTATGAATGAAGAGGAGGGGGCGGCTCGCTTTATGGAGGGCGATACCGCGGGCCGTCCTTTCATATGCTTTCCGTCGAGGCGGGGCGGGTTTAGGCTTCGCTACGGGAGGGCCAGGAACACCGGCCTCGCGGCGGTGGGCCTCCACCCGGCGACCATGAGGGTTCTTCAGGACTTCATCGCCGGGGGAACCCACTTGCTCACTGAGCTTCCCGGGAAGGGAGGGATTGTTCTCCCGGTGGATGCGATAGAGCCCCCAATTGTCCGTCTGGGGGACGGTTCGGTTGTCCGCGTTTCGCTCCAAAACATTGAGCAGATAGGCAACGACATAGACAAGATTCTCTTCGTTGGTGATATCCTCATCGGGTTTGGTGATTTCTTAGAAAACAATAGGGACCTCCTCCCCTCGGGCTTCACCGAGGAGTGGTGGTGCGAAGAGCTTCGCAAGAGGATCCAGCAGAGCTTCGGGAACGACCTGAAGAAAGCCGCAGACGCCACCGGGATTTCGGTTGAGAGGCTTCAGGCCCTTTTAGACCATCCCCTGACCAACAGGCCTACCGCCGAAGAGGCCTTGACCCTGTCCTCAGCCATCCACGTTCCCCTCCACCCAAGTTTCACATTTTTCTGGTCGGACATTTCAGCCGAGGAATTCGTTGAGCTGCGGCGGTGGGCCCTAGACTCTAAGCTTGAGATAAAAGACAAGCTTGTCTCTGGGATAACCGGTGCAATGCGAGAACCGGTGAAGGGCTGCCTTGAGCGGATCTGGGTGCCGCACAGGGTCACCGAGGAGGGCATCAGGGTCGAGGGCGACGAGGCGCGGGTCTTGGCTTTCTGCCTCGGGACACACGCTCCCAGTGGGAGGGTGAGCCACACGAAGCCGGTGCTCGAGGTCATCAGGGACCTTACCGGCCTTGAGATCAGGGAGAAGGCCCCGGCCACCGTCGGCGCCAGGATGGGGCGTCCTGAGAAGGCGAAGAGGCGTGAGATGAAGCCCATGGTTCACGCCCTCTTTCCCGTGGGGCTGGCGGGCGGCCCCCAGCGGGACCTTGTGAAGGCGTCCAGCCGGGCTGCGGTGGAGGTGGAGATTTCTAGGCGTCTATGCCCCCGGTGTCGTGCCTCCACCTTTCTGGTCAGGTGTCCTAGGTGCGGGTCGGAAACCGTTCTACAGGCCCTCTGTCCTCGGTGTGGGAGGACCCTGGAAGGGGCCATCTGTCCCGTCTGCCGGGTCTCGGCGAGGAGCTACGAGAAGCAACCGGTCAACCTGAAGGAAATGATGGATGAGGCGCGCAGGAAGCTGGGCTACAACCCGTCCCTCGTGAAGGGCGTGAAGGGGCTGATCAACGAGACGAAGACGGCCGAGGTCTTGGAGAAGGGTATCCTGCGGGCCAAGCACGCTCTTTCCGTGTACAAGGATGGGACGGTCAGGTTTGACGCCACCAACGCGCCCCTAACCCATTTCAAGCCGGGTGAGATCGGTGCGCCGGTGGAGCGACTCAGACAGTTAGGATACCGTTACGATGTGGACGGAGACCCGTTGTCAACCCCCGATCAGATGTGTGAGCTCAAGGTGCAGGACGTGATCCTTCCTCGCAGGTGCGCGGACTACTTCCTCCGGGTGGCCGGATTCTTGGATGAACTCCTCGAGAAGGTCTATGGGCTCGACCCCTATTACCGGGTGACTGGGCCCGAGGACCTGATAGGGCACCTTGTGATCGGTTTGGCGCCTCACACATCGGTGGGGGTGGTGGGGAGGATCCTGGGCTTCACCAGTCTGAACGTCTGTTACGCGCACCCCCTGTGGCACTCGGCGAAGCGCAGGGACTGCGACGGGGACGAGGACGCCGTTATGCTGGCCCTGGATCCCCTCCTGAACTTCTCCAGGGCTTATCTCCCGGCTCAGATTGGGGGGATCATGGATACGCCCCTCTTCGTAATCTCGGTGGTGAATCCCGTTGAGGTTCAGCGGCAGGCCCACAACGTGGATGTGGCCGCGGCGTATCCTCGGACGTTCTATGAGAGTACCTGGGGGAGGGCGTCACCCCGGGAGGTCAGCGCCCTCATAGACCTGGTGGGGCATCGGCTGGGCACGGAGGCGCAGTTTGAGGGCTTTCATTACACCGTTCCCGTCTCCGACATCAACATGGGCAACCGGGAGAGCGCCTACAAGAGGCTGGGGAAGATGGAGGACAAGCTGAAGGGCCAGCTCGCCCTGGCGGAGAAGATCGAGGCGGTGGACGTGAAGACGGTGGCCTGGAAGGTGCTGACCACGCACCTCATGCCGGACATCGCGGGGAACCTACGGGCCTACTCCACCCAAGCCTTCCGGTGCAAGACCTGCAGCCGGCGGCTCAGGCGGCTCCCCCTGCGGGGAAGGTGCCCCGCGTGCGGCGGCGAGGTCTCCCTGACGGTCTACCGCGGCGGCATCGAGAAGTACCTAGAGGCGGCGAACCGGCTGGTGAAAGAGTACGGGCTCCCCGAGTACTACGCCCAGAGGCTCACCCTGGTCCAGGGGGAGATCGACTCCCTCTTCGGGGGCGGAAAGTCCAAGCAGGTGAGCCTCACGGACTTCGTGGCCTAAAGGGCGGGTAAAGGTTTTCCACGTCTGTGAGTAACTCTGTTGAGGGCCATGTTCCGGAGAGCCTACCACCCCAGGGCCTTTCTGGCCAACAGGAAGAACATCAGGCCGGGACTCGAGGCCAGGACGAGGGTCCTCTCCCTGCTCGAGGTAAAGACGGCGCACGCGAAGGCCGTGGCGCGCGAGACGGGGTTGAGTTACGCGTCGGTCCTCCACCACCTTCGCCTCCTAGAGGCCGAGAACACCGTCGCGCGGAGGGGCAGGAGGCCTTACGTCTGGGGGCTCACGGGTGCCGGTCAGCTGAGGCTGACGGAGTCCGTCGGTTAACGCCTTGGTGTCTGTCGGGGAGGCCGACCCTATAGGCACATTTGCCATTTAATAAATATCGTAGTAAGACGGAAGTTTATGTTGACGGTTGTGGGGTAAGTTGGCGGTCCTCAAGAGGGGCAGATCGGTATTCGGAAACACTGTGGTGCTGAGCAGTGAGGGCTTGACCCACATACTGCTTCGGCACCCTGAGCTGGGGCGGGTTAGAGAATTAGAGGATCTTTTGATCTCGACGATTGAGGCACCCGATCTGCTCGTTGAAGGCAGGCACGGCGAACACGTGGCCGTCCGCCACATCCCGGATCTCCCGCTGAAGGCAAAGTTTTTAACAGTCGTCTACGATGAAGGTGGTG
>Ga0315312_1002210_pt1 | contig 13748 bp, 14 predicted proteins | sample TDP7_MG_FD_203629 | JGI IMG/M metagenome (GOLD analysis project Ga0315312, IMG submission 203629) | Freshwater sediment microbial communities from Lake Towuti, South Sulawesi, Indonesia - TDP7 | ecosystem: Environmental > Aquatic > Freshwater > Lake > Sediment | place: Indonesia: South Sulawesi... | reverse complement strand
GCTGTTCTTTCAAGGAAGACTCGGATACGAGGAAACGCTCCAAATTCAGTTCTCTCTCTTGTCTGGGCTGAAGGCAGACGAAATCGCGCCGACTCCCGAGAAACTGCCTCTAATCGGAGACCTGGACATTACCCTCGAAAGGTTCAGATACGCTGGCGTAAGGCCGGTGATTCTGACCGACAACCCGTCCTTCGCCGCTGAACCCCTCAAGGGCTACGGCTTTCAAGATGTTATCGCAAGTGAAATCGAGATCTCAGACGGTCTGCTCACTCAACGAATGAAGCTCTTGACGAACAAACTCGACGGTTTGCGAGCCTACTGTCAGCAAAGGGGAATTCAACTGGACTGTTGCGCACACGTGGGCGACTGGGTCAACGACGTCGTTGTTTTCAAGAATGTGGGTTGCTCAGTCGCATTCAATCCCTCAGGAGAAGAGGTATTGAGGGCAGCGACCTACATCGTCAGGAGCAACTCTCTAAGCGATGTCTATCGTGTCCTCGAGCGTAATGTCTCGGACCGATGAGTCTGAAAGTCGCATCGCAATCCCGCAGGCCGCCATGCGCGTTTGCCTTCCCGTTCTAATTTCTTCCACCAGGCAGGGACACGGGGGCGCGGAGCGCTGTCGCGCTTGTCGTGAGGTTTCAGGTCGAGCACAGGTGTGCCGTCGTAGGCATCGAGGCCTTTCACAGTGAGGATCCTTCCCCTCTTCCGGAGAAGTTTGACGAGGGTTAGCCCAATCGGGTTCGGGCGATGCGGCGATCTCGTTGCGAAGACGCCGACCTTCTTGATGTCCTGCCGTCCTCGGGGATGAACCTTGAACGCCTGGCTCTTCTCGGGCATCTGGTGCAACCAGAATAGCACGTAGAAATGCGAGAAGTCCTCAACTCCTTGGAGGCCGCGTGAGAACCTTGGCGCGATCACAATCTTCGAGACAGCCTCGCCTCGTCGTAGCTCCTCGTGGCTTGCGTCCGTCGTCACGTATCCTATCGGGCGTATCCTGAGACTCATTTTCCAGACGCCGAGCCGTAGTACGCGGCCGTCTACTAATTAGGCTAAGCCACGAGAAACGAGGACTGTGGAGGGACGTGCGCACTCCGCTTGGCTAGGTGCGCATCCAGTTCTGGCCTGGCTTTCTGCCTAGTTCGATGCGTTTCTCCGCGTTTCTTCGCACGCGTATTCGAGGAATCGGAGAGCGCCTATTTGCCGCTTGGACTTTGGGGGTCTGCTGACGAACCTATCTGGCCAGCCGTCTTGACGGCTGGTTTCCAGCTTTCGTAAGCGACCCGTGAGTTGGTATTGTAAACACCTCCCGTGACTGGCTAGCTAACGTGCCTGCTCAGCCTAAAAAGATTCCCGGCGAGATGCACTCGCGCTCCAACTGATGTCCGTCAACTCACATTGGACCAGGACTTCAAGAAACTAGACGAATTCAATGTAAACGGGTTGTAGAATACCTACGCCTTTCCGAGTACGACGCGCTTCCCCGAGGCGTCTCTGGTTGACCTGCCGAACTCGGACAGCGCTCTCAGAACCTCGCCCTTGAACACCGGTCCGTCTTTGCAGACCAGATATGGGCCTATGCAACAGCTTCCACAGATTGCTGAGCCGCACTTGAATATGCGCTCGAGCCCGGCCTCTGCAGGAACATGAGCCTCCGCTCCGAGGTCTACTACTCTCTTCGTCATGACTTCTGGGCCGCAAGTGTAGACGCGGTCGAACGACTGGGACCGTAGGAGCTTCGCTGCCTTGTCTGTTGCGAGGCCTTTGACCCCTGCCGAGCCATCGTCTGTCGTGATGTACAAGACTCCTTCAGTTCCCTTCAACAGGCGCTCAATCTCCCTCGCAAAGAGGAGCTCACTAGCGGTGTTGGCCCCGAGGATGAACGTGCACTTGACATCTCTGTGGCCGAGCTTGTGGAGAAGTGCCACCAGAGGAATCGCGCCAGTTCCACCGGCAACCATCAGCACGCTCTTCTCATTTGTATACGTGAAGCCTCTTCCATAGGGTCCCCGTATCCCGATGAGATCGCCTCTCATCTTGCGAAGGAGCGCCCTTGTACCCTCTCCGCGTTCTTTGACCGTTACCGTGACAAGGTCATTGCCTGCGGGAAGCAGGCTCATGGGCATCTCATCGGCACCAGGCGCCCAGACCATTCCAAACTGCCCTGGCTCCGCTGCCGCGCATGGTTTATCCTCGAAACTGAGGCACTTTATCCTATCAGCCGCTTCGGCGACACTGACGATCCGAACCGTCCTTGGCCTATGTGGCGTTGGGGAGGGTGTGGGCGGCGGGGATCTCATTGTCTGCAACCCAGTAAGCTGCACAAGAAGCTGGCCGCCGATGCAGTAAAGAGTTTCGCGGAACTGACCGGCGTCCTGGACGAATATCCCGCCGATGCCCCCAATAGTCGACAATCCGGTGGCGCCTATGCATGACCCACTCACAGGACGAGTGGCGCAGAGTTGGCTAGCCACACCACGACTCAATCGGGCATGTTCCGGTCAACAGCAACTGCGGAATTTTGAGGGACCCCCCCTATAGGGGGGGTTAGGCCTCACCATCCCGACAATATGTAGAGATTGCATGGGACCTCAACGATCGACTAGGTCCTCCGGGGCCCTCAAGGTCGGTTGAGTGTTCAGCTGGCATTTACTACGTTGTTGTCTTCGAAGAAGAACCTGGTCCCGCCCAGTGCTTCTACGTCGAGCGGTCTGACGTTGACGACCACTGGGAAGTCGCGGACAACGTCGCCTATTGCCAGGCAGTTACCTGGGGGCAGATCCTTCACGAGCAACTTGACACTGTCGCCGTCCACCTTGGCCGCTCTTGAGACGACTTCTAGGTCGCGCTCGTTTGTGAAGTTGAAGAGGAATATGTTGTCGGCTTGTCTGTAGATGCTTTCTTGAATCGTGTCCGGCTGATTCGTGATGAAGGTCGTGAATATTCCAAGGTGCCGCATTCGCGTTACTATGTCGTCCCAGTATGTTTCGCGCAGGTACAGGTGGGCCTCCTCAGCGAATAGGAATACCGCCCTCAGACGCGTCAATGATAGCAGCTCGGTGATCTTGCTCAGGAGCAGCTCCACAACAATACGGCGCGTTGTGAAGGACTGATTCTTCATGTTGATGACGACCGCCCCTCCGGCCGTCAAGCGTTGCAGTAGGTGACGTGTACTTGCGGCTGACGGATCATCCGTGAAGAGTCCGGCGTCGGCAACAGTGTTGTATCTTGATTGAAGAGCATCTCTGACGCTTTCATGACAGTCAGAGCTGGCGATCGCTTCGCCAAGTGACCTGAGAGTCAATTCGTTCTTCTCTTCGAGCTGTCTCCAGATCCTTGCAAAGACTCGTGCCGATGTTGCGGGCAGATCAAGAGCGTGTAGAAGTATGTCCATCATAGTGCCCAGTCCAGCCTCGGCTAACGTGAACCTAAGACTGAGCCTAGGAGTCAGCACCGAGATCTTTCCCTCGCACGGGCTCTTCTCACCGTTGGCGCGGCGTGTCAGGTTCGTGTATTCGCCGTTGATGTCGAGGATCAAGCACGGAGCCCCATAGTCCAGCAGACTCATTGCGAGTAGCTTCGATAGATGTGACTTGCCGGTTCCTTTCTTGCCTGTGACTATGTTGAGCCGGCCGTCGAGCGCCTTGGCATCAATGACGAAACGTGAACTGTGATCAATGGCGCCTAGGAGGATTGGACGACTCGCCGACTTTTCCGACGTTAAGGTCTCTATCGGAAACTTCGAGACTGCGGAATTGATCCTTGAGGGGAGCCATGCAACGTTGTGTGTGGGGTGTCCGTTCTCAAGCGCGCCTCGGATCTTGCAGACGAGCAGCTTGGTATCCTTCAGGACGGCAACTTGGGATGATATATCCAGAGGGTCGAGGTCGCTGCCGTGTACGGATTCCTCAGTCATCACGTCACGTAGTATGTCTTCTAGGATTCCCGGTATGTTCGCGAACTGTATGTCGATAACCTGTACAATCAGGCCTCTTTGCGACCGCTGATCCTCGACGAGCAGGTAGTCGCCCTTGTTCACGTCCTCCTCGGGATAGCTGATCAGTTGCATTACGTCGCCCTCCTTGCGGTAGATCTTCACTGCACTATGCCGCCTCCCATGTGCCGAATGGTCCGAAGAGCGACCTTTTCACGCTGAAACGGGGCGCGATCCTCAAGCCGTGTGCTGAGGCTAGGTAGCGTTGGATGGCGATCACGTCGTTGGCGGTGAACGTCGAGAAGATGTGCGCTAATCGAAGTGTCTCCGGATACCCTTGCATGACGACGTCACTCGCGATGAGTCGATTCACTGCCTCCACCCTCATCTCGCATGAGACGTGCCTGTCGATGTCTAGGCGAAAGGCGAACCCGTCCTCAACAAGCTTGGCAACGTACACGTGGCCCGCGAGCCGCACGGGGTAGGACTGGAACTGACTCGCGATCACTCGGTCGACATCAATGAGACAAGGGGCCGGCGTTCCAGAGACAAGTGAAGTTATGTTCCTTCCAAACGCGCACAGTTTGGTGCCCTTCGAGAATGCCAGTACTACACTTCCGCGGTTTCTCGCAGACTGCAGGATGCGAGCGAGATACGACGTTGGATTGTCGGGTGTTCCAACCGTGAGCGAGCCGTCAAAAAGGACTACCGCGTCCTCAAAAGAGATACAGATCTCCCGCTGGATCCACCTCTCCAGAAGGTTCCGGAGCCGACTTATCGCTCGTTCCGTGAAGATCTGACTCGAGCCTAGGATGGGGGAGACAATCGAGACTCCGCCATCAGGTCCGTACATCAGGTGGAATGTCAGGGGGCCGCATCTGACGTACTGGTAGCCTTGGTAGGATCTCCATACGACCGCGCCTCTGATGGCAACCAGCACTCCATTCTCGGTCTCGCCGATCTTCAGGCTCGAGACATCAACAGCAGCGACTCTGCGTTCGCTTGTGGGAGTCAAGGAAATGAGGCTGCAGTCGCCGGGATCGCCGACCGCTACCCTCGGATTTGCGTCGGCTGACTCGTCCTCCATGGCCATCCTGAAGATCGGGAATTCGCGAGGAGTGAAAGCGGTCCCGTTGACTTGTTCCATCGATCTGCTGCTCAGCTCTACCAGGAACGACGGGAGCAGGGAGCGTTCGCTGTCTTCGGACTGTAGCGAACTGCTTATCTCGTCAATTGACGCATGTGTGATTTGGGTGCGGTGGATCACCATTCTCACCCCCCAGTTACGGGAGCCACCAGAAGCTCCCGTTGCCGCCGCACCCGATTCTCAGTTAGCTGGATACGGCGGCGTCCTTCAGGCCCTTTGAGAGACCCCTCCTTCCGAACTGCCTGGAGAAGTCTGCAGCTCCTGTTCCATCTTCATGATTCCTGAGGTCGTGATCCTGTAGGTTCCACGCGCCGCCCGTTCGATGATGCCCTGTTTCTGTAGCTCTGCGATGGTGTTCCTCACGGTCTTCAGAGCCTTCCCCACAGACCTCGCAATCTCTTCCGCGTACAATTCATCGCTGGGGCGTTTCTGAAACTTGCTCGAGACGTGTGCCCCTAATAGAACGGCCGTGATCGCTTTCTCCGCTGGCAGGTCGTCTCGCAGAAGAAGCACCTGCCCGTCAGGCGTGATCTTCAGAATCTTGGAGAGTGAATCAATGATCTTCTGATACTCGGGTGTGTAGAGGAGTCTGGAGGCGGCATCATAGACTGGAACTACGCGTGAAAGAAACGTCACCATCTCCTGAAGCACCTGGTCGGGCGTTCCTCTCGCCGTATGCTTCAATTCGCCCAGTTGAAGTTCGACTGCGAGTAACTTGTCCTGGCTCATGATAGGTCACCCCTTTAGCTTCGGGAGCACATCCTGTCGAAACCGATGCAGTCCGAAGGTTGTCACGCGGTACTCGCCTTTTCCGGTTCGTTCCACAAGTCCTTCCCCGGACAGCTCACTTAGTCTGCCGGCAACTGTGCCTGAGCCCTTTCCTGTGAAAGAGATCAGGTCAGATGCGAGAAGCGTCTCCTTTTCCGACCTCCCCGTTTCGTACCCGACCTTCGCCCTGACGAGATAGAGGAGGACGAGTTCTCGATCCGTCAAGGCCTCAGGGGGTGTCAACACAACTACGCCCTCGGGGGTTACCGCGAACACGCCGGCGGCGTCCTTGAGGAAGTCGGCAAAGTTGACTGTGAGGGTTATTCTTGAGACGACATCGAAGGCCGGAATGGTCTCAGAGAGGAACTGGAAAATGCCTCGGAACACATCGTCAGGACTTCCTTTGATTGTTTTCTCGATATCCCGATACCTTATTGTGACTTCAGCTTCTGCTCGATTTGTCATGCCCCTAGAGCCTCGCGTCACTCTTCCAAACCGTCACCGCGCCTTCTCTGGTTTAGTTTCACATCTACCACTATCTAGAACAGTAAAAGCTCTTCGGCGTGCGCCCCATCGGCGGGAGTAACGCCTTGCAGTCAGGCGAAGGGGCCGCTCAGCCATGACCAGAAGGTTTTTCGAGCGGAACTGATTCGATGCTTGCGCTAGATGTTACTCGAAATCACTTCACTTTCACTCCTGCACGGGCCTGAGCGCAGACGATCCTCATGCGCAAGACTGATATCCGTCGCGTGAATTTGAGGCTCTACGTGAGGCGGACATGAGATACAATCAGCTCAAGACTGTGGTTCTGCATGTCTTGACGACTGATGGATGGTGCGATAGCAACCATATCATAGGGCGGGCCCGATCTGAACTGGGACTTTCGATCTCCTCTCGCGCTGTGAGGATGGCCCTCCTACGATACCACCGCTATGGCCTCATCCATAGAGAATGGCGGCGTGGCCAGTTTGCATACAGGCTCTCAGACAGAGGCGCGAAGAGGCTGGTTTGGCTGAGGGAGATTTCCGCTACACAGCCCGCGGAGTCTTCGGGGCCGAAGATATCCTCAAGTCTGGGCGGAACGGACGCCGCGCAGTGACGGGATAACCTCAGACCTAACCCATTGTAGTCCAGCGCCTGACAGCGAGTAGCGGCCTTTCTCGGTGATGAGTTTCCCGTCCTTACGTAGCTCGCTCGCTCTGGCTCTTATCACGTGAGGTTTCGTCGCCTTCCAGCTCGCGTTGAGAAGATCACTTAGGTCCTTGTCACCTAACGGCGTGGGCTGCGCCTTGTAGAGGACAAGACCTATCGCTTCCTTCGCCGTCAACGAGTCGAACGGAATCGTGAAGTGTGGTTTCCCGTCAGGCCCGGTCTCCAGTATGCCTTCCAAGTCCTCGCCGCCTATTGCTTCCGCCATAACGAGCGAGGGCCGAGACTCCTCCTGTACCGCAACTGTCGCGGGTGGCTGTTGAGCCATGAGCTCCTCGAACTTTCCCCTAACGTATTCCGAGTCCCCTTCGAGTTCGACCTCGAAATTGCCGCGGCGAATTCTGAATCTCAGCCTCTTCTCAGCGGACAAGCAGATCGACCGAGACTAGGGTCCACATCGCTTTTTGCTTTTGCCTTTACTTCACGGCATCTGATTGCTCGCTAGCCGCGGCCTATTACTTTCTTGAACCTCGACATCAGAGCTGGGAGGTCCACCTTGAAGAGGATAGAGGCTATCAGAATTGAAACGACAGCGATGGCTACAATGTGCTCGCTCGTGGGGAACAATCCCTGAAGAGTCAGTGCGGACTGCCGGCCCAGATACGCTCCTGCAACCGATATGACGGCCTTTCCCGTCAGGTATGAGACGAAGAACTTCACTGGAGAGTAGCCTGTCAGACCCAGAGGGATAACCACGGGATCATCGGGGATAGGCGTAGCAGCCGCAACGAAAGCTGCTAGTGCCCCCCATCTACCAAGACGTTTGCCATAGTATTGCAGCTTCGCTCCCCTGTTTCCGCCCTTCCCTCCCACGTAGGATGCGACATAGTAATGCGCGGTCTTCGCTATCGATGCCGCAAGCGCCACGGTCACACCCAGAAGAACTGCATTCATCGTAGGAAATAGGAAAGCAATCGCGCCAGCCAGAACAAGGTTCGACGGCGACGTGAAAGGGAGAAGATTCACGGCGAGGCTGATTGCGAACACGCCGAGATAACCGTATGCTGTCAGCACATCCTCGAACAAGAGTTCACTGACCTGCAGGTGTGGCTGGCGCCAGAACCTCTTCGCTCATATTTTCGTGTTGCGCCTTCCACGCCACCCGCAAGGCACCGGCTTCAGAGGAAACGATGAGATGAGGCTACAGCTTTCAATCTCGATCAGGTCGCGCTACTAGAACTAGCGGTGCGCATTCTTTACCGTTCTCTCGAGAGCCCTAGAATTTCTGAGGCGTAGCATTTCCATGATCACGACATGAATGGCTCGGAGATGCATCGCGCTCTAGTGACAAACCTTTTTCTGCGCGGTCTATGACCCAGAGGTTCGGAGAAGCGCATGCACGGTCATCTTGAGAAAATAGAGCAGTCGTTCGCCGACGTCTCTGGTGTGGATCAGATGAAGAACTACGTTCAGGAGGCGTTGGCAGAGAAGGTCCGTCCTCTGGAGATCATCAAACACATGAGGGTAGGGCTATCGATCGCCGGAAGGAAGTATGAGCAGGGAGAGTACTTCCTCAGCGAGCTAATCATGAGCGGGCTAATGGCGCAAGAACTCTCGAACATGCTGAAACCATACCTTCAGGGCTCCAAGAGCCGGTTTCTCGCTCGAGTCGCCATTGGCAGCGTGAAGGGCGACCTTCATGACATAGGCAAGAGTCTGGTTTCGACAATGCTGTCCTCGGGCGGCTTTGAGATCTTGGACCTAGGTGTTGACGTTCCTCCGGAGAAATTTGTCGAAACCGTGGAGAAAGACAACCCAAGGATCGTCGCGATGTCCTGCCTTCTCACCATCGCAATGGACGAGATGAAGAACACGATAGATCGGCTAGAGCGGTCAGGCGTTCGGAAAAGGGTGAAGGTTCTTGTTGGAGGGAGACCAATAACGTCGGACTTCGCCAGGCAGATTGGAGCGGACGGATACGGCGCAGACGCGGTGGACGCTGTGAGCGCGGCCAAGGGCGTACTAGAGAAATGATGTTGAGGAGCAATCGCAGATGAACAAGAAGGACAGAGTGATGACAACTCTAGACCATCGGGAACCCGACGTTGTCCCAATCACCGAAATGGCCATCGACCCTATTCACGTCGAGAACCTTGCGCAGACTAAGCTGGTCGGCGAAACATCACTTCAAACACAAGTTTCAGCGGACAGGAAAGCTGAAGCGAACACGGTCGCCGCCATGGTGCGCACGTATCAGAAGCTGGGGTTCGAGTTGATACCCTGCGAGCTATCAGCGCCTGATGGATGGAGTTCCCAGAAGAACCCCGACGGGACGAGAACCGACGAGTGGGGCAGAGTTCTCTCATACGATTCCAAGTGCCGAACGTGGGTTCCAACCAGCAGCATTTTCACAACACCCGAAGACTTCGAGCGATTCCCGCTTCCAGACCCTCACGCTTCGGGTCGAACCTTCGCTGTAGAGGAGATGAAAAAGAGGATCGGAGATGACGTGGCCCTGGCCAGCTTCATCAGAGATCCATTTGCCCACGCCTGGGAAATGTTCAAGATCACGAACTTCGTAAGGTGGCTGTATGAGAGACCTGGCATCATTCGACAAGCGATTGAACATTTGACGGACTTCAACGTTGAGATCATAAAACGGGTCGTCGAGGCTGGCGCGGACCTCATCATCAGTGGAGGAGACTACGCCGAGAAGAACGGGCCGCTGGTTCCAGTCAAGTTCTTCAGGGAGGTCATCTTCCCAAATCTTCGAAGACAGGTCGAAGTAGCGCATAGAGCCGGACTCAAATTCATCAAACACAGCGACGGAAATCTGAACCCGCTCTTGGACGATCTGGCCAGCATAGTGGATGGCCTCCACTCCCTAGACCCTACCGCGAGCATGGATATCGGGCAGGTGAAGCGTCGGTACGGTGACAGACTCGTACTGATAGGTAACGTCTCCGTTGACAATCTTTGCAGGAAGACCAAGGAAGAGATAGTTCAAGAGACAAAAGAGTGTCTACGCAAGGCAGCACCGGGCGGGGGGCACATTCTCAGCTCGAGCAACTCATGGTACACAGACGCAAAACTGGAGAACTGCCTAGCGATGGTGCATGCAGGGCGAACGTATGGACGCTACCCGATAGACATGCCCTAGGCTCTGACGCCCCGAGCATTCCCCGAATGATCTGGCCGGCGCTCAACCCGTCTTGGGCAATGCTGGTTTGAAGTCCTCGACTACTTCCTTGGGGCTTCGTGTGCTCGCGTGTTGCGAAGCGCTAAATCTGAATCAGAATGAAGGCTGGTTGTCAGCTGCGAAGCAGTGAACAGAAAGCGCGGAGCAGGCTCCACGACCCCGTGGAGACGGAACGACGTGCAGACAACTGAAACGGAAGGGTCAAAAGGCATGGAAGCACCCTGTGACGTTCGATGCGGCCGTAGTCTAGGGCACCAGAGTCGTCTAGGTTGACGAAAAGGTGCGGATAGCCTGGTCTAGGACATAGCCTAGCGTCCAGTGGCCTTCCATCCCTGCAAGGTGAGGAAAGCCAACGACCCGGGTCCAAATCCCGGCGGCCGCACCAATGAAAATCTCGTTAGGTTCTTCTTTCTTGATTGAGGTGTTCGAGTGCGGTTTGGGTTGGCTCTCTCATTGGGCTTGTAGGCTGCGGGATGTCTCCCATTCTAGATGCTTAAGCTTTCTCTCGAATAGCTCACCTCTCACACCATGGTAGGCCTCGTTCTTGGACAGCACATGATACATCGCGACGAGCATCTTGCGGCCTACGGCGACGATCGCTCGCTGGTAGCCGCGTCTCTTGAGAACGCGCAGGTAGAAGCCGCTCAATCTCGGATCGTGACGCGAGGCATGCTGAGCCGCTTCGACCAGTATCCATCGTATCCGTTTGTTGCCTTCCCTCACTATGTGACCGTGGATCGTCTTGTCGGCTGACTGTCGTGTGCCAGGTGCGAGTCCGGCGTAGCTGACAAGCTTCTTCGCGGATGAGAACCGCGTCACGTCGCCGATCTCACTTGCGAGAAGCATCGCGCTGTAGTAGTCGACGCCAGTGAAACTCATCAGAAGTTTCGCTTGGGGATTCTCAACCGCTTCTTGAGCGATCTTGCCTGTGAATACGTCTACTTCTACTATGCTGCCTCGTTCGTCTTTGAGGCAGGCTTGACAGATTCTTTTATGCACATCTACTCCAACATCCAACATGGGGGTTCACTTGGCCTCCTGTGATTGGTTGGCCTACAGGCGACACGCACCAATTCGGGCTTCCACGCCGTGTGGTGCCCAATTCGTCAGTCGCGTCGAGAGGTAGCCCAGTCACCACTCGAGCCTTTGCGTAGGCTCAGCGGCCGCGCGGGCTTGGCCAACCATTCACATCCGAAACCTCGCAACCAAGGAAGAAGAAACGTTCCGCGAAAGCGAGATTTTCATGAGGACACCACTCCTTTAGTAGTGCCACGATTTCACCACCAGGAGATGGCATCTATAGGTCTCAAGCGAGCAGACTGGCATTGAATTCCCAACTGGAAAGGAGCTCAGAAGAAGCGACGGCGATCCTAGATAACATGTACAACGATGCGAATGGTTCGAGAAGCAAACGATAAGCGCGAAGCCTCTCTCTCTTCGAAAGCAAGAGCGACAACAGATATTGCAGCATTATGGCTAGGATGTTGGTGCTCATCTGGAGTTGGGTTCGTCGTGATTCCTAAGCAGTACCAACTCGATGTCCGGGCCATACTTGCCAAGCGTCATGATAATGGCGGGAACTACTGGGCAAGCTCTGACGGACGAGTTGGTGTTGGCTCTCCATTCAGCACGCTCGAATGCGTACTGATGCTTTCTGACTTGGGCATGAACCGAAACGATTCGGTTCTCAGAAACGCGTCCGAACTGATACTGGGTTGCTGGCGTGACGACGGACGATTTCGTCTCGCTTCCAAAGCTTCTATCTATCCATGTCACACGGCCGGTGCCGCCAGAGTTCTGTGCCGTGTAGGCTATGCCGAGGACCGGAGGCTGCAGCGTACATTCGAGCATCTGCTCGCCACAGTTCATGCGGACGGGGGATGGCGCTGCAAGACGTTCAAGTATGGGAGAGGGCCTGAGACAGAATCCTCAAATCCGGGACCGACTCTGGATGTCCTCGATGCTTTCCGCTTCACCAAACACGCGAATCGAGAGCGGATGTTGGACAAGGCGGTAGAGTTCCTGCTCGATCACTGGGTCACTCGCAAGCCACTTGGTCCATGCCACTTCGGCATTGGGAACCTATTCATGCAGGTCGAGTACCCGCTTCGCCGCTACAATCTTCTCAACTACGTCTACGTCCTCTCCTTCTATGACCGGGCCCGACACGACCGGCGCTTCCATCAGGCACTCACAACGCTCGAGTCCAAAATGCGTGGAGGCAAAGTAGTTGTTGAAAACCCGCATCGAAAGCTAGCCCACCTCTCATTTTGTATTAAGGGAGCCGCCAGCGACGCCGCCACAGCCCAGTATCACGAGATATTTCAGAACGTTGGCCGACGCTAGAGAAAATGTCTTCGCGGTTGTTTCAACAAGCAGATGATAGGGAAACTCACCGAGACACGCGTGATCAGACGTTTGACGAATCATCGAGGACGACAAGGCACAAATCCGCGAGGCACCCCAATCGTGATTGTCTCAGAGCTGTGACCTAGGCTGCGTTGTGGGATCCACGATTGAATGGTCGTTCCCGGCTGCCCCCATATTGGCGAAGATATGTGGTTTAGCAAGACTCGTGAGACGGTGGTCAGGATGAGAAGGCGTAGAGCTTACTATGTCTACATGTTGCTTTGCAGTGATGGAAGTTACTACACCGGATACACGGGTGACGTTGCATCCAGGTTTACGGAACATTGGAAAGGGATCGGAGCTAGGTACACGAAAATGCGCAGACCAGAGAAGCTTGTCTACGTCGAGAAACTGGAAACACGCGGCGCCGCCATGAGAAAAGAGAACCAGATAAAGAGTCTGACGCACGCGGAGAAGCGTGATCTCGCTAGAAAGTGGCGATATGTGAAAGGAAAATCGTCACGACTGCCAGTCTGAGAAGTCCAGATGGTCTACACGAACACCCTCGTCATGTGGTGCGAGAGAGGAGGCAATGGACTTACCTTCGAATCGAGAGCAGATGATCTGTATGTGAGATCGGAGCGCTCACGATGCAAAGGGTATCAAGAAAGAAAGCTAATGGTGATTCTGAACGCGAGAACGATTCACTCTGTCACCGTTATCGCTTGGGTGGGACACTGCACTTCGCAGGCTCTGCAGATGATGCATGCATCGTTGTTGATGACTACCGACTTCTTACCTTCGTAGCCTTTCACTTCCTGAAGCTCGAAAACTGCGACGGGGCATACGTCAACGCAGACTGAGTCGCCGTTGCATTTCTTGTTGTCAACTACGACACTGACCATGATCTCACACCATTGGAAGTTGGAGCGGTACGACCATAGGAAGTAATAAGGTCACGGTTTCGATGCCGGGAGCTGGGACGGGTCTAGATAGTAGTCTAGAAAGTAAATAACGCGACTCGCATCAGACAGCGCGGATTCCTGAAGTCTTACGTCGATTCGGTTCTTGATCTTCGTCACGTACCAACGCTTACTGCAATCACTCTCGCCTGATCGCAGGTGTCTTCGCATCGGTCCGCAATGTTCTCGATTGCATCCAAGAATTCTGCTAGGAGCACGACCTGTCCGACGGTGAACTCT
>Ga0315312_1002209_pt1 | contig 13752 bp, 7 predicted proteins | sample TDP7_MG_FD_203629 | JGI IMG/M metagenome (GOLD analysis project Ga0315312, IMG submission 203629) | Freshwater sediment microbial communities from Lake Towuti, South Sulawesi, Indonesia - TDP7 | ecosystem: Environmental > Aquatic > Freshwater > Lake > Sediment | place: Indonesia: South Sulawesi... | reverse complement strand
ATTTTCGCCCTTTTCGTCGGGGTTCTGTTAATGTCAGCGGTTTACTTCACGATGATATCCGGGCAAAGGTCAGCTACGGGCGTAGAAAGAAAGGTGGCCGCGCAGCAGGATGTAAGGGGCGCCCTGGAGATCATGGCGCTGGAGATCAGCATGGCGTCTTACAACCCAAATTTTATGTCAGGAATCTGGCTCATGGGGCCCACCGCTGTCAATCCCTCGGACCGTTGCGTAACTCCGGTTGGGACAACGGAGCAGGCCTATAAGGGAATTCAGGAAGCAACCCCCACCTCTATAACCGTAGAAATGGATATTGGGGAAAATGGTAGCATTGGAAGTCCTAATGATAACGAGATCATCAGGTATGTTTATGATGCTGCGAATGAATACATAACTCGCAGCATAACATGTGGGGGAAACCAGCCATTTTTAGGGGATTCGGTTGCGGCGGCAGCAGGGACGAGAACCGTAAGGGTCGTCAATAATACCCTGGGTATAAACAATGGGGCCGGTGTGCCGGCTATATTCCGGTATTACGATGCGCGCAATCCAGCAACCGAGCTTTACCCGGGTACGAACCCGGGTCAAATCCCGGATATAAGAAGGATCGATATCACCCTGGCAGTTGAGACAGAAGAGATAGACCCCAGTACGGGAAACAGGAGACAGATGATTTATTCGACCAGTGTTTTGGTGAGGAATCATGCGATCAATTAATAAAATACGAAACCACAGGGGTCACAGAGGAATCTCTGTGTTCTCAAAAAAGATGCCTCCACTCAGGTATAAAGGATATATGAAGCCCAGGTATTAATTTATTTGGGAGATTGGAAAAAAGTTTGGTTGTTGATTCATTTCATTGTCGTTCAGTTGAGAGATGGGATGAGAGCTTAATAATTTAGAGGGACACAGAGGCGGTTCAAAAACAAATTTTTTGACTTGAAGGATTTATAAGTCCTCTGTGCTCTCTGTGGTTAAAATTCGGGAGGAGAAGGATGGTTCGTAGAGGAAAGGTGGAGGAGGGATTTGCCCTCATTGCTGCGCTCCTGGCCGTTTGGATTCTAACGGCTTTAGGGATGCTCGTTTTTAGCGTCACCACTCAGGATGTAAGGGTAAGTTCACGGACTGTAGGCGAAAGAAAAGCCTTTTCTGGCGCGGAGAGCGGGATTCATTGGCTGACTCAGAATTTTAATCCGGCAAACCCGACCGGTGTAGTGGTCAGCAATATAGCGGTTGATTCTAACACGGACGCTTATACGCAATACACGATTACAGCTCCGACAAACCCCACAACCGGCCCCGCAGCATTACCCTACCCAGGTTTTTCCATCGGGGGAGGGGAGATATGGGGACAGACCAGGCATCTGGCCAGCGTGATCGGAACAAACACGAATTATAACAGCAATGTCCAGATCGATGTGGGCATCGGTTATGGACCTGTGGACATAACAACCATATACAGGTAAGGAAGGAGTATTATGTTTAAGGTAAAAAAAGTTTTATTAGATTCTTACATCTTTCAGCCTGAGAATTTTCCTCTAACACTTACATGCAAGAAAACCTCCCCTCCCCAGGCGGGAGGGGATAGAGGGGAGGGGGAAAAAATTCCTTTGTCCACCCCCACCCTATCCCTCCCCCGTCGCAGGGGGAGGGCGTTGCGCGAGGGAAATTTCAAATATCTTTGGCTAGTATTACTCCTTTGTCCTTTTCTCTTCATTTCCAGCGTTTGTTTTGCGGATGAAAGTGAAATTTTTACACTCGATGTGGCCCCGGACGTTCTGATCATCCTGGATTTGTCCGGAAGTATGAACTGGGACCCCGCAGGAAAGACTTGCTCTTCTCCCGGTTGCACACGTCTGGAGATGGCCAAAGCTGCCATTAAGACCATCCTCGATTATAACCGGGATGGGTCCGTTGATGTTGCCGACGAAAACCTCCTCGGGGTTAGAATCGGGTACATGAGATACTATTATTGTATTGCCGACGATACAGGAGGAAGTTACAGCAGCGGGTGTAATTCCCTGATAAAAGAGCTCGGCAGACCTTACTCAGAAATATGGACTGCGGTGAACAATGAGAGCGCCTATGGAGGGACACCATTAGCTGCAGCACTGCATGAGGGCAGACTGTATCTGGATGCCAATAAGAGCAGCGACAGTGCCAAAAATTGCCGGCAGAAATTCGCCATCCTGGTGACTGACGGCGCAGATACCTTTGCATGCAGCGGCAATGGGAGCGAGAGCCAGTCTGATCAGTATAAGAGGAGAAAGGCAACCGTGGCCAAGGCCAAGGCACTGGCAGATGCGGGATATAAGGTCTTTGTGGTTGGTTTTGGAGAAGCCATGCCCGACCATCTGGAATATACCCTGAACTGGGCTGCCTATCTTGGGGGAACGGATAACCCTGACCTGGCCAATACTGGAAGTACCAGTGCCATTGCTGCTTCTTCCGATCCCTGTGCGGCCGATACCTCAAATGATCCAGGCACTGCCTCTCTCAGGGGGTATGCTTTTCTTACGACTAAATCCGAGGAACTTTCCGCCGCTCTCCTCAGGACAATCAATATTATTGCCGAGGCCAGGGTTTCTTTCACCGTGACTTCGGTGGCTGCTTCCAGGACCCAGGATGAAAATTTCATGTACGAGGCGTCTTTCCGGCCCATCAACAATGATCCTTTCTGGCTCGGTTACCTTAAGAAATTCAGTATCAACTCGGACGGAAGTCTGGGCAGCCAGGTGTGGGATGCGGGAAATGTTCTGCAATCCAAGGACCCAGCCACCAGAAATATGTTTAGTCTACAAGCAGGTTCTTTAGCGTCCTTTGTGGCGGGGGCCCCGGGCCAGACGAAGACCTATTTGGATGTTCAAACGGCCGATGAGGCCACGGCGATCGTCGGGTATATCCGGGGTGAATCTGCCTACAACCCCGACAGATGGAAGTTGGGTGACATATTCCACTCCGGCGTGCTAACCATCGGAAGCCCTTCGGCTTATTACATTGATATCCGTTCACCCCAGGCCTTTGTGGATTTCCGCGAGAATAATAAAAACAGGGAGAGAATCATAGTTACGGGGGCTAATGACGGGCAATTCCATGCTTTCCGGGCCAGCGATGGAGATGAAAAATGGAGCTTCATTCCCCCCAATCTTCGACCCAAACTAAAATATATTGCCCATTATTCGCATCCAACTTCCCTTACCCATTCTTATTTCGTGGATGGCCCTGTGACAGTTGCGGATGCCTGGCTGGGGACTGGGGACGGGACAACCAAATCTTCCAGCGACTGGAAGACTTTATTGATATTCGGACTGGGCAAAGGGGTGCGGGATTCGAGTAATAATTCCAGATTCTTGTGGAGTTCGTCATCCTCCTGTGATTCGGAGGCGAATTATAGCCAGACGTACACCTCCACTTATCAATACTACTGCGGTTACTATGCGTTTGATGTTACCACTACGAGTGCGAGCACTCCGGTATATAAGTGGCGGCTGAATTTTCCTGCGGGGGGTCCGCAAACTCAGGCGTACCTGGGTGAATCCTGGAGTCGGATGGCCATCGGCAGGGTAAAAATCTATGGTTATGAAAAATGGGTTGGCTTCATAGGGGGAGGATATAGCAGTGGAGGTGATACGGGAAAAGGATTTTTCGTTGTGGATTTAAGCAACGGGGATATTTTATGGAGTTTTACAAAGGGGGCTTCGGATACGAACACGACCTCCACAAATATGACTTATACCATTCCGGCCTCTCCGGCCATTGTGGATACAGATAGTGATGGCTTTATCGATACAGCCTACGTGGGAGACCTGGGCGGGAATATGTGGAGGTTTAAATTCTGTACCCAAACAGATACATCCACCTGCAATACTTCCAACTGGAGCGGAGGAAGATTATTCAATTCCTCTGTGGGCAGCGGGTTCGTTCGGCCCATCTATGCAACTGCCGCCGTGGCCAAGAGTACAGGTGGTTCTCTATGGGTTTTCTGGGGGACAGGAAATAGAGAGAACCCCTCAGGAACCAGCGGGCAGGATCACTTCTTCGCAGTAAAAGACAATGACCGCACGACAACTTACAATGTTAGCAACTTAGAAGATATTACGACTGAGGGGACAACTTACAGCGGCGCAAATCCCGGATGGTACATGACCCTTGGCGGGACTGGAGAGAAGCTGCTGTCTGAGCCGGCAGTCTTTGGGGGAATTGTTGCTTTCACCACTTATACTCCGTCTGGGGGAAGCGACCCCTGTAGCTCGGCAGGAACGGCGAAATTATACGCCATGGCCATGATGCCCATGACGATCAATGGCATCACCTATAACCCGGGTGCAGGCGTTCTGTCGGAACCAACTGTTCCAAGCAGCACTGCCGGAGGGGCTCGAAGTAGGACGTTAGGATATGGGATCCCCAAATCACCTGTTTTCTCCCAGAAACCTGGAGGAACTGGACCTACAGACCTCTATCTCTCCCTGAGCGGTGGAGGAGGGTCAGATACAAGAGTCATATCGAGTTCCCAGCTTGAGACTTCACCCTTAACCGAACAGTTGAAGCAAACGCCCCCCAGCTCGCAAGTCCTTCATTGGAGGGACCGTAGAGTTCAATAAAACTGCAGGGGAAGGGAATTTCATTAGAGATTCCCTCCCCATCCCCCATGCCCCCCTGAAGGTGTGAAAAATTTAAAATATTCCCCCTCACCTTTACCCTGTGGAGTATTGAATCTTACTCCACAGGGGAAGCCCTCTCCCGCGAGGGGAGAGGGAAAACGTATTGATATAATAAAGAAATTCCCTCCCCCTTGAGGGGGGAGGGAAGGGTGGGGGTGAGATTCGGGATTTTTTCACAGCTTGCCTTTGCTAAAGGGAGGAACGGGGGGGGATTACTGAAAAACGAAAATCTGATTTCCGCCCATCTTCTTGGCGGAATACATCGCTTCATCGGCGTGCTTGATAAAAGCGGTGCGGTCGTATTTCGGATCGAACTCTACCAGACCGATGGAGAGGCTGATTTGCTGGAGGTAGGGCATTTTTTTGAAGGATTCTCTTATCCTCTCGGCCACCCGGGCTCCTGCTTCTTTGCCAGCCCCCGGCAGTATCACCGTGAATTCATCTCCCCCATAACGGTAGGCTGAATCCATCCGGCGGATCGCGCTGAGCACAGCTTGGGCCACGCTTTTAAGAACCTTATCCCCCTCCAAGTGGCCGTGGAGGTCATTGTAAACCTTAAAATCATCGAGATCAAAGAGCAGGAGGCATAAGGTAGTTCGCTGCCGGCTGGCCCTCTCCATTTCTTTATCCAATTCCTTGAAAAAATGCCTCTGGTTATGGAGCCCGGTCAGGTCGTCGGTGATGGAAAGCTCCAGAAGCTCTCGCTCTAATTTGATTTTTTCCGTCACGTCCCGCAGGACCCCCAGGAGCCCCACCACTTCATTTTTTTCTTGCAGGCGCCGGAAATTGCCTTCGACGTAGATGACCTTTTCTTCTTTGTTGATCAACCGGAAGGTAGAGCGCTCCGGGGCATATTCTCCTTGCATCACTTTCTGGTGGTCATTCATCATCAGCGGAATGTCCTCGGGGTGGATAATCTTGGAGAAATGAAAACTCCTGATCTCTTTTTCCGTATAGCCGGTCATCTTCAGGAACATGCGATTGAAGGTGGTGAAATATCCTTCTCGATTCAGGGAGAAGATGGCATCGTTCACCGCTTCGAATAACTTCTGGTAGCTCTGTTCGGTTTGGGTTATTTGTCTGAGAAGATTTTTGTATTCCGTGATGTCCTTGCTGATCCCCAAAGTGCCTACGGGGTTTCCCTGGGTATCGTGCAGAAGGGAAGCTGAGAGCATGACCGAGACAGGTTTTGTTGCGCTGCCTATGAGTTCTGTCTCATAATTCTGCAGCCGTTCCTTCTGGAACAGGATTTTCATGATTTTCTTGGCTTCTCCTATTCCTCCCGCATAAAAATCGGAGACCCTTTTGCCCATAAGCTCATCATGGGAATAGCCGAACATCTCCTCCGCCCCTTTGCTGGCGAAGGTAATCTTTCCATGGAGGTCTGTGACTACGACGGGATCTACGGATCGATCGATGATATTTTCCAAAAAATCTTTGGCTTTCTTTTCGCTTTCCCTTAAAGTGGAGATTTCTTCCAATTGTTTCCTAATTCTTTCCCAATAACCGGCATTCTCAATGGCCACTACGGCTTGGTCGGCCAGGGCGCTCAGAAGAAAGGCTTCCTTTTCCCCGTACCGCCGCGCCTTGCGGCTGAGGATAGTCAAAAGTCCGATGGCTTTTTCCTTCGTCCGCAAGGGTACACAAATTGCTGAAGTGAACCCTTCTTTCTTGGCCTCTTCTTGGAACAAGAAGGAAGGGTCTTTAGCTACGTTGGGCACCGACATGGCTCTTATCTCCTGGCTGGTGCTTCCGGAGATCCCCTCTGGGGGATTGAGCGGCCTGGAAAACTGCCGGCCTACCTTATATTTCTTGACCGCTTCCAACAAATTCCCTTTTTCATTCAATAGATGAAGGACACAACCGTCTGCCCTTAAAAAGAGAGGGGCTTTCTCCACGAGTTTTTGCAGGGCACTCTCCAGGTTTAAATCCTGAGTGATTTCTCGGGAAAGGTTCAAAAAGAACCAGAGCTCTTTGGAGCCCAAGATGGATGGGATCGGCAGGCTGCGGGATCTTTTTCCTCTATTTTTTTGGATGTCCGCCATTTTCCTCAAACATTCCTGCTATCGAATAATACTAAAGCGAACCTTTTGGAAATAATTTGCCTCTCCCCCGGAAAAAAGTACTTCCCTTCCCTCCGTCATACCCGCGGAAGCGGGTATCCAGTGGTTTTTTGGTTTTTATTGAGCCAAATCTGTCTCCTGGATTCCCGTTCCCCGCTCCCCGCTTTCGCGGGCACAAGCTTGGCGAGGACAGGTTTCACGGGAATGACGAAAAATTCGCTGTATTAATAAGAGATTTGATTATTTTACTCACAGGCGCACCCTTGTCAACAATTTTCTGGCCCTCGCCACCGCCCTGTTTCTCCCTTAGGAAGGGAAATCATTTCTTGATAGACCTGAGGCGGACTCGGGTGCAGGGCCGCTGTCCTCGCCCGCATAAGGCACTTATTGCTCCCGAGCACGGGCCGGGGCTCCCGATGGCGGAAGGAAAGGAGTTCCGCCATCGAGTCGCCCCGCATCCTTTTGCGGAAGGCAGGGGGATCTTTCAGGAAAGTCCTTTCCGGCCGATGCGGGCTGCGGGCATCTTCCCTGCGCCCGAGTCAAACCTGAGCTACGCACCGATTAAAAACTGGGGGTGGCAAGAAGCGCAGGCGTATTGACACGCATCTGTAATTCCAATAAACTTTTAATTAAACTAAGCGATTTTCTTGTCGTATAGGAAATTATGAAAATCTTTCACCACAGAGCACGCAAAGAACGTCCCGCTTCGAGCGGGATCAGATCATGCAAAAGACAAAATTGAAAAAAGTCATATCTTTCTTAGGTCTTTCCATTTTAATTATTCTCTGTGTCCTCCCGTGGCCGGGCACGGCCGTGCTCTCGGCGGTTAATCTTTTATTTTTTATAGTGATAAAACAATGCCTCGTGTAAAATTGGCCAAAAATGCCGGTTTTTGCATGGGAGTTCGCCGGGCCATGGATATCGCCCTGGAAGCGGCCATGAAGAAAGATGGCCTCATCTTTACCTATGGACCGCTGATCCACAACCCCCAGGTTCTCGAAATCCTCGAAGGAAAAGGACTGAAGGTTCTCAATGAAGGGGATTTGGGGAAGATTTCGGGGACGGTGATCATTCGGGCTCATGGGGTAAGCCCGGAAGAGAGACAAAAGATCAAAGAAGTAGGGGTGCGGGTCCTGAATGCTACCTGCCCTCATGTTGGCAGGGTTCAAGGGATCATCCAAAATCATGCCGAGGAGGGATACGCCACCATTATTGTCGGCGAAAGGGATCATGCCGAGGTCATGGCTTTGCTCGGGTATGCCAGGGGGAGGGGATACGTGGTCAGTACTCTCGAAGAGGTGAAATCGCTCCCCCCGCTGGAGAAGGTTTGCCTGGTTGCTCAGACCACTCAGGACTGGCGAAGATTCCAAGATTTTGCCGAAGCGATTCAGAACCGGTTTCCAGGGGCGAAAGTATTTAATACCATCTGCGACTCCACCCACCGGCGGCAGGATGAGGTTTACGCCATGGCTCGAAAAGTAGAAGCTATGGTAGTCGTGGGTGGCAAAGGGAGCGGGAACACCCGCCGCCTGGCGAAGATTTCCGAAGAGTCGGGGATTCCCACCTTCCATGTGGAGACGGAAAAAGACCTTGATCTGGAAAAGCTTTCCCACTACTCCATCATTGGCGTCACTGCCGGTGCTTCCACACCCAACTGGCTGATCTTGAAGGTTGTAGACCGCCTCAAAGACATGTGGAAGAGGAAAGGGGTGCGGCATTTATTGGAAAGATTAGCCCGTCTGGCGGCCATTAGCTATATCCTTCTGGCCCTCGGGGCGGGGTGGTTAACATATGGCAGTGCTGTGATCCAGGGCCTACAACCGAAGCTTTCCTGGTCTATGATCGCTGCCTTCTACGTTTTTTCCATGCATGTCCTCAATCGTTTGACAGATAAAGCCTCCGAAAAGTATAACCAGCCCGGGCGGATGGAATTCTACGACCGGTATGGAAAGTGGATGATGGGGGCAGGGATCACATCAGCGGGATTGGCTCTGAACCTGGCTTGGTTTCAGGGGATTTTTCCTTTCCTTCTTCTCCTGGCTATTTCAGGTCTCGGATTGATCTATAACATCAGCTTTTTTCCAGGCAAATATGGAAAAAGAGTCAGCTATCAGAGGCTCAAAGACATTCCCGGATCAAAAGCCCTTTTTGTGGCCTTAGCTTGGGGGATCGTCACCTCGCTGCTTCCTTCCTTCGCCGCGAGAGGGTATCTTTTAACCGGAACAATTGTGGCTTTTCTTTTCAGCAGCATTTTGGTCTTCGTCCGCACCACACTTTATGATTTCAAAGACATCCAGGGTGACCTGATGGTGGGCAAGGAGACCATCCCCATCGTTCTCGGGAGAAGAAAAGCTGAAATTCTGGTTGTCTGGTTGCTTATCTCCCTGGGTGGGATCTTGACAGTTGCCAGCCCATTGCAATGGGCCACCCCGGTGACTTCCATCCTTCTTTTCTCTCTGGGTTATGTGGTCTTCTATTACTGGCTTTACCATCAGGGGATCGTGGGGAGAGGGTTCCTTTTTGAAGGTGTGGTGGATGGAAGTTTTATTTTTGCTGGGCTTCTGGCCTTCGTCTGGATCCTGTTGGAAAAATAATGGGTCCTGGCAGCTTCGCCTCCCGCGAATGAGCGAGAGTACATTTAAGGGAGGGGAAAAACCCCCCTTGCCCTAAACCAGAGCGGTTCAGGGCTTCGCCCCCTTTAATAAAGGGGGGGACTTATTAAGGAGTCCATAATTGAAATTAGACATTTTCTTCCGTTCATTTGTTGTCACCGTTCACCCTGAGCTTGTCGAAGGGTGCGTTGCAAGCCGCTCATGCTTCGACAAGCTCAGCACGAACGGCTGTGGATTCAGGCTGCAGTGTCCATACAATTATGGACTGATTAGTAAACGCCTCCCTTTGGCAAAGGTCGGAGACTCGACTCTGCGAGGAGGTTGGGAGGGATTTAGAATATTATTTTATTAGGACTGCTCAGTCAAATGAAAGTCAAACCTCTCTATCTTGATTTCTTCAAATTCCTGGATCGACTATCCGAGGGGGATCCATGGGCTTCCTACCAGCGCCTCTACCTCCAACCCCATGATAGCTTTTTCAAATCCTACTGGGAGACCTTTGATCATTTTGACTGGCAACAAATCGCCGAACGGGTAAGGCAAATCAAAAGGGAAGATTACGGCCAGCTCAGATCTTTGATTCAATCGCAGGATCCAACGGTCTTGGCTGAGGACGCTCTCAACAGATGCCGCTTAGCCCTCCCCTTGAATCCTGAACCCAGTGTCTATCTTTTTGTTGGTTTCTTCAGCGCTGATGGGGTTACCGTAGAAGTTGAAGGAGTGCCTTCCATCGCTCTGGGAATGGAGCGGTTCAAAGACTTCAGGGATCTTTCATTGCTGGTAGCGCATGAATACTGCCATTGCGCCCAGCGATCTTTACTCAAAGATTTTTTCCCTAAGGGAAAACGTACTCTCTTCTTTGCCATGGTAGCAGAAGGTTTTTCCACTCTCTTTACCCAGGTCGTTTACCCAGAGGTGCCTGTACACCGCCACCTCTTTCTGACGCCGCAGCGGTTGCAGTGGTGTCGGGAAAACCAGGGAGTTCTGCTGGAGTTGGCCGGCGCGGATTTGGTTTCGGAGAAACTCGTGCCCATCCTATTTGGCCCGGGTGACCCAAATGCCGGGATTCCTCCCCGGGTTGGGTATTTCGTGGCCAGCCAGATGTTAGAGCACTGTCTTACCCGCCATGGGGCGGAGGGATTGGGAGAGGCCTTTCCAGGGTTTGAGGAATTTTTTCGAAAAATCGTCCACGGAGTCGGCAAGGGGTATGAGAAGGGGGATGCCCGCGCAAAAAATCAAACCCCATTTTAAGCTGGACTACGAAAGGGAGTTAAACCCGCAGCAATTGGCCGTGGTCAGGGCCACAGGAGGACCCATCTTGGTCATTGCTGGCGCTGGCAGCGGGAAAACCCGGGTGGTGACTTACCGGGTGGCCTATTTGATCGAATCCGGGGTGGACCCTTCATCCATTCTTCTGGTCACGTTTACCAACAAAGCTGCCCGAGAGATGCTCCAGCGGGTTGAAATCCTCGTTCCAGCCTCCCTCGGAATTAAGGGGAGAGTATGGGGAGGAACCTTTCATCACATCGGGAACCTGATTCTGCGCCGCCATGCTCCCCTGGTAGGTTATCATCCCAATTATACGATTCTGGACCGGGAGGATGCCAAGAACTTGATAGAGGCCTGCGTATCTGACCTGAAGATCAATCCCAAAGGGTCCCGGTTTCCCAAGGGAGAAGTTTTGGAAGACCTGGTGGGGTTATCCGTGAACACCCGGCAGCCCATCGAGGAACTTGTATTGGAGCGCTATCCTTTCTTCTATGAACTTTTGGACGACATCCAAGTTGTGGCTGAGCGGTACCGCCAGCGGAAACGGGAACTGAATGTCATGGATTTTGACGACCTGCTTTTTTACTGGGAAGCCCTCCTGCGGGAACACCCGGAAGTGCGGGCGCGCTACGGCGAGCAATTCCAGCATATCTTAGTTGACGAATACCAGGATACAAACCGTATCCAGGCAGATATTGTGGACCTTCTGGCGCAGAAGTGCGGAAACATCATGGTGGTGGGAGATGATTCCCAGTCGATCTATTCTTTCCGGGGAGCAAACTTCGCCAACATCCTCACATTTCCTAAACGTTATCCGGCGGCCAAGATCTTCAAGCTGGAGGTTAATTATCGGTCGACCCCTCAGATTCTTCACCTGGCCAATGCCAGCATTGTACATAACCGCTATCAGTTCCCGAAAAAGTTAAGAACCGTTCGCCCATCCGGGGCCATTCCTTCCTTGGTACCAGCTCAGGATATCATGGAGCAGGCCTCTTTCGTGGTGCAGAAGGTGGCCGAAATCCATGAGAAAGGGGTTCCCCTTTCCCAGATAGCCGTCCTTTATCGGGCTCATTATCATTCCATGGAATTGCAGATGGAACTGACCCGCCAGGGGATTCCCTTCGAAGTCCGGTCCGGTTTGCGCTTCTTCGAGCAAGCCCATATTAAAGACGTCGGTGCCTATCTAAAGATCATCTGCAACCCCCGCGACGAACTGGCCTGGAAGCGCGTTCTTCAGCTTTATCCTCGAATCGGAAAAGCCACGGCTGAAAAAATCTGGCAGACGATATCCTCTGGCACCTCGGACCCGAGATTGGCTGTGGATGCCCAAGAAGTTCAGCAGAAAATTCCCTCAGGGGTGCGGGAGAGCTGGCGGTTGTTCAGACGAACGCTGGCCAAGTTGCGCGATCCGCAGATGACCTCTGACCCAGCTGGGATGATTGAGCTGGTTATAAAGGAAGGGTATGAGGCCTACCTTCAGTCCAGGTATCCAAATTATGAGTCCCGCATCGATGACCTGCGACAGCTTGCCGCCTTTGCTCAGAGATATTCATCCTGTCAGGATTTCTTGAGCGAGCTGGCCCTCCTTACCTCTGTGGAAAGTGAGACGGCGACATTTCAGGGGATAGATGAGGATGGAACGTTAAAGCTCAGCTCTGTGCATCAGGCCAAAGGTTTAGAATGGTCTGTGGTTTTCATCATCTGGCTGGCCGAGGGGAAGTTCCCTTCCTTGCGCAGCCTGTCTGCATCGGGGGGAGAAGGAGAAGAAGAGGAGCGCCGGCTTTTTTACGTGGCTCTCACTCGTGCCCGGGACGAACTTTACCTCTGCTATCCAAGGTTCGCTCCTGATCGGGGGAGAAGGGAGATGATCCAGCACCCTTCGCGATTCATTTCTGAGCTCGGCGGAAAGGGGTATGAACGGGCGGACCCGGATGAATTTTAATACCGCTTCACCGCCGAGATCGCCGAGAACGCGGAGCCCCAATTTCAATGAAAATCCAAAAAGTACAATGTAAAAGAGATTCCAATTTTGCTCTTTGGTTTTATTCTTTCCTCTGCGATCTCGGCGGGCTCCGTGGTGAATATTTATTCTTTGAGGATCTTCTCCAAATTAATTGATCAAATTGTTATTTAAATGATTGATGTTATGCTGCAATCGAAATGGAATACTTCGAGTAAATCCATGGCGCTGGTAGTGTTGCCCCTCGGTTGCCAAAAAAGGTAGTGATCCTTCCATGGGCTACGCCGGGTCGGGGTTGGAATTCTGGGAGAAGCCGGAGGGGAAGTGGTTCCTTCTGGGTGGACCTTTCTTCCCGGCTAACTGAGCGCGGGGGAGAAGGGCGTGGAGGAGAGTTCAGGGATTCTGGCCCGTTTTTGGCTTCCCGACGTTCAACCCTGCCAGCGCCAACGAGCCCTTGAGGAGAACTCTTCGAATTTTCATCAACCAATTTTGACATTATACTTTTCTTAACTCTGCGATCTCGGTGGGCTCTGTGGTGAATATTTATTCTTTGATAATTTTGACCCAGATTTTGCGGGAGCGCGGGCCGTCGAATTCGCAGAAATACAGGCCTTGCCAGGTCCCCAGGGCCAGTTTCCCTTCTTCGATGAAGAGGGTCAGGGAAGGACCTATGATGGTGGATTTAACGTGGGCTGCGGAATTGCCCTCCGTATGCTGGTAGGGCCCCGTAAAGGGAATAAGCCTGTTGAGTTCGGAGAGGATGTCGTGCTGCACGCTGGGGTCGGCGTTTTCGTTGATCGTTACTGCGGCTGTCGTGTGAGGAGTAAAAAGGGCCAGCAAGCCGCTTTGCACCTTGCTTTCTTGGATGAGCTTGGTCACCTGGGCCGTGATATCCACCAGTTGGGTTCGACTATGGGTACGGATGGTAAGTTCGTGGTAACTCATAGGCTGCTCCTTATCGACAAAATAAAATTTATTTTACTTTTTTTCTTCCGTATTGTCCAAGGCCCATTTATCAAATCATTTATTAATCAGTCCATAATTGTATGGACACTGCAGCCTGAATCCACAGCCGTTCGTGCTGAGCTTGTCGAAGCATGAGCGGCTCGCAACGCACCCTTCGACAAGCTCAGGGTGAACGGTGACAACAAATGAACGGAAGAAAATGTCTAATCAATTATGGACTCCTT
>Ga0315312_1002208_pt1 | contig 13763 bp, 11 predicted proteins | sample TDP7_MG_FD_203629 | JGI IMG/M metagenome (GOLD analysis project Ga0315312, IMG submission 203629) | Freshwater sediment microbial communities from Lake Towuti, South Sulawesi, Indonesia - TDP7 | ecosystem: Environmental > Aquatic > Freshwater > Lake > Sediment | place: Indonesia: South Sulawesi... | reverse complement strand
GCTTTCCATATAACTGGTCAACGGTCTTCCGGTCTACGTATCCTCTGTGGGGACGGAAGCCTCCTGTGAACCCTTTGGGTATGTGGAGGAGCTCGTGGATCAGTGTCTTCTCCTTTTCCTCTTGGCTCAGTCTGTCGTAACGTTCAGAGATGACCTCGATCACGTAGGAAGCTGGACGGCGAAGAGCCTCCTGCCAGATTCTGCTCAAGCCGTGAATCCGAGCGACAGTGCGACGGGACTCGGAACCCCTACTCCTGACGCAGTGAACAAACTGGGGGACCACGTGATAGAGGTCGAGCCTCTCGACCATCTCGTCAACAAGCCTCTTTACATCCGGAGCCTCATAGTACTCTACGGGCATCATTCCTCGCCAGACTTCAACATAAATAAGCCAGCATTTAGGCTTTAGGTCGGAAGGACAGAAGCCATGATGCCCTTCACCCATTAGCTTTATATGTGAGATGCTTCATGCATTTTTTGGCGGGTTGTAGGATGCGAGGTGGACGCCAAATTCGAAGCTGATTCTCATAGGCTTGTTAGGTTTGGCGATGGCAACCCGCGAAGCTTAAAGTTCATATGTTCTTACGAGGTAAGTTTGAAGAAGCGATGAGACATGTTCAAAGAAGTTGCTCCAACCGTCGACTTCCCGAAGCTCGAACGCAGAATCCTAAGTTTCTGGGCTGAAACCGAAGCCTTCAAGAAACGCGTTGCCCTGAACAGGGGGAAGAAACATTGGTCCTTCATGGACGGACCGATCACCGCCAACAATCCTATGGGCGTCCATCACGCATGGGGACGTACCTATAAGGATCTTTTCCAACGTTTCAAAGGAATGCAAGGATACGACCTTCGATACCAAAATGGCTTCGACTGTCAAGGGCTCTGGATCGAGGTTGAAGTAGAAAAGGACTTAGGCTTCCAATCGAAACGTGACATCGAAGCCTACGGCATCGCAGAGTTCGTCAAACGCTGCAAACAGAGAGCACTCCGCTACGCAGCCGTCCAAGTTGAGCAGTCTATCCGCTTGGGCTACTGGATGGACTGGGACAACCCCACGACCCTACGCTACCTCGCCGACTGTTTGGAAAACCCCCAGCAAGTAATAACCGTCCAAGGGCCAAAGGGACCAGTCACCGATACTGTAGAAAGAATTGTCGGCAGCCTAGGTTCTCAGGAGCTGGGCGGATCATACTTCACCTTTTCCGACGAAAACAACTACACAATATGGACCGCGCTGAAGAAACGCTATGAAGAAGGGGGGCTATATAAAGGCAGAGATGTGATGCCCTGGTGTCCCAGATGTTCTACGGCGCTCTCGCAACACGAGATAGTCACCGAAGGATATAGAGAACTAGTGCATCCAGGCATCACGGTTAGGTTTCCGCTGAGGGGAAGACCTAAGGAATCGTTGCTGATATGGACGACGACCCCTTGGACCCTAACGTCAAACGTGGCTGCCGCAGTCCATCCAAGCTTTACTTATGTGAAGGTTCGATGTGGAGACGAATTCTTCTACCTGGGCAAATTCGCCCTCAAGACGACCCTCGCCCAAGGCAGCTACCAGATAATTGAGGAGCTGGATGGCAGTCTGCTGGAGGGGTGGACCTACGATGGACCCTATGATGAGCTGCTCGCTGAGAGAGAGATGGGCGCCGTCGAAGCTCACCAAGTCATACTTTGGGAGGAAGTGACTGAGCAAGAGGGAACAGGAATTGTCCACATCGCACCTGGCTGCGGTAAAGAAGACCTGGAGCTGGGCGAGCTTTTTGAGCTGCCAGCGGTAGCACCGCTTGATGAGTTCGGGGTCTTCGTTGAAGGTTTCGGCGGGTTCACAGGCACCCACGTTTACGATTCAGCCTCGCTCGTCACCGAAGACCTCAAGAAGAAAGGTTTGCTCTTCAAGGTCGAAGAATACACACACCGCTATCCAGTCTGTTGGCGCTGCGGAAGCGAGCTAGTTTTCCGCCTAGTCGACGAGTGGTTCGTCAGCATGGGGGAAAAGCTGAAGAAACCGCTTGAGGAGATAACCGGGGAAGAGAAGAGGAGAAACCTGCGGTACCAGATAATCGATGTCGCCAAACAGGTACGGTGGATTCCAGACTTCGGGCTCCAACAGGAGCTCGACTGGCTCCAGAACATGGAAGACTGGATGATCTCTAAAAAGCGCTATTGGGGTTTAGCGCTGCCCATCTGGGTGTGCCAGAGATGCGGCAACTTCGAGGTCATAGGGGACAAAGAGGAGCTAAGAGCGCGAGCAGTCGAGGGATGGGGCACGTTCGATGGACACAGTCCCCATCGACCCTGGATAGATGCAGTCAAGATCAGATGCTCCAGATGCGGCGCAATCGCCTTCCGTATCCAGGATGTCGGAAACCCGTGGCTCGACGCGGGCATCGTATCCTACTCAACGCTTGGCTACCGAGGCAACCGCGAATACTGGCAGAAGTGGTTCCCAGCGGATCTGATCAGCGAGTCGCTGCCAGGCCAGTTCAGAAACTGGTTCTACGCAATGCTTGTCATGAGCACAATAATGGAAAACAGGACACCGTTCAAAGCCTGCTTCGGATACGGCTTGGTCCTCGGCGAAGACGGACGTGAGATGCACAAGTCTTGGGGGAACGCCATAGAGTTCGACGATGCTGCGGAGTCCATGGGCGCCGACGTCATGAGGTGGATGTACTGCATAAAGCGACCAGAAACCAACCTCCTGTTCGGGTACCAGAGAGCTGACGAGACGAAGAAGAGGTTCCTGATCCCGCTCTGGAACGTCTACGGCTTCTTTGTGACCTATGCTAACCTAGACAAGTGGACGCCGAAGAATGCTGTCAAGCGAAGCTTCCTTTCGCTTTTGGATCGATGGATACTCTCTAAGCTGAACGTGCTTGTCAATGATGTGACGCGGTTTATGGAGGATTTTAACCCTGCCGACGCAGCAGCGGCTATCGAGAGGTTTGTAGACGAGCTGTCCACATGGTACGTTAGACGTTCGAGACGGCGTTTCTGGAGGAGCGAAAGAGACGAGGACAAGAACGCTGCCTACACAACGCTCTACGCTTGCCTCACGACTCTTGTCAAGCTACTCGCGCCGTTCATACCCTTCACGGCTGAGGAGATATATCAAAACATAGTCCGCAACGTGGACTCCCATGCTCCAGAAAGCGTCCACCACGATGATTGGCCCAAAGCAGACGAGAAGGCAATTGACGAAGAATTGATGGCGGACATGGACCTGGCCACAAAAGTCTGCGGGCTGGGCCGTTCAGCACGTACTAAAGCCGGAATGAAGCTCCGGCAACCGCTTTCAATGGTCAAGGTCGCAGCTGACGAATCTGTTCTGAAGGGAGTTGAGAGACTTGGCGATATAGTCGTTGATGAGCTTAATGTGAAAAGTATTTCGCTGACTACGCAGAAGGATGAGCTGCTAGAGTATGTCGTGAAACCTCTCCCCCAGATTCTGGGCAGGAAGTATGGCAGACTTTTCCCAAAAATTCAGAAGACGATTGCCGGAATGGACGCCAAGACTTTAGCGCAATCTCTAGAGAAGGGCCTCAGCATACGCTTGGATGTTGACGGTCAGAGCGTTGAGTTGCTTCCGGATGAAGTTGAAGTCGCAACTGAGTCCAAGAAAGGCTACGCGCTCTCTGAAGAAGACGGCATCCTCGTCGCTGTGGACATAAGGATTACCGATGAGTTGAGGGAGGAGGGGCTTGCCCGCGACATAGTCCGCCGCATCCAGAACCAAAGGAAAGAAGCAGACTTCAACATAGCCGACTGGATCGAAACCTACTATGAAGCCGGACCCAAGCTTAAGGAAGTCTTTGCAGCATTCGGCGAGTATATAGCAGCAGAAACACTTTCAGCGTCTTTGCGGAGTGCCAAACCGCCGAGAAGAGCTCACGTAGCCACGTACAAGATAGGAGGAGACTCCTTGAAGATTGGGCTCATCCGACTTGAGAAAAAGTAGGTTTGCGCTCCGCTGTCAAGCTTGGAGAGCTTACCTATGAGGATCGTACGTCTTGATTCGGGCTTGGAGCCACTTTTCTGGAAGCACGTTACCCAAGACATCCCCAACTACTACTTCCCTATACTCCGCTTGAAACGCCAAAGAGAATTCACCGAGATAGTGCTAGCGCTAGACGAAGAGAACCGCATTGAAGGATTGATGATGATCTATAGGAGTGTCGCAGTGCAGTTGAGAGGAAGCGTTGACGCTGCCAAAGCCCTTCTTGAGAGGCTCAACCTCGACAAGGTGGACATACAAGGCGAGATAGAACACAAAGAGACAATCCTCGCCAAGTTCGAGCATGTCAGGAAAGCCTCTGAGATTATCCTGATGACTCTGCGAAGGGGAGAGGAAAACCTGCAGATTAGACATACCACGGAAGTACCAACACCTGAAGATGCTGAAGAGATAGCAGACTTGATGAGGCGCGGGAGCCCGGATTGGTGGGGAGATACGACTGCGGAACGAATAGCTACTAGAATGGAGCAACTGCTATGGCTAGGGACGAAAGATAACGGCAGGCTTATTTCAGTTGGAGGCGCAACGGTCGATGACTGGGCAGGCAACATAGCGCCTGTAGTCACGCATGAAGACTACAGAAAAAGGGGCTACGCGACGTCCGTAGTCTCGGCCTTGGTGCAACAGATCTTCCAGAAGTCAAATCTCTGCCTGATTCACGTTGAAAGCGATAATGAGCCAGCAATAAGAGCCTACACAAAAGTGGGTTTCAAGCCCTACAAGAGATATTTCTTTGCTAGGGCAGAGCGATAGCAAGCGGCAATGATCATGCATCTGATATATCTGACGATGTTGGAAAGGATTATGTTCAGGTGTATGGACAGTCCACTTTGTGGATGAGATGGCCCAGGAGCATGGTATTGATCTTCTCCGCGGCGAGGTAGTGGATTCGGTATTCAGGCCTCATCCTCTATCGTTTCTCAGGTACCATCTCTTCGCAGTTTATCTGATCGGCGTCGCCCTGTTTCTAAGATGGTTTCACTCCTACCTCAACACCAGCGAACCCATACGCGAGATCCTTGACTCTCTCGACATAGTCCTTGCCATGACTGGATTGCCAGCGGCCGACATGATTCTCCTGATTTTGTTCTGGGTCATTCTCCTTCTAAGTGGTCTCTTTGTCGCCGGTCTATGGGTCAACAAAACGCCTCTGGTTTGCCTAATTTTGATAGGCGCAGCTGGGACATCTCTGGAAGTCTTTCTTCCTTCGCCGTACGGGATGATTCCAGTTGAGAGGCCGATGGTCAAGCTCTTGCTTCTATCTGCCTCTTCGGTGGTGGGCAGTATCCTGCTTGAAGTCTACCGGAGAGGACACGCGTACATTGTGACGAACCACCGCATAGTCACGAGGAAGGGATTTGTCAGAAAGGAAGAGAGGGGACTCACGTACGACAAGATCACAGATGTCTATACAAGCCAAGGAATGTTGGGGAGAATCTTCAACTTCGGAACCGTGGTTTCCCTCATAGGTCTAGGCACCGGTTTCCCGGGCGGACAAAACGTTCAGAGAACAGAAGGCGCGACACGTCTCTCCCTATATGGTATACGGGACCCGGAGAAGATTCGCATAATGGTTGCCAACAGGCAGCTTGCAGCCGAAGAGGCGTCGGGCGGCAGAAGAATCGAGAAGCCCCTTAGGGAAGAAGAACAGTGAACCCTATGCGCTGACGATCGCTGAGAGTTCTTCAATGAAAGCTATAGCTCAAGAAACAGCGTGAGAAAATCCGTCGAGGAACCCTTTTGAACTTGTCGAAGCATTCAGAACCGAGGGAAAACGGGTTGTCTTCAAAGGTCGCAGAAGAAGGTCATTCGGGTTCCAGGACTATTTTCAGCCCTTCCTTGTTTTCAACCTTTCTGAAGCCGGTTTCCCATTGGGACAGCGGAAGGATATCTGAGACCAGCTCTTCGGTCTTGATAAGCCCCTTGTCCAGCAGCTTCAAGCCTAGCCTCCAAGAGGTCCATCTCTGTCCAAGGCTTCCCCTCACCGTGATCTCCTTGTAGGCGACTGTGTCGAAGTCCAGTTCGAAGGCTTGGCCAGTCAGGCCGATCTGCGTATAGCGACCCCCTCGTCGGACAAGCTGGAGCCCCATACGCACGGCGGCGGCGGACCCAGAGCACTCGATGAAGACATCGGCTCCAGCGCCATCGGTCAACCCGGAGATGCCCTTCCAGGGGTCCTCTGCTTGAACGTTGACCGTAACGTCTGCCCCCAACCTCCGGCCTAGTTGAAGCCTTTTCTCATCTACCTCCGTACCGCAGAGAACAGAAAAGGCGCCCTTGATCTTGGCCAGCTGTAGGCTCAGCAACCCGATGGGTCCGGGTCCAGCTATGACCACGATGTCTCCTGGCGAGATGGCGGTCTTTTCGATGACACCATTTACACAACTCGCCAGCGGTTCACACAGGGCGCCGGAAAGAAAACTCACGTTCTCCGGCAGTTTGTGAACGAGTCGGCTTGGCACGACGCAGTACTTGGCGAACGCCCCGTTGAACCAGTAGCCGATCAGGCGTTTCTCAGCACAGACATTGTACTCCCCGGTTCGGCAGGGGATGCATCGGCCACAGACTTGGGCGGAAGTCTCAGAAGTGACCCTATCTCCGATTCTCCAATCCGTGACCCGTGAACCCAAGTCCACTATCACTCCCGAAAACTCGTGCCCCATTATGACGGGCGGCCTCAGGGGCAACTTGATGTCGCCACGGTAAATGTGAAGGTCCGACCCGCAGATTCCGGCAGCTTTGACCTCAATCTTCACTTCGTCCAGCCCAGGACTTGGCTCAGGCATATCTCTCAGCTCAACGTTTCCGTGCCCATGCGCATATTTGACAATGGCTTTCATGACTTCTGTCTACTTCCTCCGCCTTGTTCCATTCAGCCGTTGAGTGATCCCGGATATTCTAGGCTACATAGTTTCAACCAATCGCCTATTATAGGCTTCCGTCTCCGGGGGGCTACGCCTTCTGCAGACCTGCGCTATGAGGTGTCGGAGATGCCAGCTACGATCGCACCATTGAGTCCTATGATATCTTCGATCCTAAGCTGTAGAAGTCTGTCACGGGTTCCTCCACCGCAGTAGACCGTGTCGTATTGGAGGAGAGACTCGTCGACTACCACCCGCATCTTAGTCTTGTGCCCGACTGAGGGGGTACCACCAGGGGAGTAGCCGCTTATCTTCTCAGCTTGGTCAAAGGCGACCAGCCTGACATTGCGGACGGAAAGCACTCTAGCAGCAGCTTTCAGGTCGACCTTTCTGTCGCCAGATACAATCAGAAGGACATTTTCGCCTTGGTCAGTTTGCGAAACCAAGTTCTTCGTTAACCTGCGGAGGTCAACCCCTGCAGCCTTTGCAGCATCAGAGGTGTGAATTGTTTCGGGTTTGTTGATGAACCTGTGCCAGACCCCGCTCTTTCTAAGGTATTCATCCAAGTCAACATCAGCCACCTTCTTCACCTGACCAGTGTACTAGCTCTATAACTTACTTCGGCGGTGTTCAGTCTCTTATTGGGCGCATCTTATATCTTAAGCTTTTATGCAGGCAGAAACGTCCTTATATAACGGCGCTATATCATTGCCAAGAGGAAATCCAGAGTTGCGCGACGAACCCGGAGACGCTTACCACAGCCAACAGCAGGATAGACCAAAGGCACTTGCCATGCTGTCGGGAGGTCTCGATAGCATGCTTGCGGTCAAGCTAATGGTCGACCAAGGTGTCGATGTGGAGGTTGTTAACTTTGCGACGCCCTTCTGCCTTTGCGACCGCTGCTCAGTGGATAGGTTCGCGAAGGACTATGCCCTAAAAGTCCATAGGATCTTCTTGGGCCAAGAATTCCTCGACATCGTTGCCGATCCTCCCCATGGTTACGGGAGCCAGATGAACCCATGCATAGACTGCCGTATACTCATGTTCAAGAAGGCAAAGGAATTGGCTGGGAAGTTGGGGGCAGACTTCATTGTGACCGGCGAGGTTCTTGGCGAAAGACCCTTTTCTCAGAGGAAGACCGCCATGCTTCACATCGAGAAGGAGGCAGGCTTAGAAGGAAGAATAGTAAGACCCTTGTCTGCTAAGCTTTTGCCCGAAAGTGAGCCGGAAAGAAAGAGATTGGTCGACAGAGACGGACTCCTTGCCATCAGAGGACGAAGAAGGCTCCCCCAGATCGAGCTTGCAGCGAATCTTGGTATAAAGGACTATCCATGTCCAGCTGGCGGTTGCTTGCTCACTGACCCCAGATTCGCGGCAAGGCTTAAAGAACACCTCATACACAAGGAAAAGCTGACCTTAACTGACGTCGCGCTTCTGAAGATCGGCCGCCACTTTAGGCTGGAGACTGTGAAGCTCATAGTGGGCAGAAACGAGCGTGAGAACAAGAAGCTCCAAGCGATAGCGAGAAGCCGGCGAATGCCCTGGTTGGAAGTTGTTGGCTATCCCGGGCCCGTCGCTCTACTCCTTGGGGAAGTGAAGCCTAACACGATAGCTAGAGCGGCTGCAATCACTATCCGATACTCAGACTCACCCAGAGAAACCCCAGCCAAAGTGATTATTCAAGGCAAGGAGGAATTGATCATGACAACGAAAGCCGTCGAAGACCAGGGATTGGAGAATTTTCGAGTATAGGATGGTTCTACCTGCTTGCCCCATGTGGCCTTCATGGTCAACTCTGCTTGGAGGTGTTCTACCTCAGAATTTTCCCTTGTTCCCGCAACGAGGCGCAAAGCTTGCAGAAGTTCAGTGTGATCTCATCGGCACCCATCTTCCCAGAGGCTATGCCTTCAGCGGTCTGGCTCGCCGCAGCTCGTATCAGCGGCAGAATCTCTTCGTAGTTCGCAATGCCTTTGTGTCCCCGTTTGGAGTGTATGTACTGGCTTATGGCAGCCTGGGTTGTGCCAAGCTTCTCAGCAGCCTCTATCTGCGTGAAGTTGTGCTTTTCGATCAGCTGCTTCGCAACTAGAGACCTCAAGATGGGCAGAATGTAACGCCCAACTACCTCGCATGAAGGGTACATTTCCTACGTCCAGACTATTATAACACGCTTATAACTTATAAATGAGTCGCCCCGCTTATTAACTAATCCCTCGTTGTCTCTTTTCTCATAGTCGTGCAGAGAGCGCATTAAGGGACACCTGCTGTTTAGAATGGTTTGTGCAACATGGTCCTATGTCTCGCGCTTTGATGCTCAGGTGTCGGGGGGATCGGCTTGAACGATTCGGCCGATCTTCTAAAGATTCGCAGTTCTATTCCCCTGTGGAATAAACTGGGCGAAAAATATAAATACTGGTTATATCATCTTTCTATAACCCCGTTATGGAGGGAAGAGAACTCAGAAACCGCAGACATATCAAGGCGCTCAAGTGCAGAGAATGTGGCCGCGAATTTCCCCCTATCAAAATCTATGCTTGCGAAGACTGTTTCGGACCTTTGGAAGTGGTCTACAACCTAGACTCGATGGAGCTTGACAAAAGCTCGTTTACGGAAAGACCGAACACCCTCTGGCGTTATCATGAGCTCCTGCCTATAGAGGACCAGGCAAAGGTCGTGGACCTCGGCGCTGGTTTCACCAACCTACGCGAGTGTAAAAGGCTGACCAAGGAACTTGGGCTGAAGAGGCTCTACATAAAAGATGATACCGTCAACCCAACGGGCTCCTTCAAAGACAGACCAGCTACTGTTGCAGTAACTAAAGCCTTGGAATTTGGCTTCAAAGCCGTAGGATGCGCCTCAACAGGGAATCTCGCTGCGGCAACGGCTGCCCACGCTGCGAAGGCGGGAATACCGTGTTATGTCTTCATCCCAGCAGATACTGAGGTAAGCAAGGTCTTGCAGGCGGCAACCTATGGAGCCAAGATAATCGCTGTGAACGGAACCTACGACGATGCGAACAGGCTTGCGGCTCAGGCCTCCGATGAATACGATTGGGGGTTGGTCAACATAAACATTCGTCCCTACTATGTAGAAGGCTCGAAGACCTTGGGCTTCGAGATCTGCGAACAGCTGGGATGGGAGGCACCGGACAACATCGTAATCCCAGTCGGCAGTGGAGCACTGCTGTGTGCCATATGGAGAGGCTTGAGACAGCTCAGAGACCTCGATCTGATCGCTGACTTGGAGACGAAGGTGATTGCGGCTCAGCCTCAAGGTTGTTCACCCATTGTGGACGCCTTCAAATCCCGTCTGGACGACGTTGTTCCCGTGCAGAATCCAAGAACCGTGGCGAAGAGCTTGGCCATTGGTGATCCCGGAGACGGAATATACGTCTTGAAGGTCGTACGGGAGTCCGCAGGAGCTGCCCAGTCTGCCACGGACAAGGAGATTATGGATGGAATCAAACTGCTTGCTAAGACGGAGGGAATCTTCGCCGAGCCTGCTGGGGGCATCACAATCGCGGTTCTGAAGAAGCTCGTGGATTCAGGGGACATTTCGAGAGACGAGGAGGTTATCTGCTGTGTGACAGGTAGCGGTTTCAAGTCTTCTGAGACAATTCTGAAAGCTTTCCCTAGACCCGAGCTGATAGAGCCGTCGATCGAAGACTTGAAAAAGATAGTGAAATGAGGTGATGATTTTGGGAAAAATCTGGGTAGCGTTCTACGGGGTGTTGGCTAGGACTACGGGCGAGAAGACCCTAGAGGTAAATGGGTCGACGGTCAAAGAGGTTTTGAGCCTCTTGACAGCAAGGTATGGCGAACAATTTGAAAACAAGATTTACGATGAAAGCGGGAAACTGAGAAGGTTCGTAAACATATACGTAAACGGCAAAGACATAAGGTTCCTCGGCCAACTCGATTCGGAACTGGATGACGGAGACGAGATATCCATCATCCCCGCGGTGGGCGGAGGCTGAAAAGAAGCCTCGGAAGACATCTTCACATCTCTTCTCCTGATACACGAATTCCAGCGGCTTAGACCTGTAGATCGAAGCGGTTCGACATGCCTTGACTCTGGGGCAAGGTTTAATAGAGACTCTGGCGCTGTAGATTATAACGCCGTAATGTCATGCAGGTGGAAGAATGAGGGATAACGTTTGTCCTGCAGCGAGTAAAGGTCCAAGCAAAATTCCAGATTTCAGGCAGTTCTAGTACGACACTACCTTTCCCGCGGCATTTTTGCGAACAGATTCTTCCCAGTGGAAGTGATGGTTCCTTCAGCCTCCGGCCACGCGGCAGATCTGTTCTAAAGTCTACAGAGGAACTGGAAAGGGCGCATCCATTCGAATTGGAGGTCAGAGGTTGATTGAAGAAGCAAAGGGTCTCAAAGAGTATTGAGGAAAGACTGGGCAGCTATCTCGGACTTAAGCATCGTCTTGTAGGCATAAAGTTGATGAACAACGATGATGACGTAAAGGATTTTCTCCAACCTAGGACGCCCATGGCTTTCTGCCAAATGCTGAGACAAGCCTCCGCGAAGGGAGACCAGTTTCAGTATGGCCTAGAACACGAGAAGTGCATCACTGCTCAACGTGTTCTCGGCTTCAGAGATCTTGAGCCTCCCCGCACTGTAGAACAGTCTCAACATCTAGAGACAGAAAGAGTGCTAATCTCGCCGCTAAGCGAACTTCACCAGACACCTGACGTAGTCTTGGCCATTCTGACCCCCAGGCAGATGATGGATCTGACTCTAGTCCTTCGAGAAGGCGGCAAGCCTCTGCTGGCCGAATTCTCTGGCGAACGTGCCTGTCTCGAGTTCTTCGCAAAGCCTTACTTGGAGCGCGAGCCAAGCGTGTCGTTACTCTGCAGAGGTGCAAGAGAGATATATTCTGACTTCCGTGACGACGAGATCGTGTTCGGAGCCCCCTTCGAGGTCTACGTAAGAGTAGCGGAAAACATTGAAAGGACTGCCAGAATGGGAGGGGCTCTTTGCGGCTGCCGGGCAAGCGATCTGCCAACACAGATCGTGAATGAGTTTGGGAAGATCGGTCTGTCCAAGGGGACGGACTACTTCTTCGGCAAGGTTAAGGGCCGCAATGTGAGAGTATATCTCAACAAAGACCTCGATGGTATGCTGAAGTCCGTGACGATGCATATACCTCTAAGGATGACGTCTGAAGAAGAAGCAAGAGATTCAGTGCCAAGGCTAAGACAGTCGTTGCCCCGCACATACTTTGTGAACACGAGGGGCTACTGGTTGGACATAACGATCAGGGCGAGCGAAGGCGAGCTGGGCATAGACTTATTTGATGGGCTATCGGTTAAAGCAGCGATTGAGAAGTTCGTCGAGAATGTGACTCGATATCTCGTTGAGACGCAAGAGGTTGGGCCGAATGCTGAAGGTTGAAGGTGTCCAAAAATACACTCACATCAAGAACGAATACAGGGAAGCCATAATCGTCCATCCGATCATGAGAGGCGGCATAGTGCCGGAGGAGACCAGAAAGAACCTCTTTGAGGAAGGATGGACAAGAATCGGTTATTCGGCGTGTTTTGATTGCATCGAAGGAAGATCCAGCCTTATCTCGAAGCCTCCTATAGCGGATTTCCTCGAAGACATAGCCAAGTTCCTCGGCGGAGACCGCGCTGAACACACGTTCGGATGTCGGGCAGCCCAGTTTGCCGTCATGAAAACCATAAGGGATTTTGTGGATAACGAGGGCTCGAGAGATTACGCGCCTATTGTCCTGTCCGATCCGCTATGTCACTATACCACCGCCACAGCCGCTGAAGCGACCGGTTTGCGCATGGTGGAAGCGTCACACAGTGGGTACCCAGAATATAAGGTTGGGGCGGAGAGCTTCCGGGAAAAAGTGGAGCAGATTAGGAAGGAGACTGGTAAGCTGCCCGGACTTATCGCAGTTACCCATGCCGAGCCTTACTACGGGAATCTAAGTCCGGCCGAAAAGATAGGCGAGGTCGCTGAAGAATACGATGTGCCCTATATGGTCAACACCGCTTACACGGCGGGTGTCATGCCGGTGAACATGAGAGACCTTCGCGCGGACTTTCTCACCGTGTCTGCCCATAAGTCCATGGCTTCCTTAGGACCCTTAGGCTTCCTCGTGACGAACTATGAATGGATGAAGAGAGTCTTTCAGAATTCGAGAGTCGTGGCCGATTGGAGCGGTAGAGCCTTCGGGAAGAAAATCCCAAACATATTCGGCTGCAGTGTGGGGGGAATCCCTTTGATATCTGCCATGTACTCTTTTCCCTATGTGGTTGAGCGCGTTGAAAGGTGGAATGAGGAGCTCGAGAAGACGCAGTGGTTCATCCGCGAGATCGAGAAGCTGGATGACATTATGCTCATGGGGGAACGTCCTCACAGACATCACCTGCTTCATTTTGAGACTCCGATCTTCTGGGAAATCTCGAAACACCATAAGAGAAGAGGCTTCTTCTTGGCCGAAGAGATGATCAAGAAAGGCATCGTTGGACTGCACAGAGGCCTAAGCAAGCATGTAAAGCTCTCTTTATATGGGCTTGAGCGGCACGAAGTTGAGAGGGTCAAAGAGGCCTTCCAAGAAATTGCAGAGACCTATGCAAAGGAATTTAAGATCGGACTCGCATCAGCCCAAGGGACTGTTCGGAACCGCGAGGGCGAAGCATGATGAAGGCAGCTAGTATAGAGGAGAAGATCCAGAACCTTAGAAAAGAGAAGAAAGCAGTCATCCTAGCCCACAACTACCAGCTTCCAGAAGTACAAGACATAGCGGACTTTGTTGGCGACAGTCTAGAGCTCTCCCTCTGCGCTGCGCAGACCGACGCGAAGGTCATAGTCTTCTGCGGCGTCACCTTCATGGCTGAGACAGCCGCAATTCTGAA
>Ga0315312_1002207_pt1 | contig 13767 bp, 13 predicted proteins | sample TDP7_MG_FD_203629 | JGI IMG/M metagenome (GOLD analysis project Ga0315312, IMG submission 203629) | Freshwater sediment microbial communities from Lake Towuti, South Sulawesi, Indonesia - TDP7 | ecosystem: Environmental > Aquatic > Freshwater > Lake > Sediment | place: Indonesia: South Sulawesi... | reverse complement strand
AGAAACGGAACGTCCACCCGGCCTGTGACGTTGAAGCGTGCTAAGTCGCCGAGTAGGCTTGGTGGAAACGGTGAAACGGCTGTCCTGCGGGGTGGAAGGGCGAATAGGCGTCGATGAGTCTCTGTGCAAGACGCGGGTAGCCCGTAAAGTCGAATGCCGTCTAAAACAGAAGACGGGTTACAACCAGCACACCAGCCTCTTGGAAGGGAATTTCCGCCATTTTAGATATTCCTCTTCCGCTTGCATCTTGTCTTATGATTTCTTCATTGGAGGTTTTCACAGTAGTAGTCAACTCGTCCCAAGTGGCATTCTCCTTCTTAAGTCTTTATTAGAAGCCTTTACCTTCTGTTGCACCAAGGGTGCATAAGAGTATGAAGTTTGCATACACAGGTGTTCGAGTTAGAGACCTAAAGCGTTCTATTGAATTCTATACAAAGACAATGAGCATGAAACAAATACAAAGAGGAAGAATGCGGGCAGGTGGCATATTTGTTCAGTTGAAAAGCAAAGACTCGCCACAAGTTTTGGAGCTGAACTATTACCCATCTGGAAAGAAGTTTTACGAGGAATATGTGGAAGGTTCAGAGTTGGACCACCTAGCGTTCTGGTGCAAGGATGTCCGAGGAAGCTATGAAAAAGTACTTGCTGGTGGAGCGACTTCAGCCGTCGAGCCATGGGATGAAAGTGGCTACACGTTGGCATTTGTCAAAGATCCAGATGGAATCTGGATTGAACTAATCGGAAAGAAAGTTAAGCTAGATTCAAACAAACCGGGCAAGAAATTTTGATGTGCCCCTAAGCTTGCATGCAGGTTGACCTTGACAACTTCTGTGTCGATCAAGACCTTAGCCGCAGAATCGTAGAAAACGTAAGGATTTGCGTAGATATCTCTATGTGGCTTAGGGTTACCACGAGCACATCGGTCACACGATCGATTGGCAAGATATAGACACGAATATATGATGCATGCAGTATTCCGGCATGTTAGCAACCTTCTTATTGTCTCCTTCTGGCTACTGTCACGTGTTTGAATTCACGCTGGACCAATGTCTATGGGAAACGTGCCGAGCATGGGGAATGAGACTTCTCTGCATTCGGCGGTGAAGGATTGGTGCTCTTTTCCAGGCGACCGGTTTGAGGCTGAGGTGGACGGCTTCGTTGTCGACATAGTCAGAGACAACCTGTTAATCGAGGTCCAGACAAGAAACTTTTCAGCCATCAAAGAAAAACTGAAGAGCCTTCTTAGGCAGCATAGGGTTCGACTCATCTATCCCATAGCCAAAGAGAAGCAGATAATTCAGGTTGACCCTGCAACTGGAAGACAGACTCGAAGAAGGAGGTCCCCAAGAAGAGGAGACGTGTACGACCTTTTCCGGGAACTCATATGGATGCCCGAATTGGTCCTTGAGGCTAATCTTTCCATAGAAGCTCTGATGGTTAAGGAAGAGGAAGTCAGGTGCGCCGACGGCAAAGGCAGCTGGCGGAGAAGAGGCACAAGCATCAAAGACAGAAGGCTCATCGAAGTTGTGGAAAGGCTGGTCTTCGATAAAAGGGAAGACTACCTTAGACTCTTGCCGAGAGATCTGGCTCAACCCTTCACAAACAGAAGCCTCGCAGTGAGCATGAATCTTGGCATCTCCCGAACCCGCAAAATGACCTACTGCCTAAAGAAAATGGGAGCCATAAACGAGATTGGCAGAGACCGAAACCAACGACTCTACATCACTGCTGAGAGTGACTTGAGGGTCGACAATGAGCAAGGAAGAGCGGTTCTCTAGCATGAAAATGCTTCTAATGGGAAGCAAGGCATTCAAAGCCAAAGAATTGCCACCCGAAGTGAGGGAGCGAATAGACATAGCATTGGCTCGGAACATGACAGTAATCGTGGGAGAAGCACCGGGAGCCTGCAGATTGTTTCAAGACTACTTGAGGTCTAAAGGGTACCGAAACGTCATTGTGGGTCATGCGAAAAGCCTAAGGTACAATGCAGGGAATTGGAAAGCAGTGATGTACGGAAACGACGTCAAGGAACGAGAGAGGAAAATGATTGAAGACTGTGACATGGCAATCATCATATGGACGGACAGCAGCGGCGTAATAGCCGAAAACCTTGAACTGTTGAAAAGGCTAGGAAAACCCACCTTCCTGTACGAATACTCGACCAGAAACGGAAAGGCGGAGGCAGGCGAGCTCGATCCCAGAAGGGTTTACGACCCCTACTACCACATGAAGGAATACTACAGGAAACGAAAGCAACTCAGCAAAATCCAACCCGGATCAAGTCACCGCACAGGCGAAACGAGACAATAAGATATCCGACACATGAAGCGAAAGCTTTGAGGATAGCCAGCCTCTCAGGAAAATATGAATCACAAAAAAACTGGTGAGCCCAGATATGGCTATATCTGGGCAAAACAGAACCCTTAACGACCACGGAAGGCAGACCTTAACCTTGCGAGTGCTTGTTCGGGCTGGTTGGGCACTATCCTTGGTAGGCTCTTGTGTAGAAGTCGTCTAGGATTCTGGGCACGTTGGTCTCCTGGCTAATCTTCCTTATCGCATCTGCTAGAAACTCGACGAACCTATCCACAAGCATCTTCCCCTTCTCCTTGGTCGCCAGCCTTGGGTCGCCTAAGTAGAGCTGAAGCGCATACGCCTGCCAGTCAACCGGAGTTTCGATGCCCTTCGGCATCCCGGTACTCCCGACTCTTGCCGCATCTTTCACGTTCTCCATTTTGATCAGATCTTCAAAAAGGTATAATCCGGCACTTGTCTCCAACTCGCATGCGTGCCCAACTTCTCTTCCCTCGCTCAGCTTGGCGACCAACTCCGTGAGCGGCGCCCAAGGGTTAATCATGGCGTACAACACGTAGTCTCTTTTCCTATTCAAACTGTCTCTAAGGAAGACTCTGAGTATCTCGTTGTTTCCGCCATGCCCATTCAATATCAGAATCTTCCTGAACCCGTTCCTCGCAATCTCGTCGCAAACCTCTTCCAAGACAGAGAGCAGAGTCTTAGCAGTCAACGAGATGGTTCCCGGAAAATGCCTATTCTCAGGAACATAGGCATAATAGAATGGTGGGAGAACTACAGCCTCTACTTTCTCTGCTACCAACCTCGCTACCTCATAGACGGTCAGCGAGTCCGTCCCAGTCGGCATGTGAGGACCGTGAACCTCAATGGAACCTATGGGCAGTATAGCCACAGATCCCCTTTCCGCGGCCTCCCTCACGTCTGGGCTTGTCAAATGCTCAAACAACATCTCCATCACTCATCCTTCGAGGCACTCTCTCTCAAGTGTGCCGTGGAGTGATATATCACTGTCGGTTCCGTTCCCTGGAGCTTCACTACGCGCGAAGGCCTAAGCAACAGTACCCGATTTCTTCACTCTGTTCACAAAATCAATTTCTGCGTCTTCATCTGCAAAAAGCAAGCGATCGTCCTCTATCTGGATTTTCCCTAGCAGTCTGTTCAGTGTCTTGAGATATGGTTTGATCCTTAGCCCGCGGGGTTCTTCCCGTCCGAACAGTGAGTGAAGCCCGAGGAGCACTTTGAGGGCGTCGCTTTTCCCAGTTTGGCTTAGCCATTCTAAGACCTCTTCGGGCCATGACAGTCTTCCAGCAAAGGCGAAGAACGACACGCCAAACCTCCTGTCCTTAACTGCAAGCTCTCCTGAACGGTTCACGTAGCCTCTCCCAACGTATCTTGAAAGAAACTGATGCCCAAGAACAAGAAAGGCGCCCCGCTCGAATACTGGCATGAACATAGGATCTCTCGAAAACCTGTCCAAGAGCGGTTCAGGCGTCTTTGTGTTGTGTTCGGTGCCGTTAAAGACCGGAAACCCATGCTTCTCTGCTACACTCAGAATTTCTTGAAGCCTTTTCCGCATATTCCTCTTCGGGATCACCTCGACAGCATAGATCCCGTATCCCTCCATCTCATCGAAAAGTGAGTCAAGGTCATTCTCCTTCTCAGTCACAGGATTGCCCAGAACAGGATAGGAGGGGATTGCACCGTAATCCCTGAAAAGCTGGACAATCCTCTGGATGCTGGGAAAGGCTTCAGGAGGCTCCTCAACATAAGCGGGTCCACCAGCCTTTAGGAGCCTGTTTCTTATCAGGTCTTGGAACCGATCTCCGCTTGAGAGGTCTTCCTGGTCGAAGCTTCCTATGAGCCTCGTCAAGAATGCCTTACGGTCCTTTGGCCTGGCGAATCTGTGTTTGACAAGTTTAGTCAGGGCTTGTGCGATATGCCTCTCGGTCACGTTTCCGTGCGGCGTAAGTTTAAGCACATCGTGAAATGCCAAGCTCAGAGATGGATCAACCTCCTTCAGCAGCGCGCTTACTTTTTCAGCCATCTCTTCACACCGTCTCCTGAAGGCGGCTCTCATCTCTCCGAGTATCTTTCCACTTGATGAGCCGGGCTCAAGGTCTTGTACGACGCCCTTACCACAGAGATATGTCCGTCCCGGGTTCTTGGGGTCGTTATATCTCTCCCCGTTTCTCTTCGCCCCCTCAGACATGGCCATGGCTTCTATGTTGAATGTTGCCTTTAGGCCTAGGATTCTGCAGGCTTCTCCGAACTCCCTGTGACCGGCTATGGTGTAATGGTCGTTGATCCCAAGAACCTCAAGGCCCGCCGCGTAGCCTTTCCAAGCCGCCTCAGTTGGCGAGTTGAAGACGCTGAAGGACTCGTTTGTGTGGATATGAAGGTTGACGCCGAGCAGCTTTTCCGGAGGCTTGAGGATTCCCATCTCCTCCAAGTGCTTGAGCTTCCGGAGCGCATCGAGACGAGACAGAGGCCTCTCTTTCCCGTCATAGGTCAGCTCGCCCTTCTCCGGTTCTCCGAGAAGACTAACCATCTTTTTGACCGTCTCGGGCGAGACATCATGTTCTTCTTTTGCCATTTCCACTCGTAGTCCTCGTGCCATTCTGGAGTCCCTAGGACTCCGAAAGTCGGGAATCCGCTTAGCTGTACCAGCCTTGCTCGAGCCCTACCCTAAGCATCGTTAGATAGTTCTCAAGCGGAACGTAGTTGGCAACCGTGTTCCCGCTTCCTAGGCAGTATCCGCCTCCGGGTTTGCATATTTCTAGGAGGCGACTCACATATTCCCGGACTTCTTGGACACTACGCCTAGAAAGTACATCCATGTCAACGCCGCCGATGAGGCCAATCCTATGGCCGTACAGCTTCTTTGCCCTTGTCACAGGGAGATACGTGTCCTCGAACGAATGTTTCGCGTCAACCTTGACATAGCCTATAATGTCGTCCATTAAGACTTCAAGGTCTCCGCAGGAATGCAGAAGGTAAAGTGAACCTTTTGAGTGGGCGATCTCTGCCATCCTCCTGTGAACCGGGAAGACCCACTGCCTCATCATGGCGGGAGAGATCATCGGTCCGTTGCGGTAGCCCCAGTCATCCGATCCCCAGAAAGCCACGATCTTCCGGTCTGTCTTGGCCGCGAGCTCGAAGCGAGCAAGGTTCAGCTCTTCAATCTTTCTAAACATGGCGTCGACGAGGTCAGGCTGCTTGTAAAGACTGATGTAGAAATTCTTCACTCCCATCATCCACATGACGGGTTCCAGAATTGTGCCTGCGGCAGTCACAACACCCATGTCCGGCGGAACATGGTCGCAGACCCACTCCAGTCCCGCGTTACCTTCATCGGCTATGGTCTCGGGGTCCTCCCAAGGGTAGGCCTTGAAGTCGTCCCAGCCTCCAATCACGCCTGTGCCTTCGTTCGCCCAAAGCCTTTCGCCGCGGTTCAGTTCGGGCGCAATATCCGCTATTCTGCACATGTAGGCCCTTGAACCGAAGTTTCCTGGCGCTAGAGCCCTTTCAGCAAACTCTTGAGCCTTCACTGTGGCTTCGTAGTCCCGAGTGTCCGCTCGGACGTAATCGTAGCCTAAGGTCTCATAGAACTCGATTAACGAAAGCATCTGCTCTTCCCATTCTCTTCGGCTTCGCGGCAACTTGCTGAAATAGTTCAGCCTCTTTCCGAGGATGGTTGCCATCACCTCGCCGTCTGCGAATAGCTCCATGAACGGCACACGATCAGGCGTCCCCGACCTTGAAAGAGCCATCTTCAGACGTTCAGCATCAGGCTCAGGCTTCTCTTCACGGATACTCCGGAGAATGCGTCGCGCAATGGGCTTCAATTTAGCTAGTTCCCCTCTGCCCAATATTCAGCATTGATCTTGAAAGAAGATCTTAGACTCATATTACGTTTGTGTTGCGAGGTATGTGCTGGTCAATGCCGCCGTCATCACTGCAAAGAGGAACCTAGGTCTGTTGGATCCATTCTATCGGAAGGCGCTCGTCAAACTTGTGTCTTCGATCCAGATCGGACAGGGTATAAGGAATACAACTGAAAAGGCGAACTTGCAGTTTCCTGCCCGTTCTGCAACGTCTAGCGGTCTGATGTACCCCAAGGGCTTCTGCAGTTATTCTGTCCTTCTTTTCACCCATGGCGAGGATCAGCAGCTTTGCCCTCTCAACCCAATCTCAGTGGCCCTGGGGGCCTCTGTGTTCTGTTTCTAGGCTTTTTTCTAGTGTTCGTAATGGGCATACGGCAGTTCATCTAGGACTCTGCATTTCGCTCGAATGCCCCACTATCCCGATCCCTCCACAGGTGCGCCCATTGCTGAGCCTAATAACGCGCCTGCTATACAACCATAGATTCCATCAAGAGGGTTGGTCACGTACGTGCCAGCCTCCTTTCGCGTATATGTTCATCTTAGAGCTTGCGTTCTGCTGGCAAGTCTTAAGAGGTGTTTGTTGTCATAGCCCCTTGCTAGGTTCAGTCCCTTCAGCTCAATGACTACGATCTCAGCAAGGTACAGCACTCGGCAACCTTTCTCCAAGTGACCTGCATATGCTTTTTCATGATCCGAAACAACTATGTGAAGGTGAGGCTCGCCGTCTGCTATTGCGCCGCTTATCGAAGCCAGCTCCAATGGCTTGTCTTTCCAGTGTTCAAAACGGTTTTGAGGCGGGTAGCCCGTGGTCATCACTACGTGTACTCTGTAGCGGTCTAGGGTTCCGATCGCAGATACAACCACAGCGTCCTTCAGTTTCTCCCTATGGACGAGGTTGATTATGCTTTCCAGTAGGTAATCTCCGGGATCAAGCCTCACCGCGAAGATTCTGCCTATCTCGCCTGTAGAGAAGTATTCCATTGCCCTTCCTCCGTCACCTTTGGATCAAACAGCCTTCTCTCTATGACTGTGCAGCAGTTCGATTGTGGCTCCGAGTTTGCCTTTCGAATCCGCGTAGACATAGCATCCTCCCTTGTAGTCTCCCCTTTGCTCAACGCCGATCCCCATCTCCTCTAGCCTCTCAAGCGTTGCCTCCAAGTCTTGGATGTTGAAGGCAATGTGATGGATTCCGTCACCATGTTCTGCCAGAAAGCCTTGCCATGTGCTTGGTCCGCCGATGGGTTGGATGAGCTCGATGATGATGTTTTCTAACTTGAAGAACGCGAGTTTAGCCCTGCCGTCTGACGGTGTGTCCTTAAAGGTCATGTGGGTTGATTCCCATCCTTCAGTCTCAACTATCGGCGGCTGCTCTACGCCCAGAAGCCGCGCCCACGCAAATCGGGCTTCCTCAATATCCCTAACCATGATTCCGACCTGAACAATGCGCCTGAATTCTTTATTGCTCAAGCTTTCACACCTCACCATGGGCTAAAGGAACAGCCCCATCTTTTCAAGGTAGGGTTTCTGTGCCTTTCTGTCAAGGGAAAGCTGGAGCTCAGCCCTCTCCAAAACTTGGGATGCGAGCTTCTTAGGCACTACGACAACACCGTCGTCGTCGCCGACGACTATGTCGCCAGGGTTGACGTTCGCTCCACCTATCAGGGTCGGCGAGTTCACGTTCTCTGGTCTGAGCTCCAATCTTCCAATAACCTCTGTCCTCCCCTTTCCCCTAGAGAATACTGGAAAGCCGATGCGCTGGACCTCCCAAGTGTCTCTACATCCTCCATCAATGACGATGCCTTCAACTCCCCTATGCCTGGCGACCAGAGCCACCATCGAACCCCAGAACCCCACATCCACATATCCAGCAAGGTTCACGACGAGAACCGTTCCCGGACCGGCGAGTTTCATGAAGCAATCGTAGTTCGCCCTATACTTGTACCATTCCTCAGCGTATCTTTCGTATTCCGCTGGCGTCATCGACGGGATTTCTTCTTGAACCCTCGTGGCGTTGACCGTTAATGCGGAGCCAGCCATTCTGATTCCGGGATACAGCGGCTTTATCTCAGAGGAAATGAGGACCCTATCATGGAACCCAAACCGGTCCAGGGCATCAACCACATCAGCGACTCTTACCTTCCTATATCTTTCTATCAGTTCTAGTGTTGACATGATGCCTCATCACCTGAAGGCAATTCTTGGCACACAGCTATGCCAGGTTCTAGCGTTAAAGGATTTTGCCAAGAGAAACTCCGTCAGCGCTAATGTTTTCGCCAGTTCACGGTTTCCCATTATCTGGAACAGTGTTGTGTGGAACGCTTCGAGTGATCCTCAGATAGGCACGGGCGCATTGAGGCTTTCACTTTGTGGTTTCTATTCTTTCCATCTTTCTCAGAGGTTCGGGGCTCCTCTTGAAGTGTTCTCTGACAGGCTCCAGGATCTGCACAAGCGCTTCTGCAACCCCGTTCTTCAGGTCTAACGGGTGGATTTCCCCTTTGGCATAGGAATCCCTCAGAGATTCGTAGTCTTCGAATGTCAGAGGTCCGCCGTACTTCCGTAGGCGGGGAACCTCTAGTTTTCCCAGCGTCGGAAAGACTATGTACCGTACATGTTCCAGCACTGGGTTTTCTTCTTCCCGTTTAGGTGGACAGTATGCGTCTCTAATCTTCGACCTTATTGACTCGGGCGTGTCGTGAACGAAGATGCAGCTCTCAGGTTTGCTCTTGGACATTTTCGAGCTAATCAACCAGCTGAGCCGCGTATCCTCATCGAAACGTCTGTGGCCAGCCTCTTCTAACTCCGGCTTCTGCAAACCAAGCAAGAGAGGTGTATGCACACACACAGGCTTCTTCCAGCCCATCTTCTCGGCTATGTCCCTGGCGAGCATATGAGCCTTTCTTTGATCCATGCCTCCGGCAGCTGCGTCGAGATCCATCTGGAATATGTCGGCTGCTTGCATACAAGGGTAGAAAACCCACGCGGTCTCAATGTCAGCCAAGTCCATCTCGCGCCCCATGATCGTTAAGGCTCTTCTGGTCCTCAGTAATGAGGAAGCCTTCGCGACTCGGATGACCTTCTCCCAATATTTGCTGTCGTCGACTATGTCCGAAGCCCACAGGACGCGAGTCTTTTCCGAGGCCCACAGGACGCGAGTCTTTTCCGAGGCCACCCCTAGAGCCTCAAAACAATGCTTGAAGTATTCGCCCGATGTGCGGATGTTCTCCATGATGCCGCCAAGCTTGTTGTTTATCCAGCTATGCCAGTCAGCTAGGAAAATCGTGAAATCGAACCCGGCTTTCACCATGTCTTTGATCTTTGATCCGCAAATAAGCCCCATTCCAACATGCATGAAGCCGGAGCATTCGAAGCCCCAATATGCTTTAGGCCTGGTCGTCGTTTCCAGAAGGCTGCGTAGCTCTTCCTGCGTGACAACTTCCTCGGCGTTCCGCGCGACAAGGTCGATCCTTTCTTCAATGTCCAAAGTAAGACGCCTCTGCGACTCCAGGGACAGTATCCTAAGATTCATAACAACCCGTTATTTTAACCTTTGGAGCGAGGGAACGGATAAATAGGCTATGACCAGACTATTCACCCATTGAAAAGCAGACTGATAGGAGGAGCAGACTGGAATGCCCTATTGCAGGAATTGTGGAGCTCAACTCCGTGAAGATGCAGCTTTCTGTCCCAACTGCGGAACCCCAGTCAAGGAGGAAGCTAAGCCTAAGTTCATACTAGCGGGATGGGGGGAGAGGTTTGTCGCGTGGCTCATAGACATCATTATTGTCGGAGCCTTCCTCACACCCATAAAGTGGTTTGTGGCGTTGGCAGCATGGCCCAGCTTCATATGGGCACCTCAGTTTCTCAGGTGGATCCCATTTGTCGACTTTGGGCTGGACAACATCATCCACTTCCTATACTGGGCTATAATGGAAGGGCTGTATGGCTATTCAATCGGGAAGGTGATTCTGAAGCTGAAGGTAACGAGGCTGAACGGTGAACCGGCGGACATGGGGCAAGCAGCCATAGAAAGCATAGGAAAAGCCTTCCTGCTTCCACTAGACTGCATCATCGGATGGATTCTCTACGCTGGCAAAAACCAGAGGCTGTTCAACCACCTCTCAGGAACAACAACAATCAAGGCTTCCCGTTGAGGCCTTGACCTGCAGCGCTTCAGAAGAGGCGTAAGATCCGGATTCGGACATCCTCAAGTAGAGAGAAGCAAGAGTACGAATTCCGATGTGCCAAAATCTTATAGGTTCGCGCTTCCTCTTTAGTCGCAGAGATTCAGCATGTCAGTTGAAAGGTGAAGCCTTTTGCCCAGACCTCACAGGATCGCTGTTCTACCCGGGGATGGCATAGGCCCCGAGGTGACAGATGCCGCCGTGAAGGTTCTGGAAGCATCTCAGAAAGCTGTGAAGAACCTGAAGCTCACACTAACACGCGGAGAGGCTGGATACAACTGCATAGAGAGGTACGGAACAAATGTTCCTCAGAAGACTCTTGAGATGCTGAAAGAGACAGACGCGTGTCTTAAGGGGCCGATGACGACGCCCGAAGAAGCTGGAGCGCCACCAAGCGCTGCGGTGACGATCAGGAAGACTTTCGATCTTTATGCAAACGTCAGGCCATGCAAGACTCTGCCAGGAGTTTGGGCTCTCAAGCCGAACATTGACATCGTGATACTTCGGGAGAACACAGAGGGGCTTTACTTTGGAAAGGAGTTCGAGGTCGCGCCCGGAAAGGGAGTCGCCTTAAGAGTTATCACGAAGGAAGCATCTGAAAAAATCGCCAAGCTTGCCTTTGAGCTAGCCTCGAAGCGTAGAAAACACGTGACCTGTGTGCACAAAAGGAACATCCTCAGGGTTACGGACGGAATCTTTAGAGACGCAGTCTTCAGGGTTGCGGAGAAGTATCCGTCGGTCAAAATAGACGAGGATCATGTTGATGCTATGGCTATGAGGCTGTTAAAGGAGCCGGAGAAGTTCGATGTGATTGTTACCACGAACATGTTCGGGGACATACTCTCAGACGAGGCAGCACAGCTCGTCGGCGGCTTAGGAGTAGCAGCAGGGGCAAACATAGGCGACACCTATGGCATGTTTGAGCCTGTTCACGGATCAGCCCCAAAACACGCTGGAAAGAACAGGGCAAATCCAATCGCGATGATCCTAGCCGCCAAGATGATGATGGAGTACATCAACGAACTTGAAGCTGCTCGCCTGATTGAACGAGCTGTAGAGCAAATCCTCAAAGAAAAGAAAATCCGAACCTATGACTTGGAAGGGAAGTCTACGACGCGGGAAGTCGGCGAAGCGATAGCCGAAGCGATTCTGAAGATTCACGATTGATGCGAACCTGTACGAAAGTTGTTTATACGCCCTTCTGTAATGCTTTTCCATGAGAGGGGTCAGTCGATGCTAGGCGGTCTATTCGGAGTCTTCTCAAAGAACCATCTAACCCGAGACCTATTCTTCGGGGTTGACTACCACTCACACATGGGAACCGAGATCGGTGGACTTGCTTTCCTCGACGGTGACATAAAGATGATTTCCCGTGACATCAGCAATAGCCAGTTCAAGTCCGAATTCCAGAAAGACTATGATAGTATAAAGGGCGTACTGGGTATCGGCGTGATAAGCGACGTTGAAGAGGAGCAGCCTGTCAAGTTTGAGTCAAAGATTGGAACCTTCGCTCTTTGCACGACTGGCTTCATCAGAAATGCAAGGAGGTTGTACCGCGAGCTGATCGAGGCAGGCGTCACGTTCAAGAACTCAAGAGTCAGATCCGGCGAGACCCTCCCAAACCAAACAGAGCTCGTTGGCGAGCTGATAAGTACCGGCAGGGACATTGTCGATGGCATCGAAAAGATGTATGAGAAGATTGAAGGCTCCATCTCTTTGCTGTTACTCTCAGAAAATGAGAGAAGCATCTATGCTTCGGGAGACACGTTCCCCCTTGCACTTGGAAAAAGGGGAGAAGACTGGGCTGTAGCCTCTGAAACCTCCGCCTTCCCAAACCTAGAATACGAGGTTATCAAGTATCTAGAGTACCGCGAGATCGTGTCCATCGGCGAATCCGGAGCCAGGACAAGGGACGCTTCTGCCTTCAGCAAGAAGTTCTGCCCGTTCCTTCACGTCTATTTCGGCTTCCCAGCATCAGACTATTACGGGATAAACGCTGAGATTGTCCGCGAAAGATGCGGCAGCTTCCTCGCAGAGAACGACGACGTCGAGGCAGACCTAGTGTTGGGGGTAGCTGACTCGGGTTTCCCGCATTCCGTAGGTTACGCGAAGCGTAAGATGGAACTGGCCGAGCAAAGGATAAGCGCCGCACTCCAAGAGTTCAGGCAAGGAAGGATCGATGCGGATCGTCTCGAAAGGACCATAACGGGAATCCTGAAGTCGGTTCCTCCGCTAAGGCGGCCCCTTGTGAAATATACGCCAGGCTGGGGCAGAAGCTATATTCCTCCGACGCAGGAAAAGAGGGACCTCATAGCAAGGTACAAGCAAATCCCGAACCCCCAACTTATCAGGGACAAACGGATAGTTCTTGTCGACGACTCTGTGAGAAGGGGCACACAGCTCCGCGACCTGCTGCGAGAGAAGATATTGCCCTATGGGCCGAGGGAGATTCACGGGAGAATTGCGTCTCCACCGCAGATGTACCCCTGCATCTTCGACCTTTCGACCAGAAGACGAGACCTCGCAACCTGTAAGGCTATGGCAAAGATCGAAGAAGAGAAAGAGGCAAGCAAGTATATGGATGAGAACAGCCCAGAATATGGAACGATGGTTGAAGAGGTCAGGAAAGCGATAGGCTTCACGACATTGAAGTTTCAGACGCTAGAAGGCTTAGTCAAGGCAGTGATCGAAGCCCCAAACAACAAAGGACTCAGGAAAGAAGACCTATGCCTATACTGCTGGACCGGAAGGTTCTAGCGTGACGATGCTTGTCGCAGAGGCTCTTAGGGTGCATGAAGCTTTCAGGTAGCCTCGGTGCCGGCCTCGCTTCCTGTAGTCGGATTTGGCAATCATCATGAAACAAGGAGTTTCCGTCCCGTAGACCCATTGAGCTTCCCTCAGTCTGAGACCAAGCATACCTATTCGACTGTCTCAAGGAACACAGTCAATAGGACTTCGAACATGGTTTGGCGATTGGTCGCTCGAAGGCTTTGCTAGGGCGTCCTGAAGCATAGAGAAGGGTTTTAAATAGGCGCCTCCTATTATGACTTTTCAGCAAACCAGCATCCCAGACAGTTGATAGGAACGTGGAGATCATGTCTTTGGCCCAGACCCTCAGAGAGATTCAAGAGGACCTCGTAAGGAAGGATGAAGCCCGAGCAGAGATATATGCGGCCATGCGCACGTCAGGCAGGCTATCTAAACAGGCGATCTTCGCGGTCCATAAGGCTAGGCTTGAAGATGCGGAAAAAATGCTTGCCGGTGCTGAAAAGATCTTCAGCAAGCTTAACGACATGTCCAGAAGTTTTCCAGACCTCCTTTACATGGGTTCAGTTGATTCCGCGTTCCAAGAGTACACAGAAGCCCGCCTCTTGCTTAGCTTAGTCAAG
>Ga0315312_1002206_pt1 | contig 13768 bp, 7 predicted proteins | sample TDP7_MG_FD_203629 | JGI IMG/M metagenome (GOLD analysis project Ga0315312, IMG submission 203629) | Freshwater sediment microbial communities from Lake Towuti, South Sulawesi, Indonesia - TDP7 | ecosystem: Environmental > Aquatic > Freshwater > Lake > Sediment | place: Indonesia: South Sulawesi... | reverse complement strand
TTAAATCAGAATTCAAACTTTCGAGCACGTGCGAATGTCTTAATTAAGGTTTATATCCGTACAAATTCCACTGAAACTGAGTGTACTGTAAATATTTCGGAGACCTCTTGGTCAATCATCGCTGATGAGAAAAAGAGCTGTTCATTTCAAAATTTTTTCTAAAGCGCGTTTCGGTGGGAGCTAATAGGGCTTGGGCTTTTCGCTTATTGCATAATTATGCACTATAGTTTCAACTAAACACCAATAGAACGTAAGAACTTATTAGAGCATACCTTGTGCCAGAGGGCTTTGGAGAGAAAATAACATAATAAGCTATAGTCGGGCACCCGGCAGTGAAAGCGACATCAGGAACGGCTGATAGCTTAAGGCTGTGCGACGGATGGCAGCAAGTTTCTCTTTTCCTTGTGCTGATACAAAATTACCGAAAAAAAACACTTGACGCCATACATAGCAGGGACTGCTGAATCTTTCTTGATATCTGCAAGCGTTGACTTTTGCGGATCGCTTAACATGGTCTTTATGTTCGATCCTTTTGCGGTAAGACAGTTTCTTTATAGAGCATTTTTCATAAGCTTTTCAATTGACAAGAGTTAACTATATGAAAAATTTTTGGAAAAATTTCTATTTTTGTCTTGACTTTTATGGTTATTTAACCATATATTATCGTTTATGGAACCCTTAACTGAAAAACAACAAAAAGTGCTTGCGTATATTGAAAGTCGACTACAGGGTAACAATCCACCAAGTCAAAGGGAAATCGCCCAACACTTTGGCTTGGTACAGAATGCAGCATATCAGCTGGTAGGATACCTGAAGAAGAAAGGTTATCTGGTGGATTTAGGTGGCCATAGAGGGCTTAGGTTATCGAAGGTATATCTTGATAGTAAAAAAGAAACCGAGGGTATTCCAGTTGTGGGCAGGGTGGCAGCGGGCGAGCCAATGTTAGCAGAAGAAAACATCGAAGGGTATGTAGACCTGAAAGACCTGTTTAGACCGTCTGAGAATGCATTTATTCTAAGAGTTACTGGCGACAGTATGGTCGATGAAGGGATTATGGACGGTGATTTTGTAGTAGTTGAGCCCACATTAACGATTGAGAACGGCCAAATTGGAGTTGTCCTTATAGACGATGAAGTAACTATCAAAAGAGTATATATCCAGCCGAATCGAATAGCTCTCAAATCTGCCAACCGTGCTGCTGGCTATGAGACGATATATATCAAAAGACGAGGTGAAAAAAATGCACGTTTGGTGGGTAAGGTAACAGGTTGCTTTAGAGTACTGTGAATTTAGAACAAAAATGGTAGGCCTGGTTTATATTGGAATAGCAGGCTGGTCATACCCTGATTGGCAAGGAATTGCGTATACAAGCTCGAAGATAGACCAGCTTGAATATGTAAGTAGATTTGTAGATTGCCTGGAGGTTAATAGTACCTTCTACCGGCCACCTGTAGAACGTAACAGTAAATCGTGGTTGCAAAGAACAGCGGCCAATTCAGAGTTTTTCTTTACTGCTAAATTGCACCGAGATTTCACTCACGAGGGCAAAATAGATCCCCAGATGGTGAAGCAGTTTCATATAGGTTTTGAACCTTTGCTACAAGCAGATAAGCTAAAACATCTACTGGTACAATTCAGATATGACTTTTCTGATAGTACCCAAAATCGCAAACATTTATCAAAAATAGTGGAAAGCTTCTCCGATGCTTTCGATCTGGCCGTGGAGGTAAGGCACAAGTCCTGGGAGAATCCGGGTGCCCTAAATTTCCTGCACGACCTTAATGTTACCGTCTGCAACCTTGATTATCCAACCACCTGGAATTCATTCAACATGCAGCACTGTACTGTGGGTAGAAATGGCTATTTCAGGATGCACGGAAGAAACAGGGAAAAGTGGTTCAGCAAAGAAGCAGGCAGAGACGAAACATACGATTACTATTACAACGAAGATGAACTTTCCCAGATAAAGCAACGAATCGATAGGTTAGCGGATGCCTTCGAATCGCTTACTGTTATTGCCAACAATCATTATCGAGGTGCTGAACTTGCCAATGCACTTGAGTTGAAGACACTGCTTAGCGGCCAGAAACAGTTTGTGCCTGAGGGCCTTTTAAGGACTTATCCGAATCTGGCAAGGATTGCCTTAAATGCATAAATGTAATTTGAACCATCATTGGTTGGAGTGGGAAAGGTATGCGCATAGCGGCGCTAGCGTGCAGAAGTTTCTACAGTCTTTTGAGAGGTTCGGTCTCGGTGCAGCGATTAGTCCAGAAGGCCAAGGAATACGGCTACGCTGCTATCGCCCTGGCAGATGTCAATTCCATGTATGGGGCGGTGGATCTCTGCAAGGAAGCTGAGAAAGCAGATATCAAACCGATTGTCGGAGTGGAAATTCTTACCGATACTCAAAAAGCAACATTGCTTGCCGAAGATGAAACTGGTTATAAGAATCTCTGCAGAATAAGCACCGCAAGAAATCTGGATACAAGGTTTGATCTGATAGAGCAGTTAAGAAAACATAACGAAGGTATCATTTGTATCTGCTCTCAGCAGACCCTGTTAAAAGAGCTCCGGAACATCCTTCACAAAGACTATTTGTTCGTAGGCTGCAGCAGTTCAGCTCAAGCTGACCGTACAAAAGCAAATAAAATAAGACCTATCGCTTACAGCAATTTCAACTGTTTAGAAGATGATGATATTGTTACAGCTAAGCTCTTGTATAGGATAAGACAACTAAGTGTAGCTGAGCCAGGACCGAAAGATAGCTGCAGCTTTAACAAGCTTGTACATGAAAAACAATTTAGGCAGAAGTTCCAAAATTCTGCTGAAGCAATAGCTAATGCCGAGCAAATCGTTCAACGATGCACCTTCCAATTGCTTAACGGAAAGCACTATCTGCCTAAAATTAAGCTTGCCAAAGGCAAAACCGCCGATAATGAGCTGGCCAAGCTCTGCCATAGAGGCCTCGCTAAGAAATACAATCCCTTAAGCAAGGAAGTAGTCAAGCGACTGGAATACGAGCTTGCCGCCATCCAGAAAAATAAATTCAGCGATTATTTTCTGGTGGTCTACGAGATAGTAAATTTCGCCAGAGGCAATAACATCCCGGTAGATGTCCGTGGCTCCGCTGCCGGCTCGCTTGTATCGTATGTTTTGGGCTTTACTAGGGTCTGTCCTGTAGAGAATAACCTTTACTTTGAGCGTTTTATGAATCCGGGCAGGAGAGATTGTCCTGATATTGATATTGACTTTTGCTGGAGAAGGCGTGATGAGGTAATAAGGTTTTGCTACCAGAACTGGGGGCCTGATTATGTTGCGATGGTCTCAAATATAAATAGATACCGGCGCAGGAGTGCTAAACGCGATGTGGGCAGAGCCCTTGGCTTGGAACCTAACCAAATAAATGAATTGGTAAAGCAAAGAAAAGCAAATACTGACTGTGCAGTCAATAAAGTGGCCGAACGAATAATAGATTTTCCCAGGCATTTGAGTGTCCACTGTGGGGGAATAGTTATTACACCGGTCCCTGTAAGAGACCTTGCACCTCTGGAAATGGCAGCCAAGGGAATAGTTGTAACACAGTACGATAAGGATGCTGCAGAAGCTGTAGGCTTGATTAAGATTGACCTTTTGGGAAACAGAGCACTTTCAACAGTAAATGGGGCAGTGAATATCATAGGCAGCAATCCGCATAGTTTGAATATCGACGCCATAAATCCCAGAGATGAAAAAACAGCGAAGATGCTAAGTTCTGGTGACAGTCTCGGCATATTTCAGTGTGAATCGCCGGGGATGAAACAGTTGCTTAGAGGTCTGAAGGTCAAAAGCAAAAAGGATGTGGCCATAGCACTTTCATTGATCAGGCCAGGCCCCGCTTCAGGGGGAATGAAAGCAGAATTTATCGAGCGCTATCTCCGTGGGAAGTCATTTACTTATTTGCATCCGAAGATGAAGGATGTGCTTGGCGATACCTATGGCGTAATGCTCTATCAGGAGGATGTGATGCGAATAGCGGTGGAGGTCGCAGGTTACAGTGTTGGCGCTGCTGACAGGTTTAGATCAGAGGTATCGAAAAAAGTTTCAGCTTCGCGTTTGCAGCAGCAGTATGAGGATTTTGTCTATTCGCGGGCTGATCAAGTTGGAATCGACCGCCAGACTGCCGAGGCTATATGGGAGCAAATTTTAAGATTTGCCGCTTATTCGTACTGCAAGGCCCATGCCACAGTATATGCCAATATCGCCTGGCAGACAGCATTCCTAAAGGCTAATTACCCACTTGCGTTTTATGCTTCTCTTTTTAATAATCACCTCGGTATGTATCCACTAAGAATATATGTCTGGGATGCCATAAGACATGGTATAAAAGTGCTCCCGCCACACGTTAATAGAAGCGATATAGAATGGATGGTAGCGGACAAAGCCCTTCGAGCAGGATTGAATATTATTAAATGTTTGAGTTACAAAACTATGAATGCTATTATTCAGCAAAGGCAAATAAAACCCTTTATTAATATAACTGACCTGCGAAGGCGAGTTAATTTTCGTAAGCCGGAATTGAAGAATCTAATTGAGGTTGGAGCCTGTGACGGACTGGGAAAGAGTAGACCCGCCATGCTGGAGCAACTACATTTTACACCTTTGGATCTTAATCAGATGCTATTTTCTGACCTTTACAATAACCTTTCACAATTGCCCGAATATGATCGTGTAGCTAAGCTCAAAACCGAGGTTGATATTACAGGTATCCCGTTTAGCCAACATCCAGCAGTATTATTGCGGATAAGCTCTACATCTGCAGCCAGACTATCCAAATTCGTCAATAGAGAGGTTACTATAGCAGGTTTTATAGCCACTGCCCGGAGTGCCAGAACCAATGACGGGAAGATAATGGGGTTTGTGACCCTTGAAGATTCTTCCAGCCTGGCTGAAGTAACGTTCTTCCCGGACCAGTTAGATAAATACTATGATATTTGCACGACTTGCGGTCCAGTCTGGGTAACAGGTAAGGTCACTGAGCATCTATCATCAATTACAGTTGAATGCCGAGATTGCGGAAAAGCTGCATAAATTATAGAGCTGACATCTATGCAATTTGTTGTTAGCCTGACTTATTATACTTGTAATTTGGGCGAACAGATACAGAGTGATTAAACTCACGGCTTAATAAGTAAATGACAAGAAAATTCACTCTTAAATCAAGAACCGCAGCAGACACAATAGACTTTGCGGCAGACCTTAACAAAGAACAACTGGCAGTAGCTACAGCGCCGGGTGGCCCGATGCTGGTAGTAGCAGGAGCCGGAAGTGGCAAGACACGAGCCTTGACCTACCGACTTGCTTGGCTTGTCCAAAATGGAGTTGATCCCTCACGCATTATGCTCGTTACCTTTACTAACCGTGCAGCCCGCGAAATGCTAAGCCGGGTTGAACTCTTGGTGAAGCATAAAACGCGGGATATTTGGGGCGGGACTTTTCACCACATCGCTAATCGGCTTCTCCGCCAGTACGGAAAAGTCTTGGGTGTTTCGCCGGACTTTACCATATTGGACAGGGAAGATGCAAAGGATCTTATTGCGTCTTGTGTTCAAGAAGCTGGAGTCGATATTCGCAAAAGACGGTTTCCGCAAAAAGCAGTGTTGGTTGCTATCTCCAGTTTTGTTCAGAACACACTCGAGCCCTTAGACACAGTGCTTACCAAGCGGTATCCAATGTTTATCGAGGAAACTGGGCAGATTGAGAAGGTGCTCACTCTTTATGTGGCTAAGAAGCAACAGAGGCAACTGTTAGATTTTGACGATTTACTGACCTATTGGCTGCGGCTTCTTACAGAGCATGAAGATATTAAAACTACGCTTGCCACTCAATTTCTTCATATCCTGGTTGACGAATACCAGGATACAAATGCAATTCAGGGAACCATAGTCGACCTTCTTGCCTGCAAGCATCGCAATATCGCCGTGGTAGGCGATGATTCTCAGTCTATATACAGCTTTCGGGGAGCAAGTTTTGAAAACATTATTACCTTCAAAGAGCGATACCCTGATGCCAGAGAGTACAGGCTCGAGACCAATTATCGTTCAAGACCAGAAATATTGGCGCTTGCGAATGCCAGTATAGCCCATAACAGCCGTAGACTTCCAAAGAACCTTCAGGCGATAAGGCCGTCAGGCCTCAAACCAGCAGTCGTTTCCAGCCAGGACCATTTTGTTCAGGCCAGCTTTATTGCAGAGTATATACTTCAGCTTCTGGATGAAGGCCGAAGTCTAATTGATATAGGCGTGCTTTACCGCAGCCACTGGCATTCGCTTGAGATTCAGCTGGAGTTGCAACGTCGTAATATACCATTTCACGTTCGGGGCGGCCTGCGATTCTTTGAGCAAGCTCATATGAAGGATGTGCTGTGTTTCATGCGCACAATTCAGAATCCGCACGATGAGCTGGCTTGGATAAGGGTGCTAAAAATGTTGCCCAGAATAGGTTCTGCTTTGTCTCGCAGGATTTGGCAACATATCAGTCAGGCTGACTACCCGTTAAAGTTGGCCTGTCAGCCAAGCACAGCGAATCTTATTCCGGTTAGTGCCAGGCCTTTTTACACGGATCTGACAAAGCTTATCAAAGACTTGGCGGAGTTAGGTTCACCTGCAGAGATTATTGATTTAGTGCTGAGGCGTTTTTATGATGATTATCTTGTCTCGCATTACGATGGAGCAGACCTAAGACGGGAAGACATCAGAGCTCTTGCAAATTTCGCCGGCCAGTACAATACCCTTGAGGCATTCCTGGCTGATGTGGCCCTGGCGGGAGAATTTTCCGGTGAGACTGTAGTCACCGGGCCAGTAGAAAATGAATTCGTTACGCTCAGCACAATTCATCAGGCTAAAGGATTAGAGTGGCCTGTAGTTTTTATTCCCTGGCTGGCTGATGGTAGATTTCCTACAGATATGGCCTTAAATACCAAAGAAGAGCAGGAAGAGGAAAGGCGAGTCTTCCACGTTGCAGTTACAAGAGCTAAAGATGAGGTGTATCTGGTTGTACCGCAGACTTACCGCAGTCGTTCAAGAAGTTTGGTGATGATGAAACCAAGCCGGTTCTTAACAGAAGTCGATCAGGGACTAACTGAACAGATGGAACTTCAGGAAGACCTGCCGCACCTAATAAGTGGAGATAAGCCCAAAGCCGACAACAATCCGCAACGAACTTGAGTCATTCTTGTGGAGTCTTCGAGCAACGATTGTAGGGCCTTCTGGTAACACAGCTTAATCGGATTTCTAACATCTTCTATCGCGTTACCAGTTACTCTGAGGGAGGCAGAGCGTTCAGCAGGAAAAGTGATGTGAGGAGATTATATGTTATAGCGTCAAGTGTCTTGACCTCTTTTCTCGGTTTTTTTATTCCACACACAATATTTCGTTATGGCGTCAAAAAAAAGAAAATCTATACAAATCAATAGACCTTCTTCTGCCACCTTACTCCCGCTTCTTAATCTGTTTTGATGCGCTACCAATTAGTCTGCCCGCAATTCAGGTGTTCACCTGTGAAAGCGATTTTATGAACAGCTGCCTGAACCCAATCGGCCGAGTAAATTTAATGTACCCCCGCGCAATCCGATAGTCTTTGCCACAGTGCTTTTATTGTTTTCTATTTATCCTTTTTTGGCCTCTTTTCGGGGTGCTGATACAAAATTGAGAAAAAATACTTGACACCATACATAGCAACGACTAATGAACCCTTTTTTACCTAACCAATTACGCAGGCCAACAATTAACAGACTACTCACAATTGCAGCGGCACGCCAGCGATCTGTCTTCAAACGCCCTATTTGCATATAATATTGCAGGCTAATTGGTCTGTCTGGCAAGGCAGAAAAAGCATGAAGGAAAAAGGATCTTAATAACCTCGAAATTAAAAGGAGGCGAAGTTATGAATTCAAAAGAGCGTATGCTATTAGCGATGAATCATGAAAAGCCAGACCGTGTTCCAGTAATGTGTCAACTTGCATTAGGTCACTATTTCTTAAACTGCGATTATAGTCCTTCAGAAATCTGGTTTGACAGTGAGACTTTTGCCAACGCTTTGGTTGATCTGCAAAGAAGGTACGAGTTTGATGGCATTTTAGTAAACATACCAGGCAGACCAAAAGATTGGAGAACAAACCTAAAATCATATAAAAGAATTGGTGATACTGAACAACTGTACTGGAAGTCTGGACTTGAAACAGTGTTCCCACCAGATGATAATCCACAAACTTATCATTCAGGACACGTACCTCTCCAACGGGCAGGTTATAAATCGGTGGACATCAACAATCTAGCAACTTACAGGCTATTTGGCTACGTGTGGAATACTTGGCACATGCCGGAGCTGTGGGATATCGATACACAGGCTGACCTCTCTAATCCCGCAGCTTATCCTACATGGTTCACATGCGCCCTGGAGAAAGTTCAGCAGCTTGCTCCCGACGTTTCCGTTCATGTGGAGGTATTCTCACCTTTTACCCATCTTATGGAGCTGTTCGGCTATGAACAGGCCCTTCTTGCACTGATTGATGAGCCTCAGACATGCCACAAGGCGCTCGGTGTTTTTACACAAACAGTACTTGCGCAAGTACAGTTGTACAGCAGACAAGGTCCTGATGCAATCCTGGTCAGTTCAGCATTTGCAGGAGCGGGCTTTTTAAGCAGACAGATGTATAAAGAATTCGTACTTCCATATGAAGATCAAGTTTTTCGAGCAATACATGAACATAGCTTAAAATCCTATGTTCACACCTGTGGGGCGATTGGCGACCGTTTGGACCTTATGAGTGAGACGTGCGTTGACGGAATCGACACACTGGATCCTCCGCCGCTGGGCACAGTAGACCTTCAAGAAGCCAAATCCAAATATGGCCAGCGATTCTTTTTCAAAGGCAATCTCGATTCAGTAAATGAGATGCTAAATGCTGATGACCAGACATTTGAACAAGCCGTGAAAGACAGGATAAGGATTGGCAAGCCCGGCAGCGGCTATATACTTTCTTCAGCCTGCAGTGTAGCTCCTCACGTCAAACCTGAAAGGCTTATGAAACTCGTACAGTTGGCAAAAGAACTGGGGCAATATTGATAGTAAGCCCCGCCTGCTAAAGGATTTCCTGCTTTAACCCCCCAAGCAAAACCTTGCATCATTTAAAAATGTTCTTATTGCACTAAGAATTCACTTGCCCAAAATCCACGCGTTCAGCAGGAAAAGCAACGTAAGAAACAGCGACAAGTCCTTCTTAATGGGTCAAGTGGCAAGACTATCGCAGCACCTTTCTATCGACTTGGTAGCAAACAGAAAAATGATCAACGCCCAAACGCCGATGGCTTTCTATAGCTTAGATTTCCTTTTCATTTCTTTTTCTTCTTCGCTCTTTTCTCGGTTTTTTTATTCCACACACAATATTTCGTTATGGCGTCAAAAAAAAGACTGAAACTTCCGGCAATCAATAGCCCTGCCTCTGCTACCCCTACCCCACTCCTAAATCAATTTTGTTACATTACTGATTGTACTGAGTGAGGCTGGGTGCTTAGCAGGAAAAGTGATTTCATGAACGGCTGCTTGAACCCTTCTTGAGAGTCCAGTGACAAGATTATTACAGTATCGCTCTATCAGCTTGGCAGCAAATAAAAAACCATTCAACGCCCAAACGCTGATGGCTTTGCAGTAACTGTTAGGTTGTTAAATTTTCTTATTTCTTTTTCTTCGTCTTTTTCTTGGCTGTTTTATTCTACACACAGCATTTCGTTATGGTGTCAAAAAAAGAGCGGAACCTACAGCAATCAATAACCCCTCTTTTGCTTGCCCCCTAACCCTGCTTTTATATTGTCTTATTGCATTACTGATTTTTCCAGTCGAGGCCGGGTATTCAGCAGGGAAAGCGATTTTATGAACGGCTGCCTGAACCAACGATCTGACACTGAGTGAGATGATTATCCCACTCTTGCTCCATCAGCTTTGTCCTAACACAAGCGCCAACGCTTAAATGCCGATGGCTTCTCGATAGCTTAGATTTTGAGTTTTTTTGTTACTTTTTTCTTTGTCATTTTGACCCTGGCAATTTTCTCCCTCGCCAGAAGTTCCAAAGTGTAAGATTCCAGAGGTTATAATGTTATCATCTATGCAAGAAACGCGTAATATGTTCAATACGAGTCTTGCACCGCGGGTGTGTGGAGAAGTAACCTCCAAGTTTGGATTCGTTTGTACATTTCGCTAAACGCGAAAGAAGCTTTATTGAACTATGAGCGTCATACCCAGCAGCACTAACCAAGTAAATACCCAGCTTATCGGCTTCCAGTTCCTGGTCTTGTGAATAAGCACTCTCAAGAAACTTGATCCCGACCTTGTGAAGGCAAGCAGTAAGTACATCCTGAACAGGAGCTACACTCGAAGCTGCTGAAATAACAGAATTGCTTATCATTCGCTCCATAACATGCTCCTGGATGACATGAGCCATCTCGTGACCGAGTATGAAGGCAATCTCATCTTTGTCCCATCGGCACAACTCCACCATTGATCGGCTTACAAAGATGAAACCACCTGGCATGCAGAAGGCCTGCGGGACAGGATTTCTAAAAGATTCAAAGCTGAAGGAACGGTTTTTATCAGCAACACAACTGACCAGATAGCGACCAGTTTTGCTTAAGATTCGTGCTGTTTGTGGGTCAGGATCAACGTCTAACCTCTTTCTAACTTTAGATGCCATGTCTCGGCCCACCTCGTACTCGGCTTTCACGGCCTCAGCTTGACTGTTAGTAGCGGTTTGCAATATCCATTTGGCCTTGCGGACGCTGGGACCAGCCATCTTGCCTAACTTGTAGAATATCTTACTCATACAACTGTGTTCCTATGTTGGGCAGTTTACAGTATATTTTAGCTTATTCTCTGATGTTCTTCTCTGGTATAGTCGCCTCCTGCCTTACAAGATCGCGACCATGCAACTGCACCTATTGTCTCTTTATAAATGGAAATATAAACCTTAACATTTTATAAGGATTTGCAGAACTCACAGTCCTCAAATCTTCATTGCTTGTCCTTTGTGATCGCAACAAGATGATGTCTGGTTCGAAAGAACAAAATGCCCTTTGAAATTGCAGGAGTTGCCATGCAGGTTTCATTCATTTTATTGACGCCTATCAATTCAAATTCAGCACCTGCTTTTACAATATATACATCGCCTTCCTCAGCGGTGCAGTATATTTTACCATCTCCTGCAACTGGAGAAGCTGAGAAAGCAGCAGATGAAGAACTAAGACTTTCACGATATAGTAGCTTTCCTGTCTTAGCTTCAAAGCAACTTAGTTTTCCTATGTCTGAACAGCAATAAAGATAATCACCATACACAATCGGTGTTGGTACGTAGTTTCCACCTTTGCCGTAGCTCCAAGCGATATATTCATTATGGCTTCCATTTTCATCTAATGAAATATCGCCGGTGGCCGACAGCTGTATAGCGTAAATAGGGGACATGCGTCCATGTGAATTAGTAATATAGGTCAGATTACCAGCTATAATAGGTGTTGGAATCGGGATATCACCGCCACCTCTCATTTTCCAGATTTCTTTTCCTGTTTCAATATCATAGCCACCAATATGCCTATATCCATTAACAACGATCTGGGAATGCTTCTCGCCTGTATAAACAGTTGGAGTGCTCCAGGTTGGCACATCATTTCTGGATGTTTTCCACAATGGAGCACCATCCTTCAGGTTAAACGTTGCAATAAATGAATTTTCCTGAACATCACATTGAATAATTACCATCTGCTTGTAGATGATGGGTGAGCTGCCACCTGCCCATTGTGCAGATGGCGTACGATAATAACCCCAGTCAAGTTTACCCAGGTCTTTGTTCCATATCAGATTCCCTTCCATGTCATAACAGTACAAACCTTCGGATCCAAAGAACACCACAATACTGTCTCCATTCGTGCAGGGTGTTGGTGTTGCATGACTGGATTTTGGATGCCGTTTGATTTCTGGCTTTCCTCTACAAGATTGTTGATTCCATAGAATCTTACCGCTTTCTCTATCTATACAGTAAATTCGCCAGCTGAAAATATTTTCTTCTTTTTCTGATTCGACATCGCCGTATAAGCCTACCTTCAACCTTGATTGTCCTTTGTCCTCAATAGCAGTAGTAATAAAGATATGTCCACCCCATATTACTGGACTGGAATGACCAAGACCGGGGATGTAAGTTTTCCAGCGTATATTCTTGGATGATTCCATGTCCCACTTAATTGGAATGGAATAACCTTCTGCCACACCAGTAGCTGAGGGCCCACGAAACGAAGGCCAGTTCTGTCCGGCATACAAGTGGGGCGTAAGCGAACAAACCGTGAAAAAGAGGCTATACACAAAAGCCATTAGAATATTGATAGAACATTGATATCGTACTATTGATATGCAATGCATCACTATGCTCGTTTCGCTTAGTTTAGCCTTCAAAGCAATATATATTACTGATAGGATGCTTCCCATGCAACTTTCATCCAGCGCATTTTGCGAAAACCAGCAGCCGTATCCTGCCCTCCCTCATCTTAATATGTAACGACCGTTGTCAAGCCAACGACTCCATAACAAATAGTGAGAGTCATGTTTTACAACTTTGTGGAAATTGAGATAAGAATAGAAGAGAAAGACACTTATGACAACTGGCCGAAAATCGGGCAAGGGTCGAAAAGAACCGCATTTAGGCATAAAGGTTGTGTGCACTAAGCCTGATTCGCTGGTTGGACCAGTCCAAAACCCTCTTATCATCACTGGCATAACGATAGCGTCTTATGCGATATAAAAAACAATCGGGGTCCATACCGAATCAATCAGCATAGGCCCCGAATCGATGCGAATCTGTCGCAGCGATGTAATTCAGCTAAATCGACCTACAGCTATCTTTGCGGATACAGTCGAATATCATCAAAGTACATCTTACCTGTAGCAGGCTGAGGATTAGCCTTGTCGCCAACGCCAATAATCATCTTCTTGACAGCCCGTGGATTCACGCCAGTAAACGCAGAAAGGTCAATATTCCACTCGGTCCACGTGGCTATGTTCGTCGCAGCAGGATCCGAATGTTTTACCGTTGCAGTCTTATTGGCGCTATCTGCAAGAGCCACATACAGTTGCCCAGCAGTGTTGGAAGGCTGAGCCACGCCAATCTCCGCCACCTGCCAGGCACCCGTAACCGTGCCGGTGGTCGTGACGTCAGAGAATACGGCTTCGGTTATTTGGCCGGTGCTATGCGACGTCAACGCCAGGCCTATATACACTGTACTACCCATCGCAACCGTAGCCGGCGTACCTTCTTGCTGCCACTGGCCATTCAAGAAGACATAGCCGGTGAACGTGTTACCTTGACGCACAAGCCTGACAGCTGCAGGAGGTGCTATGCCAGTCAAAGTACGCGCTGAGCTGGAGCTACCATTTACAGTAGGACGCCACTGGAAGGTTGCGCCACCGCCCGCGCCGGTAGTAATTGCTGTGAACGCGTTCTTTGCGCCCGCATCCAGCGTTTCACGAATCATCACGCCGCCCTTGCTCCAGTCGCTTGAGCCGGGGACCCAAAGGATTCTGTTGACCGTTGCTGTGATCGAGCCATCACCCGTCAATTGCTTGTAGGCGAAGCGGAATTCGTCAGCCGTACCCCAGATATCTACGCCATCAGCGCCCATCGTGAAAGTGCCAGGAGGCGATTCTAAGAAGGCTACAGGATTACCTTTGAACCACAAAGTCAATACTTTAGCGCCTC
>Ga0315312_1002205_pt1 | contig 13777 bp, 22 predicted proteins | sample TDP7_MG_FD_203629 | JGI IMG/M metagenome (GOLD analysis project Ga0315312, IMG submission 203629) | Freshwater sediment microbial communities from Lake Towuti, South Sulawesi, Indonesia - TDP7 | ecosystem: Environmental > Aquatic > Freshwater > Lake > Sediment | place: Indonesia: South Sulawesi... | reverse complement strand
GCATCCATTTTTATTCACCAAGGGTTATCGAATAAATCTATTCCACAAGCTCTTAATTCCTCTCTGATTGTATTAAGAGTCATTAATTGTTGTCTCCATTTGCCTTTATATCCAGTTCCGTTACAATTAGGACATTTTGTAATTTCTGAGACATGATTATCTATTCTTTGAGGGACCAGTCCAGAACCGTTACATGCCCAACATAAATCGTGTTCTGTTGCCTTTTGCCAACAATGGCTACAAGCACTTTCCCAAGATTGAAGGTTTCCTCTTTTGCACATTGGGCAAAATTTGGGCATTGGACAACTAGCCAAGAGTAGCACCAATTTTATAGAGTTCTTTCTCTAATCGTGCTTCTTCAAGATGTAATTTCTGAAGTATGTATCGTCTTTCAGCCATTATTTGTTTGATTGCTCCGTAACCTTTAATAACGGTTGCCCACTTGAAAACTTCAGTCTTATCAGTTGCTCCTTGTAATGCTTTTATTACTACATCCAATTCCGTTTCTCTTTTATTTAATTCTTGCGTAAGAGCATCAAAACTCATTAGTTTCTGTTTGCGTATTTCGTAGATTTTATCTAACAATTCTTTTATTCGACTTTCTCTATCGTCTGGTTTTGGTATTTTTACTTCGTGTTTTTCTGCTTCTTCTGTTGGTATCGCTAATTGTGTTTCTTCTACCACTTCTACCACTAATGTTTCGCTCATGGTAATTTCTTTTCCTTTAATGTTAGTTCTACTTCAAAACGAGGATTCAAATTATTCAAGATTTTTATTAACGTCATTAGTCGTCTATGTGCTGGTAAAGATTCATCTTCAAGTTCTCTTGCCTCATCTAATAGAACGTCTGGATGATTAATTGCCAACCATAATGTTCTTTCTAGTCCTCGGTCAATAAATTCGTGGATTCGTGTCAATGTCTTGTTGAATAGGTCTCGCTCTCGAATGTTTAGGTCCTCTATATTTATATCCTTATACTTTTCGAGAAATTCTTTCTGTTTCTTCGTTATCATCTCATTCACTAATATATTTTAGAAAAAAGATATTTATAACTCTTTCGAATTTTTCTTTCCTAATAACGTATATAAATATCGAAGTGAATTATTCTATTGATTAAAATGTCTGAAAAGAAAATCCTCGAAAAACATCCACCGTTAACTTCCGAAGAAGTAGAACAGAAACTAAAAGAACAAAAACAACTTGGACAAGAAATCCAAGCAATGGAAGTAGATTACGAAAAACGGCTTGTAAAATACTTTGATGAAACTGTTCCAATCATAAGTGAAGATGGAATAGTTCTTGCCGAAATGCGTTATCCATCCTACGATGAACTTATAAGCATGGTTCCACCCGAACTCAGAAAATACTACAACAAACAACAAGAAGTTCCACCCGAATTAGAAGAAAAATATAGCGAGATACATTTCGATGTAATGGCAACATTAATTGTTAATCCAAAGAAAAACGCAGATTGGTGGAAGAAAAACGCTTCGTTGAAGTTCATTAACTTGTTTAATATGCTGTTAGCTAAAATCGTCAACGAAAGTTCGGAGCAAGCCGAAAATTTTCGTATTCCCCGCAAGGTTTAGCACTAGGCAAACTTTGCGAACATCTGCATTGCACACCATCAGAACTTCGGCAACGACGAATTTCACCAGCAGACGTGAAATTCATCGTAGAATACTATAAACGGATTGCGGAAGCAGAAGAGGAAGCGGTTCAGAAAGCGAGGACGGGAAGATAAAATGGCAATAGTCTTAAGTGAACATGACCTAGGTTCTAAGGAAAAATTACGTAAGGCTCTAAGACGCACATTTGTATCTGAAAAGGATTGGAAAATGGTTTGGGACCAATTTTGGGCTAAAGTTGAGGAAGATGCTAAGATGTTTTGTCCCGTTGAAACTGGAGCTTTACGTAGCACAATTCAAGTCGTAGATATTGGTCAAGCTCCAGAAATTGCCGCTCCAGAGTTTGCCGCTATTGCTGTTCCAGTCGTTAAACCTCAAACAGATACTCGTTGTATTACGGCTGGAGATATAAATACTAAAAATCCTATAAGCAGAAAAGGTGTTACTTATGCTCAAGCAGTTCATGATGGACATGTAAGTAAGGGTGGAAGATGGATTGAAGGTAATCCATTTTTGAGTGATGCAGTAGATATTAATATGGCTTATTTAGATGAGTTAATTAAGAAATATATTGATAAAGAAATAGCAAAATTTAGTGGTGAATAAGATGGCATTTCTTGCTCCAGTTGGTGGGATACGAACTGTCTGGATTCTAATTAGAGGACAGAACTACGCTCAACAAGCCATGCGTTCCGCTCAAAAAGGGCTAGATGACCTTCAGAGAGCGCAAATGAGATTCAGAGAAGATATGACAAGAATGATTCATTCTGGAATCCTTTATGTTGCAATGACTACCATGCTTGCCGCTTCATTATTGTATTTTGCATCAAGAACAAGATATGCCGCTACATTATTGCGTGAATTTAATGTTGTGGGCAAAAAATTTGCAGATATTTTTGGTAAAGAATTTATTCTTGCTATTCGTCCATTCTTGAATGTTCTTATTGGATTAATGAGATATTTAATGGAGAATAGAGCGGTTCTGCAACTTTTAATTAAAGCATTAATTGGTTTAATGATTGTTGGAACAGTATTAGGTTTATTTAGAATTTTTAGTGCTGTTATTGCCATGTTTACTATGAAGGCGGCTTGGTTATGTGGTCCACAAGGCACTTTAGTTAGAAGTGCTGAAGCAGTTGCTTTATTACGGCAACAAGGAATTACTTGTATTCCAGTCGTCAATTCTCTTGCTATGTCAATACAGAGTGTTGTTTCAAAAGCATTAATGTTCGCAACAATCTTTATGACTATTTCATCTGTTTTAGGAAAAGTGCCAGCTATAATAGCGAGTGTTGTTGTAGCGATAATAGCTTTAACTATTGCTGTTGCCATGTTTAAAGGAATACTGAAAGGACCAGCAGTTCTTGCAGACCTTGCGGCATCACTTGCGGCTGGAGCAATTATAGGAGCGGCTATGACTGCGGCTATGCCCGCTTATCAACAAGGAACAAGATTTGTGCGAAGAACTGGTCCAGCAATGGTTCATGAGGGAGAAGAAGTTGTTCCAGCCACAGAAAGAAAATATGGTTGGCAAAGTCCATATCGTAAACCTAGAGGATTTGGACGTGGACCTTCAGTTGTGAATATAACTACAAATGTTGATAAATTAATGACTGAAGCAGATGAGGAAGAACTTGGCAAACATATATTTAATGCGGCTAAAAAAGCAATAGATGATGCTGAATATGGCGACTGATGGAGACTGAGACTATGGTTAAACTTGATAGAACTATTGACCTCGACATAACTAGCTTACGGGGACTAGAATTTTTTGATAGTTACCTATGGGCAACAAGAGGTGTTAATGATGCACTAATACATAAAATTCATCCTATTACGGGAGCAGTTGAAGCTAGTTATGACATAAGTTGTTTTATTTCTCAATATTTTCATGATGACTGTGCAGTTAATCCTACAACTCAAGTATGGGCTGTATGCTTTCGTATTAACAATAAGGTTAGCACGGGAACAATAAACCCATGTAATGCGGGATGTGCAAGTGTTGTAGCAAGTCCTCGTTTCGTAAAATATTCTCGAAGCACAAACAGATTTTATGCACTTAAAGCAACTGTTGGAGCGGCACAAACTTATGAGGGCAATAATGCGTCTAACTGTGCTGAAGAAACATGGGGTTATAAACCTTCATTTTTTACTGGTTTCTGGACGGGTTTAGGTTTTATTACATTAGGGACAATTGATAATCCAACAGATGAATACATGGTTGTCGTAGATAATGAATTGGAAATGGGAACTGGAACCGAAGTGTGGATAAGACTTTTAGATATAACCACTATGACACAAAAATTTTTACCACCTTTTCCATTTAGATGTTCCAGTTTGGGAATAGCGGATGACGACTTATATGGAGTAGCGGTGGAAGGAACACAATTTATTTGGTTATGGAACGTAGTAAACGGTTTATGTTATCGTATAGATTTAGAGACTGCGGATGGTTTAATGATTAATGAAAAAAAATATAACTTTATTAGTTTGACTTACACCGACACACATCCCAAAGAACGTCCAGACAGATTCGATGCTACGTTAGAAGGATTTCAAGGCACAATAAATTTTGGCGATGAAGTCATAATTAGGAAGGAACAAAAAATTGTATGGCGAGGACTTGTTGAAGAAATAGATTATTCTGCTGGTAGGACAGTAATTGGTGGACGAGACAAATCTGTATTAGTATGGAAAAAATTCACAAATAAATATGAAGTTGAAGAAGGGTCTGGAGAAGCTCCATCTTTCTTTGATGATTTTTATCCAGAGGACCTTTTTAGATTTTTACTTTATACTCCTATAATAGACCCGTATATTGTTGGTGGACAACCAGACTTATTTAGAACTGGACAAGGATTAGGTTATAATTTAATCACAATAACTACTGTTCCTTCTAATAGTGGAACAAAAAATAATATGAAAGATAGAGACGATACAACGAAATGGCAAAGTTTGGCAAATATTGCTAATAACGATTGCATAGACATACAACTGAGTGCGGGCACTCCTATTACTGGAATTATAATTCGTTCAATAGCATCTGGTTTTCCAGCAGATTTCTTAATTCAGTCCGCCACTCAATCTAATTATTCTGATGCAGTTACTAGATATACTGGTTCAATAGCTTCAGCCGTTGGAACAATAATTTGTAGTTTTAGCGCAGTTTCCGCCGCCACATCTCCATATTGGAGAATAAAGGCTGTTGGAAATTGGGGCTATACTTGGAAAATATATGAGATTTTCTTCTATGAAGGAGAATCTAATGCAAGAAACAAAATAATAGGAAATACAACAGCTAGATGGGCACTAACTTTAGGAACAATTGATACGGTAGGAACTATTATAGATGGTCCCTTTAGTATTCCTATCAGCAGATTATTTGAGGCGTTAAACAGATTATGTGAATATGGTGCAGAGAGCAACAGCAAAAGAGAATGGTGGATAAATTTAAATGACCAAATTAATTTTCGCACTAGACGAGGAAGCAATAAGTCATCCACCATAACATTTCAATTTGCAAGACATTTCTTAGATTACAGTTATTCTCGAAATATTGCGAATTGTGTTAATAGACATAGACAATTTGGTTCGGATTGGGGTAAAGATAGAGATGGTTATCAATATGACTGGATTGAAGATGCAGCTAAAGCAGATAGTTATGGCTCCTACGAGAAACTTGCTCGTGATTCTAAATTAACATCCAATGATGCATGTGAATTATTGAGTAATATTATGCTTCTTGAAGCTAAAACTCCAGAAGAACAAATAAGACTGGAACTAATTGATGATTATTCAGTAGGAACATGGCAAGTTGGCGACGATGTTAATATTGACTGTTCTCCCATCAATTTAGATGCAACATTTAGAATAAAGAAAAAAATCGTTAATATAGATGGTAGTGGTGAAAAAGTAAATTTAATTCTGGGCGAATCGGCTAAATATAGGTCCTATAAAGATTACCATGACCGCATAGCATGGATAAAAAAGAAAATATTAGAAACAGACTTAAGACAAACATGGTAGGTGAAAAAATGACTTTGGTATTAGGAGCCTTGAGTTTGACCAAGGTGCGAACCTTCCGAACAATCAAATCGGTAAAATATCCAAGAATGCCCGTTATAGGAAAATCTACTGGAACGATAGACCCAGTAAATTATGTTCGAGATTCTGATGAATACGAAATAGTTGCAGAGTTAACAAATTCCAACAAAAATACTTTAATGGGTTATCTCCAGAGTATAAGAACTTTGACTGATACTGATGCGGGCTTAAGCGAAAATGTTCATGTAGAAAGAGTCGAATGTGACTTTATAATTGGAAGAGATTATACTAGCACAAGAACTCCAGAATGTTGGCTCTGTACTATTGGCTTAGTGTTATCTAACAGTTAATCTTCTGGAAATATCTTCTTCAGAAGACCTTTTATTCTTGCTACTGCTAAAGTTACCAAACGGTCTATTACTGTAACAAGTCCATATGCTTGAAGAGTGTTTAGAACTACATCTTCTGTCCATGCTGGATTGTAACCAGCCGCTCCACCAACAATTGCACCGATAACGACTGTTCTTAAGAAAGTCTTTGGTTCAAATTCTGGAAGAGGAGTTCTTCGTAAATATCCAGTTCCAGCCGCAAGAACACCAGCCCAAACACCAACGGCAACATTTATTAATATTTCTTGCATTTCTTTTCACTAAAAAGAATTATAGTTTGCTCCTATATAAACCTTTCGGGTCAAGCGTGGGGGGTTTGCACCCCCAATGCGTCCACTAGGTACCTCTTCCTAGGTTCATCCAGCCCCTAATATCTGTATGGTCTTTGTAATATTTAAATCTTTCTATTAAGCAATTGCTTAAACAAACAGACTTTTTTTGGCGGTCTAACGAAAAAATAGGAAAGGAAACGTTTATAAACGACAAAAGACGTTTAATTATTCATGCGTTGTGGTTATAATGTCTCAAAGTAATGATGCATCCCCCATTGAGATTAAAATTTCAAAGTTGGGAGCTAAAAATTATGACAAAAAAGTTTTAATTAAAGGACTTGTTTCTTCTTTCACTTTTGTTTGTTTTATTATGGAAAAAGCATGTTTCATATGTAGAAGATGTGCTTCATCAAATATAATAGACCAAGACTTGGAAGATGAAAAACTTATAGAAGCAGAAATATGTAGTAAATGTCGTAATAGACGTAAAGGTAAAGGACAACAAGGATTTGAACTTGATAAAGAACATTCTATAATAAATGATTTTCAAGAATTATATATTCAAGAACGTCAAGAGGATATTTCTATTGGAAGAACTCCAGAAATTGTTAAAATTAAAGTTCGGGGAGATTTAACAGACAAAGTTAAAGCGGGGGATAACGTCGAGATTGTAGGAACACTAAAAAGCGAAAGCGAAAAACCAAACAACAATATAAATTTCACCCCATACATAGAGGCTGAAATCATAGAAAAAAAACCCAATATATTGGAAGATTTTAAATTGACGGAAGACGATATAGATAAAATAAAAACGTGGGGTCAACATCCATTAATCCATAAAATTATAACTAATTCAATTGCTCCTCATATTCAAGAACGAGAAACAATAAAAGAGTCCTTGTCATACTCATTATTTGGGGGAGTTCGAGACAAATCTAAAGATAAACGTGGCGACATCCACAGTTTATATCTTGGCGACCCCGCAACAGCACGTTCCGAACTATTAACATTCGGAGCCGAAGTGAGTCCAATAGGAATTTATACTTCAGGGACAGGTTCAACTTCAGTTGGATTAACAGCATCAATGGTTCAGAACAAAAAAGGATTATGGAAAATTGAGGCGGGAGCATTGGTGCGAGCCGATTTAGGCATTCTATGTATAGACGAAGTGGATAAAATGGCAAAGTCCGACTTACATAGTGTTCATACGGCTATGGAACAACAAATACTTCCAATAAGTAAAGCGGGAAAATATTATAGTTTTAATACCCGAACAACTATTATTGCATCTGGAAACTTTAAATATGGCTACTTCGATGAATATAAAGATATAGCAGACAACATTGATTTAGATACGGCTTTACTTACACGGTTCGACTTAATTTTTCTAATTCAAGATAAGCCTTCAAGCGATAATGATGACCACATAATTAAATCTATCTTAGGAATAGAGACAGAAAAAGATGAAAACTTACCTATTTTAACCAAAAGTGAACTAAAGAAATATATTGCTTACGCTAAAGGAATTAATCCAATCCTAAACGAAAATGCAAAAAATATATTGGATGATTATTGTCAAGATTTACGGAGAAGGTTTGGAAACGATGAGAAAGGAGCTACCGCATTTACTCTTCGCCATGTTGCGGGGCTAGTTCGATTAACTGAAGCTCATGCAAGAATGGCATTAAAAGAAATAGCAGATGAAACTGATGCTGTTGCCGCTATTGATATAATGAATAAATCATTAGAAATATGTGGTTGGAAAACTCCAGAAAATATCTTTGCTGAAAAAACGTTGAAATATCAGAAACAAAAAGAAGAATTTGTCTTAAAATATATAAAGGAACAAGAGATACAACCAGTAAGTATAAATCAAATTATTGACGAATTGAAAAATAAAAATGTGTCTCCAGAAACAACACAAAAAATAATTGACAGTTTACGTATAGGGGGACAACTTATAGAAGAAAAAATTGGATTTTATAGTGCGGTAGAGAATTGAGATGTTATCAAGATACCAAAAAGGATTTCGTTTTGAACGGGAAGTTCAAGAAATATTATATCGTAATGGGATAACATTTACGGGTAATCCTATTGAATTTAACGAATGGAAGAAAAATATTGGAAAGGGAGCGGACATTCAACTGAACAATGCGGAAGTTGAACTTAAATGGCTTGGAACTGATAAAATTTATCCTTCCTACATTGAAAAAGACTATATTCCCCGCTTTAAATTCAACAAAAAATATAAAATTGTGGTAGTTAATAATAAATGGAATGTTCCCCCAAAATGTAAGTATTTATTGTCTTCTAACAAGATTAAACTTTTAGATGTTAATGAGTTTATTTTTTGGTTATTTAAAAAACGTAACATGGTGAGCTTAACTAATTACGTTAATTATTTATCTAATTATTTTAATGATTATTATTTATATAGTTTAATTGAGTATGATAATATTATGAATGTTTTAGAAGGATGTGAATGTGGAGCGGAGAGGATTCTACCGAAAAGTTTAAATATTGGTTTATATATATTATTTCTTAACCAAGTCTCCTTCAGCAAGAGAGCGGAAAATTTTGCTGTGATTCCGTTAGAGCAACGCTCTACGAGGTTATTAAATAATGGGTGGTGTTTGGATGGGGGAAGGACGATGCCACCAGTCGCCCCCACCGTATATCCGAAAACTTTATAAGTATATTTTATTATTTATTTATTGGTGTTTGAATGCCCGCAAGTGTCCGTGTTATCACTATTATAGACCAAACGTGGACTGTTGAAGCAGAAGTCGAAGAAGAAACTGTTGAAAAACTACAAAAAGAACTTCTTAAAACGCCTTGGGGAAGACGTGTTCTCAAACTAATGAACAAGATGGTTCCGAGAGACGAAATAAAGAAGAAGGAAGAAGAAGATGCAGAGTCAACAGAGACAGAAAGCGAGGAAGACGAGACAGTTACTTACGGAGACTAGAAGAAGAAGTCTCCATGACCGTCATATAGAAAGACGAAAAGACGCTAGAGTATTTATGCCTATGCCAATTGTTTTTGTGGGAGACCCCGCTTTACAATTTAGATGCGCTGAAACTAGGACATTTCTTTTGATTCCCGATAAAAGTTTTAATCCTAACAAGAATATGGTTGAATACATGACAAATAGAATAGGTTTTATTCCTAATCCTTTCAGTAGGCTTGAATATTATGGTTTTAAACAAGGAATTTATTATAAGGAAATAGGACTTACCAGAATTTCCACGTCTATGGTTCAACGTGAAGGTCTAATTTGCTACTTTAAAAATGCAGTTTAGTTTGTAACCAGATACTAATATAATCTATCTTCGTTTGAATGTTCCACCAAGAAACATTTTTACGAATATCTTTTGAGCAAGGCATTAACATATCAGTTAACCAATGTATTAGTTCATGAATTAATACCCAAATTAAAGTCAATTTATCTTCTTTCATATAATGAATATATGGATAAATTAGAATAATTTCTCTAAAAGGGGTAGGGCAATAAAGTCCTCTAATTCCTTCTAATTTTCTATCTTTATCATCACAAATCCAAGACACTTTAGGAAATATCATTTTTTAGTTAATCTCTCCCACAAATTTTCTATTCTTTTATATTGAATATAACGATACATACTTCTGTCTTCTGGAGTAAGAATAACCGAACAGTCTATAAATCCAAATAAATTATCAAATTTTACAGACACATCCTCATTTTCGATTTTTCTTAATACACAATGCATTGTTTCATGTGCTATAATTGTCTCGACAAAACTTTCTATCCATCTATTAAAGTTATCAATTAAAATTATATCACGAAATGTATCAGCCCATGCTAAAGCTCCATAATCTACAAATTCAAAATCATCCACCATGTTCTCACCAGAACATTAATTCAATTAATTCGTCTCTAGTAAAAATCAGTTTCATAGACTTATATTGTTTCGGGTCTTTAGCCGATAATTTAGGTATATTCTTCTTCTTTGTTACCATACGACTAAATTCTTCTTGGCATTGTCTTTGTGAGAGCGTGGGTGCGAGTAAACTTCGACGAAATTCTCTAAAATGTTTCTTAAATTCTTTATTTATTTGATTCCAATCTAACATAGATAATTCCTTTTCTGTAATTTCATCTAATAATTTATCTTCAGACAATCCAATGACTCTCTCTTTCTCTCTGTTCTTTATTTCTTTTTTTTATGTCGTTATCATGAAAGACAGCACGTAGAATCCATTTACAGAGTATTCTTGCTGATTTCCCCCTCCATTCTTGCACAGACTTACCGTTTTCAAACCGAACATAAATATGTCCTTGCCAATCTTCTTTTGTTATTAACAATCGCTTCCACTCATTATGCCTCAATCATCATTGGTAAATTATCTTTTGCTACGTAATGGTGGCTTGGTTCTTCTGGATAGGTTGCTAATAATATTTTTTCTTGTATTACGTTGTGCCAATAAAGATGTAGGTTAACGTCTTTTAGCTCCACTATTTCGATTAGGGACCTAGATAGGTAAATTATTTTTATTCGTTTACCACTAGGTAACATTACTATTTTTAGTGGAGCTTCGTTAGACATTAGTTTATCACTTAACTGTTACTTCTACTGCTTTTACGAATATGGCTAATGTGGTTGTTGCTATTAGTGGTCTGTATCCGTTGTTGAGTAGGGTGGCTATTGTTTGTTCTAGTTTCTCTACGTCGTTTTCTGTTTCTATGTTTAATGGTATTATTTTGGTTACGGCTTTAAGGTTGGTTGGTTGAGTTGGTATTTGTTTACTCATATTTATTACCTACTTATTTAATTGTATTTCTAGTATTTAAGTGTTACTCTTAATTACTCTTAATTGTTAATTATTAATTATACTATCATTGAATAATGTCATCTAGGAAAAAGGTATTCGTTTATGTCAATGATAGTGTTTGCCTACTTTCAACGGTTCATCCATATTGTTTAGTTACCGTTGCACGGCGTATTCGTTGTTGGAACTACTTTCTTCTTCTACTAGGGAGTAGTGAGCTAGCCTAGGGTTGATAGATTTCGTTCTCGGTCAAGATTGTTGGAATGGCGGAATCTTGGGACTCTTTTGGTGAATTTCCAATTTGGTGGATTTTCCAGAGTTGGTTCCTTGACTCCAAAAAAATAAATGGGAATTGAAGTATTTAAACGTTTCGGTTTAGAGACGGTTTAGAGACGTTTTATTTCGTCGGCTGTGGCTTTTCTCTTCTCTAATGTTACCCAAGAATCATCGTCTATTTCGTATTTTTTGTAAAGTTCAATTGGTGGTTTATTATCGTTGCCCAAATGTAATTCGCTTGCTTGTCTTATTATCCTTAGAAGTTTTTTTTGACATTCTTTGCATGGTATGAAATGTTCAGAAACAAACCGCAACCAAAAACCAACACATTGAACTTTTTTTCCAACAGCCTTAACGTAGTTTCCATCTTCATCAACATATTCAAAAAGGATTTCTTTAGACTGCAAACATTCTTCCGTCATTCTTTCATTCACCTAATAAATAATAGTTTTTCGAGTATTTAAAGGTTTCGTTGCCCACCCGATTACTTATTCCGTGAGTTTTGGAACAGCACTACACACCCATCGCCTTACTCAAGACGAATCCATTTAGGGTAGCACTCGGTATTATATTAACTTGGATGCTAATATAACCCGATTCGGTATGGGCATTATATGCTATAACGTTACTCTTTTATAAATCTTTCGAGATACTTAAACATCTAATCGTTCTTTTCGTCGAACTTGAATATCATTTCTTTCTAATGCCGTTATAAACTCTTCCACTTTACTTCTCGATGGTTCTGGAAGTTTACATAGTTTAGGTCTGCTGTTATATCCTATCCAAACATATTCTGGTTTAATCTTTTTTATCCATTCAAGAAAGATATAATGGTTAAACTCCATTATCGGTTCAATTGTTACGACTTTTCGTGGATAATTTAACTTCAGAAAGTCTTCATATCTTTTGCTTGGTAATGGAGCTTTACTAATCTTTCTATAATCTTCATCTTCATCCGTTTCTAATGTAGTTACTAAAATGACGTTTTGAGGAAGAAGATTAAGATATTTAGTGAAACATGCTGGATTTTTAGATTGAAGATAATAAGTTATGTTTGGATGAGTCTTATTTTTTTCTTTAATACAATCTAAAATGTTATAAACATAACTCGAATCACAAAAAGTTATATCTCCGTTACCGCAAACAAAGACTATTTCTTTATTGGGAATTTTTTCTGGATAAAGGCGTTCCACATGATAATGAGGAATATAAGATTTACATTGTTCACAATCCAATCTTTTATTTAATGCTTGAAAAGAAACTTTACAGTAAGCACAATCATATTTACAACCCTTAAATGGCGACCAAGTTTTCGTATTAGAATACATTCTAGTTTTCTTTGAAGAATTCATTTATTTCCTTCTCACCTATATCATCCGCATTATCTATTTCAATAGTTATTGCGTGTTTATACCACCAAGCCATATTGCCTTTCTCTTTACCCCACTTGTTTCTTCGATTTCTAGCGGCTATAACATCTTTCCTTTTGTTTCGACATTTACTTCTAGCATTATCATCGCAGAAAGGACATTTGCAACCAAGCCGATGATTTCCCATCACTAATCAACTATCTCGTCTATGAGACCAAACTCAAGAGTTTCTTCAGCACTCATCCAAACATCTTTTTTATGCCAAATTTTCTCTATTTCTTCAGCAGTTTTCTTACTTCTTTCGGCAAGAATGTCTTTACATAAATCATTAACTTTCCGTAATTCATCCGCTTGTTCTTGAACTTCAGATGTTCTTCCCCAAGCAATACTTGAAACTTCATGTATCAGAAATCTAGTTCGCCTAGATGCTAATCTCTTTGTTGCCGCTTGCACAATTACACAAGCCATAGATGCTCCTAGTCCTCGCACCTCAATAGTTACTTCTATGCCTTTTTGAACCAAATCTTTTATCGTGTTGTAGATTAAAAGTCCCTTGTAAACTTCTCCACCAACACTATTAAGGATAATTTTTATTGGCTCATTTGAAAGACAAGCAAGATAGATTAATTGTCTAACAACATTCTTCGCATTCTCCTCATCAATTTCTTCGTTTAAGATTATCAGTCGGCTTTTAAGCAGTTGAGCGGAAATAAGGTCTTCAAGCATTCCTCTTGGTGGCGTTCCACATTCTAATTCTACACAAGGAAGTTCGTCTGTCATAATTATCCCTACTCTAATAAAGTAACTGTGAGTTAATAAACTTTTCGGTTGAATAGAAAAATTTTTTCGAGAACCGAATTAATTAAGCAATTGCTTAAGAAAGATTTATAAAGGTGTTTAGATAAAATAATTGTAGAGTGATTACTATGTCCGTAAATATGCAAGAAGTCCAAACCATTGCACTTTATGAAGGACTAACAATTGAAGAA
>Ga0315312_1002204_pt1 | contig 13778 bp, 12 predicted proteins | sample TDP7_MG_FD_203629 | JGI IMG/M metagenome (GOLD analysis project Ga0315312, IMG submission 203629) | Freshwater sediment microbial communities from Lake Towuti, South Sulawesi, Indonesia - TDP7 | ecosystem: Environmental > Aquatic > Freshwater > Lake > Sediment | place: Indonesia: South Sulawesi... | reverse complement strand
GCTATCAAAGAGGCTCGATTCCGTCAATCTGGGGGCTATGGCGGAGGAGCTCGAAAGCATGCATTCGCTCCACGAAGAGCCGGATGACGATGGCCTCTATGTGGTAAACATATCGCGCGTGGTTCCGTGCGGCAAGCGAGAGGTCGTCGATCTCACCATCCCTCGTAGACACGCATATCTCGCGAACGGGTTCGTCTCTCACAACAGCGGTGGCGGAACGGGATTCAGCTTCTCCAGGTTGCGGCCTGCGAACGATGTGGTGAAGAGCACAGCGGGCGTGTCGAGCGGACCCATATCGTTCATGGAGGTGTTCAATGCCGCGACGGAAACGATCAAACAGGGAGGGACCAGACGCGGCGCGAACATGGGGATCCTGAGGGTGGACCACCCGGACATAATCGAGTTCATCACTGCGAAGCGTGACAGCACCAAGCTGACGAACTTCAACATATCCGTCGCGCTGACCGACAGGTTCATGAAGGCGCTAGAGGACGACGGCGACTACGAGCTGTTGAATCCGCGTTCCAAACAGCCAGTCAGGAAGCTCAAGGCCAGAAAGGTCTTCGAGATGATCGTGAACATGGCCTGGAGGAACGGCGAGCCAGGCATAATTTTCCTTGACAGAATCAACAGGGACAATCCAACGCCCAAAGTCGGCGAGATAGAGAGCACGAACCCATGTGGAGAGCAGCCCCTGTTGCCGTACGAGTCGTGCAACCTGGGCTCGGTCAACCTCGCGAAGATGCTCACTGTGAGGGATGGTAGACTTGCGCTTGACTGGAACAGGCTTGGCGAGACAGTCCGGTGGTCCGTCAGGTTCTTGGACGACGTGATCGACGTGAACAAGTACCCGCTCAAGCAGATAGAGGAGATGACCAGAGCCAACAGGAAGATCGGTCTGGGCGTGATGGGGTTTGCAGACATGCTCCTGCGGCTCGGGATACCGTATGACACAGATGAGGCGCTCAGGCTCGGCGCGGAGATAATGAAGTTCATAGATGGCGAAGGCCGCAAGGCGTCTGCCGCGCTGGCAGAGGAGAGGGGGAGCTTTCCCAACTTCCCGGAGAGCACGCTCGCGAAGCGGCTCAGTGGGATCCGGAACGCCACTGTCACGACGATCGCCCCGACAGGCACGATCAGCATCATCTCGGGCGTGTCCAGCGGGATAGAGCCCGTATTCGCGGTGGCGTACGTGCGCAACGTGATGGACAGGGACATACTCCCTGAGGTCAACCCGATCTTTGCGGAATTCGCCAGGGACAGGGGATTCTACTCGGACGAGCTCATGAAGGAGATTGCGACGAAGGGGTCCATAAGGGACCTGAAAATGATTCCTGAGGACATCCGGAGGCTTTTCGTAACCGCTCTCGACATCGCACCTGAATGGCACATCCGAATGCAGGCCGCATTTCAAGACCACACGGACAACGCCGTCTCGAAGACTGTCAACTTCCCCAGGGAGGCCACGCCCAAGGACGTCGAAATAGTCTACATGCTCGCCTACGAGCTCGGGTGCAAGGGGGTCACCGTCTACAGGTACGGAAGCAGGGAGGACCAGGTGCTGAGCGTGGGCGAGGTCCAGGCGAGAGAGAGGACGGAAGAGGAGGAGGGGGAGCAGGTTCCCAGGCTTCCTCGCGCGAGGCCGTATGTGACCCGGGGCAGCACGCAGAGGCTGGAGACAGGGTGTGGGCACCTATACGTCACGATAAATGAGGACGAGAAAGGCCTCTGCGAGGTCTTCACGCAGATGGGCAAATCAGGGGGATGCACGGCATCTCAGGCCGAGGCCATTGGCCGGCTCATATCCCTGGCGCTCCGCTCCGGCATCGAGCCCGAGGCGATCGTCAAGCAGCTCAAGGGCATCAGGTGTCCGTCACCGCTCTGGCAGCCAGGCGGGATGGTCCTTTCTTGCAGCGATGCCGTTTCCAAGGCGCTGGAGAGATACACCAAGGACAGGGCTGCAACCAAGCCGGCTGCGGAGACCGTGGCAGGCGTGCCACCAGAAGTTGGTCCTGGGAAGCAGAACTACGCGGACAAGGGCGATGTCTGCCCCGAATGCCCTGAGTGCGGCAGCATGGTTGAGTATGTTGAGGGCTGCGTCGTCTGCAGGACCTGCGGCTTCTCCAAGTGCTGGTGAGATATACAAAAAGAGGGAAATTTACGATGCCCTCGGCTCCGGGGGTGCGGGGCCGAGGTCGACTTTCTTCACGAAATGAGTGCTGTGACACATAATTCTTAACGTCCCGGGCTCATATTGTCTGGCTGAATGAGCAAAAGCTCATTCAGGATGGGATGCGATATTGGGAGGTCTCTGTCGTAACAGACGGAACTGGAGTCTGATCAACCAGATGCTGAGAGAGGAGGCGGGCAGGTTCGTGAAGATCGCGAAACGGATCGTGGGCGAGATGCCCGAACCGTGGATCTGGAAGCCCCGGGAGAGGGGCCTCGACAGACCGCTCGTGGGGCGTCCTCCGAGATATAATGCGAGATCCATGATCGTCCTGTGTCTCTTCAAGGTCTACTCGGACAATTCGTTCAGATGGCTGGAAGGCTTTCTCAGGGACAACAAGTCCCTCTGCCACGAGCTGGGGTTCGAGGACGGTTGTCCCTCGTACGAGACAATAAGGAGAGCCATGCTGCATCTGGACGAGAGCTACCTCCGCAGCCTCAACAAGAAGATCCTGGCAGAACTAAAAAAAACGTAGGCTGAAGGTCTCCATCGACTCCACCGGCGTCGGCACGAAGCTGTTCGACCGCTGGCTCTCCCACCCCACGGACAGGTCGAAGGACTTCGTCAAACTCCACGCGGCAATAGACGACAGAGGGGCGGCGTTCTCAATCGCCATCACCGACGGGACCACATCGGACACCACGCTGTTCCCGTACCTCATGGGAGACATCGACGCTCCTGTGAGCGTCGTCAGAGCGGACAAAGGATACCTGTCCAGAGACAACGTCCAGCTCGTCGAGGACATGGGCGCACTCCCGTTCATCAAGCCCAAGTCCTCCTCCACCATGGAGAGCAAGGGCAGGTTCGCCTGGAGGCACATGCATTTCAGGTTCCGTAAGGACAGGGAGGCGTTCGACAGCGAGTACAACCAGCAGAGGAGAGCCGAGGCATTCTTCTCGAAGATGAAGAGGCGGTTCGGGTCGTCTATCAGGAGCCGCATCGGCACGATGCGGCGCAGGGAGGTCTGGATGAGGATCCTCATCCTGAACATGCTGGCTGTTGCAAGCGAGGAGGTGGAGCAGGAACTTGCTGTGATGGCGGGCTAGATATGTGTCACAGCATGAGCCTTGAGCGTCTCCAAGAGCACCTCGATGAGTCTCTGAACACCTGCACCTGTCGTGGCTGAGATCTTGATCCTGTTGCTCTTTGTCCTCAGCAGATCGACCTTGTTCTCGACCTCGACAATCGGAACTGAAGAGAACTCATTCTTGATGCTATGCAACAGATGTTCCTGTTGTGCCATAGGGTATCCGCTCGTCTCTGTGGGATCGATCAGAAACACCACGATGTCTGCAAGATGTTTCAACGCAAGAATAGCGCGCAGCTCGATCGGGTTCCTCTCGCTCAGCTCTCTATCCAGCAGGCCGGGCGTATCTATCACTTGACACACGAAATATCTCTTCTCGAATGTCCCGACAGAGATCTCCTGAGTGGTGAAAGGGTACACAGCAACCCTGGGCTTTGCGGTGGAAATCCTCGCGACCAGCTGGCTCTTGCCAACATTCGGGGAACCTGCGATCACGATGGTGGGCTGCCCGGGATTGATAGCAGGGAACTTCTTCATGGTGTTTCGCGCAGATGCGAGGAACCCGAGCTCTCTATCCACCTGTTTGACCAAAGACGAAATCCGACCATAGGCCGACCTGCGAAGCTCGTCTATCCGAGGGATAGTTCTGGCAGAGGCCATTTCCCTGAGAGAGGATTTCGCGACCCTTGCCACGTTCCCCCTGCACCAGTCCATCGCGCCGAGAGACTTCTTCAGCTTGTCCTTGCCAATGGTCACATCTATGAGCTCAGAGTAGAACGGGCTAAGACGGTCAACGCTCGGAAAAGCCTTCACGTACCTCCCCATGGTCGTCACTATCGTGTCGTTCGCCGACTTCAACTTCCCAATGTTGATCCCTCGGACGCTCTCAAGTCTCGTTGCCCCTCGGAAATCGACTTTGGAGGCTTTTCGGAACGCCTTGTCCAGGAGCTCGTCAGCGGAGAGGACTGTTGGGATGTCGAACATGGGCCGCAGAGGGATGAGTCAAACTTCCGATAAACCCTGCTCTCGGAAACGAGCCCAAAAGCCTCTTATCGAGTGAATCATCTGTGGATAGCGACCTCAATGAAGAAGATCAGAGCGAGGAGGGGCAACAGGTTGCTCTGCAGAGGTTGGCGTCAGGAGGCCATCCTTCGGATGCTGCAGAACAACCTCGAGAACGCCGAAAAGCCCGAGGAGCTGGTAATCTACGGCGGCACTGGAAAGGCCGCGAGGAACTGGGAGTGCTACCATGCCATTGTGAAGGCGCTGGCCGAGCTCGAAGACGACGAGACGCTCCTCATCCAGTCGGGAAAACCTGTGGGGGTGTTCAGGACGACCAAGCTCGCGCCCAGGGTGCTCACCGCGAATGCGCATCTCGTGCCGAGATGGTCCACCTGGGAGGTCTTCCACGAGCTAGAGGCAAAGGGGCTCATCATGTTCGGACAGATGACCGCAGGCGGATGGGCGTACATCGGCACGCAGGGGATCCTCCAGGGCACCTACGAGACATTCGCCGCGTGCGCCAGAAAGAACTTCGGCGGCACTCTCAGGAACCGCCTTGTGTTGACGGGCGGCCTCGGTGGAATGGGGGGTGCTCAGCCCCTTGCCGTAACGATGAACGGAGGGGTCTGCCTCGCTGTCGAAGTGGACGAGAGGCGGATCAAGAGACGAGTCAAGATTGGCTATTGCGACATCATGGTCGATGACCTAGACAGGGCCGTCAGAATGGCCCTCGATGCCAAGAAGAAGCGAAGGGCTATCTCGATCGGACTCCTGGGCAACTGTGCGGAGACCCATCCAACTCTAATCAACATGGGCCTCGTACCAGATGTCGTGACAGACCAGACCAGCGCTCATGACGAACTGGGCGGATACATTCCCAAGGGCCTCAGTGTGGACGAAGCGGCCAAGCTCAGGATAGAGAACCCTGATGAATACAGGAAGAGGGCGTTCGATAGCATCGCAATACATGTGAAAGCTATGCTTGCATTCATGGAAAGAGGATCGGTCGTCTTCGATTACGGCAACAATATCCGAGGGCAGGCTCAGAGGGCGGGCGTCCAGAACGCGTTCGCATTCCAGGGGTTCGTGCCCCTCTACATCAGGCCGATGTTCTGCGAAGGGAGAGGGCCCTTCAGATGGGTTGCGATATCTGGGAATCCGCAAGACATCATCAAGACGGACAAGGTTGTGATGCGCGAGTTCAAGGACAACAGGCAACTAGTAAACTGGATAAGGCTCGCAGAGAAGAAAGTGCCGTTCGAAGGCCTCCCTGCGAGAGTATGCTGGCTTGGATATGGTGAGCGAGCTAGATTTGGCAAAATCATCAACAGGATGGTAGGAGAGAAGGAGCTCTCGGGGCCAATCGTGATCACAAGAGATCATCTCGATTGCGGTTCCGTCGCTTCTCCCAACAGAGAGACTGAAGACATGAGGGACGGGAGCGACGCGGTGGCCGATTGGCCAATGCTCAATGCGCTGATTAACACCGCCGCTGGGGCAGACCTAGTGGCCATACACAACGGCGGCGGCGTTGGCATCGGTTACTCGACTCATGCGGGCCTGTTGGTGGTCGCTGACGGAACCAAGGAAGCCGGAGAGAAGATAGAGAGGGTGTTGACCACCGACCCGGGAATGGGGATAATGAGACATGCAGATGCCGGATATCCCGAGGCGATCAGAGTCGCCAAGAGAAAGAAAGTCAAAATGCCAATGCTGGAATGAGAGAGCATGTACGATCTGAAGCTCAAGATCTGGCTGGAACGGGATGGCAAGTTCATCGTGAGCGATGGAAGGGCCAAGTTGCTCAGAAAGATCAAGGACACAGGTTCGCTCTCGAAGGCGGCAAAGGAGATGGGCATGTCCTACAGGCACGCCTGGGGCATCATACACCGTGTCTCCCAGAGCGCGGGCGGCAAGGTTGCGGAATCAACGCGGGGCGGCAAGGAGGGCGGAGTCACGAGGTTGACTGCCTTTGGCGAGGAGATCCTCAGAGAATACGAAAACAAGGCCGCATCCCTTCAGAGCCAATTCGAGAACGGCTGGAGAAAACCTTCGGTAACGACCGATGGAATCGTTGTCAAGGGCGACGAAATCGCGCTGATCAAGCGAGGAAAGGAACCGTTCAAGGGTTCCTATGCGCTCCCAGGCGGATTCCTGGCCTACGGAGAGACGCTCCAGGACTGTGTGATCAGAGAGGTCCTTGAAGAGACAGGATTGAGGACGAGAGTGGTCGACTTGGTGGGCCTCTACTCTGCTCCAGATCGGGACCCGAGAGGGCATTTCGTGACAGCTGTCTATCATCTGGAGCCTGTAGGAGGTTTCCTCAAGGCAGGAGACGACGCAACACTGGCGGAGTGGGTTCCGCTGAATGAGCTGCCCAAGTTCGCCTTCGACCACGGGAAGATCGTGCAGGAGTTCCTCTCGAAGAGAAAGGGAAAAGGCGCGAAATGAGTTGCGCAGGGTTTGCCGCTACAACGCCGGCATGATGCCCCGGGCTGTCCTCACGAATGGCAGATAGACCATCCTGGCGTCGTTCACGGTGAGCGAGTAGTCCAGCCTCTGCAGGACACCGGGCTGCTCCGCCTCCATCGTGACGACGACGAAGTCCGCCATCTCGGCAGCCTCCTCCTTTGAGATCGCCACAGGCAACCTCTGAACACCACCGAAGTTCAGTCTGGTGGCGTACCTCGGAGACGCCGCGGTGAACTGAGACGAGAGCCTTCGGAAGCTCGCAGTGTCAAGCTCGGCTGCGGGTATGTAGATGAACATGTTCCCGCTGTCCGATCCGCCCTTCAGCCAGTTGAATAGCTTGAAGGCGGTGCCTCCCTCCACGCTCTTCGACCTCACGACGAATGATGCGTAGATCCTCCAGAAGGGCATGTAGACTCTCTCTCCCTGAGCATTCGGATTGAAATCCCCGATCTCGAAGTCGACCCGCTCTATCCCTCCGTCCCTCACGTGCATCACATTGCACCTGTCGCAGTAGAACATCCTGTCCAGCTGCTTCATGTATATCGGGCTGTTGCACGACGGACATTTGACCTGGACCACTTTCATCGCAATCCCTCCAGAGTCTTCGAGAGCTGTTGGACCTGTTTCATGGCGTCAGCGATGGATGCCGGCTTGTGCTTGAACTCACCTTCAACCCTCTCGGATCCGTGCCTGAAGAATCTGTACGCAAGGAAGAGAACGATCAGGCCAGCAGCAAGACCGCCCAAGGCGATCCTGATGTCCTCAGATCCGAAAAGCATCCCAGCAGCTGCAATCAGGCCGCCGCCAGCACTGCCAGCAGTGACCGCTAGGCTCTGGAAGAGCGGGTCGCCGGGCGCCCGGCCGGAGAGGACCTGACCAGTGACACCATCGATGGTGTCCATGTACATCCTGTCCCTGTAGTTGTAACGTACCACCCACACAGGATAGTAGATCATCGAGAGCCTCTTTGGGAATACATGGAGCTTCTCGAAGGTCACATGCGGGACGCGGGCACCTGACCGCGCCCTTGCCAGCGCGTCGCCCTTGGCATGCACCACCGCATCATCCTTGCTCGTGGTCGACTCGAACGTGGGAATCATCTCGAAGTCCGCAAAGCTTGTCTCTCCTGCGAAGTTCTTCAGAGTCCTGATCCCCAAGTCCCCTGGGTCGCATGCGATCTCAGAGAAGACGTAGTCCTGCAGGACCATGACCTCCTTTGGAATCCGCTCCACGCGCACGTTTCCCTTCTGGTCAGTGTGCCTTCTCTCCTCGTAGCCACAGATCCACCCAGCTACTCTCGTCGTGGTCTTCCAAAAGGGCAGATAGATTGGATAGGTCTCGATGACCTTGCCCACCTTCCTCAGGTCCCTTGCCTTCCAACCTCTCTTCCACCATGACTGCGTGGACGACATGACAGTGTCGTGCCCAGCCTTGTTCTTGAAGGCGATGGTGTGAACACCCTGGTCTCCCTCGACAAACAGCGTGGAGCTGCAGTAGCTGCAGAGCACTGCGTTCTGGCCCTCAGCCACAGAGAGAGCACCGCCACACGCCGGGCAAGTCAATCCGACAGAGATGTCCATTCTCACAACCTCCTGGCAACGAACAACGCAGTCGCAAAAACCCCGACAACCGTCACAGCCATTGCCGCTGCTGCGACAATTGGCTGCACAGTCGCCAACAGGCCCTCACCGATGAATGCTCCGAATCCCAGAACGGCCACTGCGATGTACGCGCTCGAGCCCCTTGTCGGGAACCCGGCAGAGAACACCTCGCCCGACGAGCCGTCGAGAACGACCTCGTACCTCTTCTGGTTGAACACATAGTCGATCTTCCATATGGGGAAGTACACGAGCGCCTGCTCCTTCGGCTTTCCAGGCAGATTGTTGAGATACGACGTCATCTCGATATCGGGCTTGATGAGCTCTGCACCGCCGACATCGAAGTTCGCATCGAATATCTTCAGGTCGCCCGCGGGGACCTTCAAATTGTGCAGCCCAGGGAGGGTTGTCGAGCCCGCGGGCTGGATGAGCACCTGCTCGACGTTGTTCACGTCCCTCTTGAACATGTAGACCGGGAAGTACTGCTTCTTCACTCCAGCAATCTGCGCAAGCTTGTCCAAGTCCTTCGCCTTGGTTGATCCTGCTGCCCATCTCCTGAACATCATGATCGAATCGTTCTCCTTGACCATGTACGGAAGGACGTAGTAGAACGCGGCTCCCGTCCGGTCTATGAAGACCTGCGAGCTGCAGTATGGGCATTTCACGAACTTGACCCCGGTATCGAACGGCACGGGGGCTGCGCACTTTGGACACTTGATAGTTGCCAAGCTGATTCACCCTTCCTTTGACTGTCTAGACGACCTGAACGTGTTCGCCCATTACAGTGCTTTTCCGCATCCCGGGCAGAACTTGGATGTCGCCGGAGCCTCGGCTCCGCACGCCGCGCACTTCTTCGTGGCGGCCACGGGGCCTCCGCACTCCGGGCAGAACTTGGTGCCCTCAGGCACCTCGGCCTTGCACTTCGGGCAGGGCACGGTCTTCGGTCCCAGCTTCGCGCCGCACGAGGCGCAGAACTTGTTCGTGGGCGGGTTCGCGGTACCACATTTCGGACATGCGACCTGTGGCGCAGCCGCAGCCTGAACCGGCTGCTGTCCTGGCGGAGCCATAGCGCCGCCCGGCTGCATCATCGTGCCAACCATTGCATAGCCCATGCCGATGCCTGCGCCGACGCCCACGCCCGCTCCTGCAGCACCACCAGCGCCGGCCGGATTCTGCGCAGCCTCTCTCATGGCCTGTCCGGTCTGGTACTGCATGTAGTTCGCGCCGAGAACCTGCATAGAAGCTCGTGTATCGACCGCCTTTTGGACCTCCTCCGGGAGAGAGATGTACAGGCCAGAGATCTTGTCAATCGTGATGCCATAGAGGTCAAAGTGGTCCTTCGTGCGAGACAGCACAACCTGCTCAATGTTGGTAAGATTCGCTGCGAGGTCCGCAACTCCCAGGCCCTGCTTCTTCATGTCGCCAACGGAGTCGTAGATCAGGATGACCATCTGCTCCTTTATCCTCTCCTCGACCTCGGCACTCGACGCGAAGTTGAACGTTCCCACGAATTGGTTCACAAAGTTCTCCGGCGAGGCCACCTTGTACCTGAACTCGCCGAACACGCGCAGGTTGACCATGCCGAACTCCTGGTCCCTGAACTGGTACGGCTGCTTGCTGCCGAACTTCCCGTCGAAAGCCCTCTTCTGGAGGTAGATGAGCTCGGCCTGCTGCCGAACACCGGATAGGAAGTGCACGATCTTGCCCACAATAGGAGCGTTCAACGAGGTAAGCGCATACCTGTCCGGCCTGTCGATGTAGGCGAGCGCCTTGCCGTCCCTGAAGAAGACGGCGATCTCGTCCTCTCTCACGACGATGTTGTCGTTGAATCTGATGTTCCTGGCCATGCGGAACATTATGTTGTTCCGCTTGTCGACGTCCTCCCACTTGAATGTCTCCGCGCCAATAAGAGTGCCCATCTATCACACCTCCGTTCCCGTGATTGCTTTCATCCTTCTGTCGAATTGGTCCTCGAAGGCAGTTATCCTTCCTCTGATGTTCATGAGGTCCTTATGGCTCGTAGCCTCATCGGCTGCCATTAAGGAGTTCTTGAGCGAGTCGACGCTCGCGGCGATGGAAACCACATGATCGAGCATCGCTGCGTCGAACTCGTATAGCTTGTCCAGCTCCTCCTCTTTGATCTGCAGGTCAGCAGCTATGCCCGAGTAGCCCATCTCCGCATGCGTCACCACACCTTCCACCTTCTTGAACTGATTGATGAGGCCGCCAAGCGTGTCCAGCTCCTGCGAGCCGTAGCTCTGCATCAGTATGCCCCGGCACTCCTCCAGCCCGCGTCTCTGCAGGCCGAGCCTCTCGGCCAGCTGCATCCGGAGCATCCTGTCAGCATCCCTCAGGTCTTCCCTTCGTCTGTATCCTCGGAAGCCCGGGATGTAGGTTTGGATCTTCTTCAGAATTCCTCTGTCTTCCTCAACTCTTTCTCTTATATCTGGCATTAGGGGGATCCCTCCCGTTCTCATCGGCTAATATCGCCCAGCTTGGTTAATAAACGTGTCGTTGGAAAACCGAGCCGATGATAGTGAGACTGGCCGCACTTTATGAACACGTTCTGCATTATCTCCCGGGCATGGGCTTCAGGATCGTTGGAGTTATCGGCTCCAGCAAAGCAGAACCAGAGGTGCTCCAGCTTGCTGAGCAGGTAGGTGCGGAGATTGCGAAACGAGGCGCGGCCCTGGTCTGCGGCGGGCTCACCGGCGTCATGGAGGCCGCCTGCAAGGGCGCGAGGAGCGAGGGCGGGCTCACAATCGGGATAATCCCTTCGGACAACAAGGACGATGCCAATCCATACGTCCAGATACCAATCGTGACCGGCATGGGAATGGGCAGGAACGTCATGCTCGTCAAGACCGCTGATGTGCTCATCGCAGTTGGCGGTGAGTTTGGCACGCTCTCGGAAATAGCACATGCTCTGAACATAGGCAAGAAGGTAATCGGCCTGCGCACCTGGAAGCTCGAGCGGGCTCACAGCAGATCCATCCCAAACCTGATTGAGGCCGACAGCCCCAAGAAGGCCGTTGAGCTGGCTCTCGGAACAGTTTCTGCGCAAAGATAATGTAAAGCCTGACGCTTGAGCTGGACTTGACAAGCAGAGGATGACAAATGGGCACTTCCAGAGTGTTCATAGCACTCGACCCGGACAGAGGTAGTGGAACGAGAAAGGTCGTCACCGCCCTCGGGATGCCCGAATTGAAGGAGAAGAGCGTTCTTGTCAAGCCGAATTTCAACACTGCGGATCCTCCTCCTGGATCCACTCACCTCGACACATTGCGCACGATGATAGACCTGATCATGGCCCAGTCTCCAGCGCGGGTTGTTGTTGCGGACAGGAGCGGGCCTGCCAAGACGAGCAAGGTGTTCCAGGAGAAGGGCGTGTTCGCCCTCTCAGAGAGGATGGGGTTCGACTGTCTCGTGTTCGACGACATGCCAAAGGACAGATGGGTCAGAATCGACCCTCCAGGAAGCCACTGGAGAAACGGGTTCCTGTTCGCCAAGCCCGTTCTCGAGGCGGATGCGGTGATCGGGCTCTGCTGTCTCAAGACACACCAGTACGGAGGCCATTTCACGATGTCCCTGAAGCTCACGACGGGGATGGTCCACAGGAGCAACATGACGGAGCTCCACACGTCCGTCCTTAACCAGAGGAACATGATCGCGGAGATGAACTGCGCCTACAGACCTGCGTTGGTTGTCATGGACGGTGTTGAGGCCTTCACCACTGGAGGCCCAGTGTCCGGGACCAGGTGGAGAGCTGACTTGACCTTTGCATCGACGGACAGGGTAGCTCTTGATGCCGCTGGCGTGGCAGCGCTCAAGATTCATGGCACGATCTCCAAGTTGCAGGACAGACCAATTTTCAAGCTGGACCAGATACGAAGAGCTGCGGAGCTGGGCATCGGTGTCTCGACCCCAGAAGAGATTGAAATCGTCCCTGTGGACGAGGCCTCAGAGGAGTGGGCAGAGAGAATCAAGTCCGTGCTCATGCATGGATAGAAGCTGTTTTCTCGCACAGGCTCTCTGCTCGTTTCCGTGCTTCTAGAGCATTTGAGCACAGTGGGTGGACGCCCTAAGTTGGGCCTCCGAATCCCAAGTCTATTGTGATATCGTGAATTGGATAGGAACACCAGCCAAGAAAAGGCAAGGCTGAGTTCGGACTCACGCTAGCTTAATCTGCGACGACAGCCGATTCACTAGGGCTCGAATGTTGACTTGTCAGTCAACGCCCAGAGTGCATTGAAATAGCAACCGTGCACTAGCTATTTCGATCAACATGAACAAATACTTGAAGACACTGATCGCTTTGTTCATCGCACTGGCTGCCGTGGCTGCTGGGACAATCACATATGTAGTGCTTACCGGCGTCGGTGGCACCGGCGGCCACTTCTTGTCCAGCTTCTATAGCGAGGAATCTCTGAGAGAATTCCTGAAGGATTCTGCAGTCGATGTGAGCCAAGGAGGCTGGGCTGATGAGAGGTACTCGCTCGGGACGCCAACAGAACTCGCGCCCGAGAACTCAGCGGCTGGCGTACCTTATTCATCGACGAACGTACAGGTCGCCGGAATCGACGAAGAGGACATCGTCAAGACCGATGGTGAATACATCTACATATCGAGCTGGAACAGTGTTTCGATATTGAGGGCGTATCCCCCGTCGGGCCTAGCCAATGCATCGCGCATCGACGCAAAGGATGTGATTGGCCCCGGATTTGATGATGTGAATGTGTGGATCAAGGGACTGTACATCGTGTCAAGCAGGCTTGTGATCATTTCGGAGGTCAGTCCTCCTTACTACTGGGAGGACTACATCGAGCGATCCCCACTGAATGCCACCAATATCGTCTGGGAAGGGCCGAGAACGATGATATCTGTTTTTGACGTCACCGATGCGGAGAACCCTGTGTTCGAGTTCTCATGCGGCGTGTCGGGATATCCGCTGACATCTAGGATGATCGATGGGCGAGTGTACCTGATTGCCCAGTCGTACACCTGGATCTATCAGGGCGATCTGGCCATTCCGAAGCTCTGGGCTGGCTCCGATTCTCGTGAGTTCAGCCTGAGCAACATATTCTATGATCCGGAAACGACCGAGGCGAATTCCTTCCTCAACTTGCTCGCGGTGAATGTCGAGACGGAGGAGTCAAACCACATGTCGATCGTCGCAGGATACGCATCGACAATATACATGTCATACAACGCCCTCTATCTCACGATCCAGAAGTGGACCGGCGAGTGGATAGCTCTCGACTTGGAGAGAACGCCCGAGGATGAGGACTCCACGTTGACCACAATCTACAAAGTGTCCGTAGATGGCCTCTCGATGGAGACCACTGCTAGGGGTGACGTCAGGGGATGGCTCCTGAACCAGTTTTCGATGGATGAGAAGGACTCATTCCTAAGAGTCGCCACGACGACGAGTTGGATTGAGCCCAAGAAC
>Ga0315312_1002203_pt1 | contig 13779 bp, 19 predicted proteins | sample TDP7_MG_FD_203629 | JGI IMG/M metagenome (GOLD analysis project Ga0315312, IMG submission 203629) | Freshwater sediment microbial communities from Lake Towuti, South Sulawesi, Indonesia - TDP7 | ecosystem: Environmental > Aquatic > Freshwater > Lake > Sediment | place: Indonesia: South Sulawesi... | reverse complement strand
GTGCGCCGATTTCATCGAGGATTTCCTGAGCCGGCGCCCTGACTGTAACCTTATTCATAAGATAGCCGCCTATCCAGAATCCCCCACCAAGGTAGTTGTTACTCTCGACCAGCAGTGTCTTCTGGCCACTCATGGCAAATTCTCTTGCAGCGACAAGTCCGCTTGGACCTGCACCAACAACAATCACATCATTGTCGAGGTGCTCCTGAAATTCTCTGGCAAATTCAGATACTATTGCACCGGTTACGTTCTTTTCTGATACTTTTGAGAAAGCCATAGCTATCATCTCCTTTCTACAACGACAATGGTTATTTTGTAGGTAAAATCTCCACCATTCTCTCAAGCGATTTTTTCGCTTTCGTTCTTACCTTCTCGGGCACCGTGACTTCGTATTGCATATCTTCCAACGAAGTAATGATCTTATCCAGGGTAATCTTTTTCATATTGGGACAAACGGCCCTGTCACTGGCGGGAATAAATTCGGCCTGCGGATTTTGTTTTTTCAGAGCGTGAATTATTCCTATCTCGGTTGCTACTATGAACCGCTTTGCAGTGCTGGCCTTAGCAAACTTGAGCATTTGGCCGGTGCTGAGTATCTGGTCCGCGAGGTCTTTGACCGGCTCTGTACATTCCGGATGCGCCATTACAATCGCATCAGGATACCTCGCTTTTTTATTTTTTATATCTTCTTCCATTATCAACACATGTACATGGCAATAGCCAGGCCAAAGCATCAGGTCTCTGCCGGTTTTCTCGACAACAAACTGGCCAAGATGCCGGTCCGGCACAAAGATAATGGGCCTATCCTCTGGCAAAGAGTTCACCAGCTCGACAGCGTTAGCACTGGTGCAGCAATAATCGCTCTGGGCTTTAACCTCTGCGGAACTATTCACATAACAAACCACCAGCGCATCTGGATGTTTTTGTTTTAGCTGGCGCAGCTCGGCTGCGGTAATCATATCCGCCAGTGGACAGCCTGCAAATTTATCCGGTAAAAGCACGGTCTTTCCCGGCGAAAGAATCGCAGCGGTCTCCGCCATAAATTGTACGCCGCAAAATACAATTACCTTTGCATCGGTCTGCGAGGCCTTTATGCTCAGACCTAAAGAATCGCCGGTGAAATCAGCCAGGTCCTGAATCTCACCGGGCTGATAGTTGTGCGCCAGTATAACTGCCCTCCGTGAGTTTTTCAGGTTACTTATTTTCTCAAAAAGTTTATCGTTCACTTCGTATCTCGTGATTCAGGTTATCAGGGTACCAGGTTATCAGGTAGTGGGTATCAGGTTATCAGAATATCAGGTTAATCATAACTGCCTCTGATATCCTGATACCCTGGTATCCTGCACCCTGATGTCCTGATATCCATCCGTATTTTGCTTTACGCTTCACGCTTCTTATGTTTTGTGTAGACCAAATCAGGATGTGGTGTGCTAACGGTGACACCGGGCGGCACTGACTCTTTTATCCAGACGTTGCCGCCGATGACCGCACCTTTACCGATGGTTACATCGCCTAATATCGTCGCCTCGGCATAGATTGTCACGTTATCCTCTATGGTCGGATGCCTTTTACCTCCTTTTATTATCCTTCCTCTCTCATCCTTCGGGAAGCTCAAAGCTCCTAACGTAGTTCCTTGGTAAATCTTAACATTATCGCCTATAATTGTGGTTTCGCCTATTACCACGCCGGTGCCATGGTCGATAAAGAAGTTTCTGCCGATCGTTGCGCCAGGATGTATGTCAATACCGGTCTTTGTGTGCGCACATTCAGTCATTATTCGCGGGATTAACGGCACCTGTTTTAGATACAATTCGTGTGCAATGCGATATGTTGCAATTGCTACGATGCAGGGATAACTTATTACAATCTCTTCGTAAGATTTTGCAGCAGGGTCGCCATCAAAAGCTGCGATAACGTCACCTTTGAGCAATTCTCTGATTTTAGGCAGTTGAGCCAATAGATGCTGAGTGACATTCTCTGCCATTGTTCGGCAGTCACAGCCATCACATTTCTTTATTCTGCATTGGTATTGGAAAGCTCTTTCTATCTGTTGCGAAAATTCCGTATAGATCTGCCAGAGAATATCGCCGATGATAAAGTTAATATTCGATTTAGTAATCGTTCTTTTACCGGTATAGCCTGGAAAAAGCACTTCAAAGAACAAATCAAGAATCTCCAGAATCTTAGATCGCACCGGCAAATTAGAAGCATCGATAAAATTTATGCCGGAATCGCCAAGATAGGTCTGACCGATTTTACCCACCAGATCTTCAATTTTTTTGTTGGTCAACTTGCTCTTTCGCATTGTTAAGCCTGCCTGAAAAACAAAAATTTTCTGCTATTACTGAAACATTTCGGTGGAGATATATCTTTCGCCGGTATCGGGCAAAATTACCACTATTGTTTTGCCTTGGCTTTCGTCGCGCTGCGAGACTTGTATCGCCGCCCACATGGCAGCGCCCGAGCTTATCCCCGCTAATATTCCTTCTTTCGCTGCCAATTGTCGGGCCGTTTCCATAGCATCCTCATTAGCAACCTGTATAATCTCGTCGACTACATCCATATTCAACACTTGTGGGATAAATCCAGCTCCGATGCCCTGTATTTTGTGCGGGCCTGGCTTACCACCGGAAAGGACCGGCGAATCCTTCGGCTCTACAGCTACGGTTTTGAGGTTCTTATTATGCTGTTTCAATACTTCGCCGCATCCGGTCAAAGTTCCGCCCGTTCCCACCCCGGAAACAAAAATGTCTACATTGTGGCCTGTATCCTCCCAAATCTCTTTTGCCGTAGTTTCTCGGTGAATCTGTGGATTTGCGGGATTTTTGAATTGCTGCGGCAGAAAGGCATTTCTGTTCTGGGCCACGAGCTGTTCAGCCTTTTCAACCGCTCCTGTCATGCCCCGCTCAGCCGGCGTTAGCACAAGCTCTGCGCCGAACAACTGCAGTATTTTTCTCCGCTCAATGCTCATCGATTCAGGCATCGTCAATATCAATCTGTATCCTCTGGCAGCACAAACAAAGGCCAGTCCTATACCTGTGTTGCCACTGGTCGGTTCGATTATAACAGTGTCCGGTTTTATAAGCCCCTGCTGTTCACCTGCTTTTATCATCGACAACGCGATCCTATCCTTCACGCTGCCGCAGGGATTACATGACTCAAGCTTGGCTAAAATGGCAGCTTTATCTGAACCAAGCTTGTTAATTCGTACTAATGGCGTATAGCCAATCGTGGCAGTAATATCCTCGAATATTGCACTCATAATTCGCCTCTATGTCTATATTTGGTAATCTAAGGCCCTTTTATCTTTCGCCCTATCAAGCAAATCCTGCAGCGTTATAGATTGCAAAACATTTTTAATTGCCTCGTTCACTTGCTTCCAAAGTTGCCTTGCAATACAGTCAGCAGCCCGCGCACAGTAATCTTCGTTTTCGATGCATTCGACAGTAGTAACAGACCCCTCTAAGCAGTTAAAAACGTCGCTAAGTTTAATCTGATTTGGGGCTTTGACAAGAATATATCCGCCTTTGGCACCTCTAATACTCCTGACAAATCCCGCTGATCTAAGCATAGATATTATTTGTTCCAGATATTTCACGGATATATCCTGGTGCTGGGCAATTATTTTTAGCTGCAACGGCCCTTGCCTGTAACTTTCAGCCAGTTCTAATATGGCTCTAATTCCATATCTGGTGCGAGTCGAAAGCTTCATATTTAATTTCCCATTATTCCTACTATATTGGTAGTATATTATACGAGGTTTCTAAGACTTGGTGCAAACAAAATTGATAAATTAGCAGAAATTTTAGAAAATATTTTCTAAGTGCTTTATTATCCACCTTTTACAAGGCATAACCAAGCCGTATAGCCGACAAAGCCCTAAGTTTTGTGGCTAACCTCAAAAGTCAATTGGTTGACGGTCTAACCAATTGCCCCTATTATTTGGTTGATGACAAAGAACTCTATAACTTTATCAAATATTGAACTACCTGAGCCATCGTTAGACCATCTGAAAAGGCTAACCGATGACACCGGCCTATTCCAGCACGCGATGTTTACAATACCCGACCGCGCAAAAGGCTACACAACAGACGATAACGCAAGAGCTGCCCTTACGATGGCCAAGTATTACGCCCGATACCCTGAACCGGAATCTCTCCGGCTCTTGGGTATATATCTTTCCTTTATCTTGCATTCACAGAATAGCGATGGCTCAATCAGAAACTTTATGAATTTTAATAGGACCTGGCGCAAGGATGAGCCAGCAAGTGATGCTCTTGGCAGAGCGTTATGGGCGCTGGGAACAGTCATTGCTGATCCACCAACGCCGGCTTATTTATCTGTTGTCAAAGACTGTTTTGATAGGTCCGTACAATTAGTCCCGAAGCAGTATCCCAGAAGTGTGGCGTACTCGATACTTGGTATGTCTGATTATCTAAAGCACTTCCCCGGAGCCAGTGACATCAAACGCCAAATAGAAATAGCGGCAGACAGCCTGGTAAATTGGTACAAAGAAAATAATTACCCCGATTGGCAATGGTTTGAGGATGTCCTGGCTTATGATAATGCCGTTTTGCCACACTCACTATTTGTAGCAGGCTTGACCTTGGAGGGCAAAAAATACCTTGAAATTGCAGAAAAGACTTGTGAATTTCTTCTGGAGAATACTTTCAACGGTGAGCATTTTAGCTTCATCGGCTGTGACGGCTGGTATAAGCGAGGCCGTACAAGAGCGGCATTTGACCAGCAGCCCTTAGAAGCAGCCGGCACAATTATGATGTTACGAGCTGCTTATGACGCTACCGAAAATGACTATTTCTTGACCCTGCAAAGAAAAGCGTTCGATTGGTTCCTTGGTGAAAATGACTTGCATACGCCGCTTTACGACTTCAGAACGAAAGGATGCTGCGACGCCCTAACGCCTGACGGGATTAATGGCAATCAGGGGGCAGAGAGTATGTTGAGCTTTTTGCTGGGCTTGTTGGCTATATTTGAAAGCTATACCATCGTTGATAAGATAAAGGACAGTTGCGCTAACGCCCTCCAGTTGCATAGGTAGGAAATACGAGAGACAAAACCATATCTTCATTGCTTTGATAGTCTCTCAGGCTGACTTTGGAATTCATAGTGATTACGTCGTTGGAACCTTCCAAAGGTGAGACGATACTAGAATCCTTTGTTTTGAAATTTCTGTTACCTTCCTTTCTGACTACAAGTTGAAATTACCGGTTGCTTCCGGCTGATAAAGAATTTCCTCGACTACCAGCCTTCCATATTCTCCTTCTATGACCTGGCGGTCGATAATGTCCCCAATCTGGCATCCGAGCAAAGTGGTTCCAATGGGAGTTAAGATAGAGAACCTGTTCCGCTCAGGATTTGCATCGGATGGGAAAACCAAGTCAAGTACGATTTTCTCATTCGTGAATAAGTCTTTGAGACACACTTTTGAATTCATCGTAATGACATTGGGGGGAATGTCCCTCCAATAAACTACCTTAGCACAGTCTAATTTGCCGTCGAGCTTAACCAACATTGCTCGTTCTTCCTCAGCAAACTCTTTGTCACTGTTGATTAATTCCAGCAAGCGTTGGAGGTCGAAATTCGTAATGTAAATATCTTTCCTCTCAGTCATGATTTTTCCTTTCCATCGTTTTTAACTACAAGGGAAAATCACCTGCTGCCTCTGGTTGATATAGTACCCCTTCGATTCTTAACCTTCTAATTCCTGCTGGCACCTGCCATTCGATGGTATCTCCGACCTTATAACCAAGTATTGCTGTTCCAACAGGTGCCAAGATGGAAATTTTACCCTCGTCCAAGTTTGAGTCGCTGGGGAATACAAGCTGCATTATTATTTCTTCGTTTGTATCCAGGTCTTTAATACGTACTTTGGAATTCATGGTAACTACATCCGCGGAAATCTTTCTGGAAGAAACGACTTCGGCACGCTCCAATTCTTTTTCCAATTTGAGAAAAGCATCATCACTTTTGCCCACAAGTTTAGAAGCCCAGAGCAATTCTCTTAACCGTTCCAAATCATAATCAGTAATTTGAATCCCTTTCTCTTTCATGATTGTCCCTTCATTCTCTTTTAAGGCCTCTTTTTTGGTCCATCATTTTCTTTTTAACCTTACAGGCCAAAATGACCGGATGCTTCAGGCTGATAAAGAATCTCTGCTATCTTGAGCTGTTTTAATCCTGTAGTAGACTGATATTCAATCGTATCACCGGATTTGCGGCCAAGCACGGCAGTTCCAATAGGTGTCAATATGGAAACGTTTTCCTCCTTCAAATGTGCCTCGTTTGGAAACATTAGCCAAAAAGTCACATCTTTATTTTTAAGGTCTCTTAGACGTACATGAGAGTTCATTGTTACGACGTATGGCGGAATACTTTTCTGCGAAGTGACAATAGCATGTTGTATCTTCTCCTCTAACTTGTCCAGAATCGACTTGTCCTCTTTTCCCAAAGCTCTCGCTGATTGGAGTACTTTTTTTAATCTTTTCAAGTCAAAATCAGTAATGTGAATACTTCCGGTTTCCATCGTTATTGTCTTTTATTCTTCTTTTTTTCTTGAGCGACAGCAATTATTTTGAGGCGCTCGTTGCATTTCGGTTTTTCTCTTCGAAGAGCTTCTTAATAATCGTTGAAGCTTCTGCTCTGCTTCGGGCTGGTACAATAGCTTCTCGATTTTTAGCCGCCGGGCTCCTGTTGTGCCTTCATAATTAATAATATCTTTGACTTCCTTACCAAGCAGAGAAACACCAACAGGACTTATAATCGATATCTTATTTCGCGCAGGATCAGCGTATTTCGGAAATACCAATTCAAAAACCATCTTCTTATCCGAATCCGGATCTCTCAAAAATATCTGAGAGTTCATTGTAATAATATTGTACGGAACATCTCTGAGCGGCAATATCGTGGCACACTCAAGCTTTCTAAGAAGTTCATGGTAGCTTAGCTGCTCATCGGAATTCAACAATCCGGTGTTGATATTATTTACCAATTCCTTTAAAGGACCGAAATCAATATCAGAGATACAAATTTCCATTTGTTTCATGACAGGCCTTTTTAAATCCCTATTTTTATCTTTAATGTTATGACGGCATATAGCATCGCAAAAATATGTCAGCCATATATCGTGCTAACACTTCAAAAAAAGCGCAACAAAAAAGGCCAGCGACAAGAGCTGGCCCTCTATTTTCTTGAAAGTCAGCCTATTATCGCCGTAGTATGGTAATATTCCCGCAAAAACCAAAGCCGGTTACATTGTCTCTGGGTTTATGCAGGGAGAATAGATAAATGATTAGCTCTGGCTCTATCTCAAAGACCGTTTGGGCATCATCTGGTGCCAGCCGCTTCGCTGACTTTGAATAAGCCGGACCTCGTTTGGGGGAAATAACCATTTTTTGACTTCCTAAAACTAAGCTCTTAATTCCTGAATACTCTATTGCCAACATCTAAACAGTAATTATAATAGACCGTAGAAAACACGTCAACCCCTTCAGGGCTATTTACCTGACTCCGCAAGAGCTTGCTTAAAATATCTCAGGTTCCGATTTTTCTTAGGCTCTGACGAAACCACAATGCTCATAAGAGTTGTTTAATTAGTCCAGAATTTCAGCGCCTTTTTCGCCGATCCACTCGATATCGCGGCCAATCCCCTGGACAGTCTGACAGCCGACCAACGAAAAGACCACAATAATTAGAACTAAAACCAAAAGCGCTTTTCTAAACATCTTCTTGAACCTCTTTTTTTAACGGGCGGTTACAACCCCCCAGTAAACTGGGGGGGGCTAATCATAGAATATTTAGCCGCCAAATTTATTTGGCGGTTTATCTTCATATATTATATAACTGCCAACGAACACAACAAGCAAGATGTGTTACATTTGGCCGATTAATGAAATATTAAAGTATGAAAGTTGCCACCTTTAATGTCAATTCCTTGCGCGCTCGTTTGTCCATAGTGCTTCGGTGGCTCACGGAGCATCAGCCCAACATCTTATGCTTTCAGGAAACAAAAGTTCAGGATATTGATTTCCCAACCGATGAATTTGATAAGACCGGCTACAAATACGTCTTCAAAGGCCAAAAAAGCTATAATGGCGTGGCAACTTTTAGCAAAAGCCCAATCACAAATGTAGAATTTGGCTTGCCCGATGAGCCGAAGGACGAAGCCCGCTTGATTAAAGCAGAAACCAATGGCATTGTAATCGTCAATACCTATGTCCCGCAGGGCTACCTGCCGGAATCTGAAAAGTTCGAATACAAGTTAAATTGGTTTGATCGCCTGCACCGCTATTTCAAAAAGAATTTCAAGTCCACCGATCCTGTACTTTGGCTCGGCGACTTTAATATAGCACCACAGCCGATAGACGTATACGACCCTGAAACTTTATTAGGGCACGTTTGTTTTCATCCGGAGGTTCAAAAGGCGCTGGATAAAGTTATGCAGTGGGGGTTTGTTGATGTTTTTAGACTCCACTGCAGCCAGGCAGGCCAATATACATTCTGGGACTACAGATTGCCAAATTCTTTCAAACGCAACCTCGGCTGGCGCTTAGATCATATTATGGCTACTGAGCTATTGGCTAAAAAGAGCACCGCTTGTTATATAGATAAAGAGCCCCGCACTAAAGATAAACCCAGCGACCATACACCGCTTATCGCCGAGTTTACCTTGTAGTAACTCTTTTATAAACTTTATAAAATTTATAAATATTATAACTTTTTTCTTGAACTTTAGCTTTTTATGTGCGATACTATGTAAAGGAAAGGAAGATTGTTATGATTAAGATAAGTATGACAAAAGCACGACAGGATTTCACGGATATAGCCAATCGTGTAATATATGGCGATGAGCGGATATGTATACAAAAAAACAATAAAGCCGCCTTTGCTCTTGTTCCTGTTGAGGACGTAGAGATATTGGAGGCATTGGAAGACCAAATTGACGTTCAGGCAGCCAAAGCAGCGATTAAAAAAGGCAGATTTATTGACCTCGAAGTTCTGGCAAAGCAGTTAGGGGTATAATCAGGAATGTACCACGTTAAAGTGGCAGAGGATGCCGCAAAGTTTATTCGAAAACAGGATAAACGAATACAACATCAGATTATTAATAGTATCAGGTCTCTTGCCCAAAATCCACGTCCGCAGGGCTGCCAAAAATTACAGAGGTATAAAGAATTATACCGTATCCGTTCTGGCAATTATAGGATTGTCTATAACATTAAAGAAAAGATTTCGCTTATTTTTGTTGTTCGTGTAGCTCACCGCAAAGACATCTACCGTCATCTGGGAAAATAACTGCCCGATCGGTAAGGTGTGCTACGCACACCATTCCCCAATTTTGGATATTCAATGGTCAATGTGTTATATTCTTCACCACGGAATCCGGCTGCAAAATGAAAACGTCCTATTCTGGCTCAACAACCCGGCAAATTTTCTTTCCGCAGTTCTTGCATGTTCCCCTAAGGATCAGGCCTTTGTTCCTCATTTCTGCCTTTTCCAAGACGATAGGAACCGAGCCTCCACACTTCCCGCAAAATACATTCGCTAAAATCTTTTCCTGTGCCCATCGGGGAATTATCTTCCAGCGTTTTGCAGCTTGCGGCGTGAAAGGATCGGCAGGTGGAATAGGCATTATCATCTTATCCTCGAAATAAAAGCTCTGCGGCGGCGCGCCAATGGACTTGCGAACCAAAATCAAAACATGTCTGCACCGGCCGACGGAGTGCCTTATTATGCCGTTTCTTTTTCTTTTAAGTATCCAGACACATATTTATGAATGATGCTGGATATCAAGGTCTGATAGGGAATTCCTTCTTGAGCTGCAAGCACTTGGACTCGATCTAAATCCTTTGAAGACATCCGAATATTGATTCTCTTATCTTTTTGGAGTGTATTTCGAGCATACCGCTGAAGCTTTTTAATCTCCCGTTTTTGATTCTTAACAGGTTTCCATTCGCCCCGTTCATACGAATCCAATATATCCTTTTCATCGTTATTCAAAATCATCTTCTTCATTTCTAATCCTCAAATATTTGTGAGTTGCCTTTCTGCTGGGAATTATTGTTTTCAACACTATTTCATCTCCCTCCTGTACGTAAGGAACAAGATATGCATAATTATCAATCCTTACTATCACGATCTTTTGCCCTGGATACTTATGCTGGTTTGGATGTTCAATTACCTCTAAGATATCTTGCCGTTCCAGCAAGATAACGACCTGTTCAAAACAAACACCTCGTTGTTTTTTCAGCCATTCATTCTTCTCATTATTCCACCGAAAAACCTTCATTGCTCAAATATATGACAATGTCTGCCTGATGTCAATATTTTATTTGTTCGCGACGACCCATTTTGGATATTCAATGGCAGATGTGTTATATTTCTTCGCCACGAAATCCGACTGAAAAAGGAAACGTACCAACGTCAGGCATCAGTCACGGCACGATAGCAACGTCGCCTGAATACCATTTTTAGAATTTTTTTCTTGAGTTAACCCTGTCCATCAAATCCTTCTTTTTTCAGATAAAACGATGTCAATTCAGAAATCAAGATTTGATCCAATCTTTCGAAATGCCAAATGATATAGACCTGACCCGCAAACACATGATGTATCATAAGTTCGGCAGAAGCAGACAGAATTATTGTGACGGTTCCCAGACGTAGCGGCCTGTCTTATCGATCCAACCGAACATATCGCCAAGTTCAACCTTAGCGACACCCTTCGAAAAACTGTCTGCCTTATCAAATCGCGGTTTGATAACTATTTTTCCTGTCTTGTCAATATAGCCCCATTTCCTGTCTAAATTCACCTTTGCCAGTCCCTCAGAAAAAAACCACGCGTCATCAAACTGCGGTTTAATAACTATTTTCCCTGTCTTATCGATATAGCCATATTTATCACCTATCTTAACAACTGCTAGCTCTTCGGAAAAAGACCGCGCGTCATCAAACTGCGGTTCAATAACTATTTTTCCTGTCTTGTCAATAAAGCCCCATTTGCCTCCCTTTAAATCATAGAAACCAAAGACAGAAGTGGTGAATATGTTCTTCGGCTCTGTAATTGTAAGAGTCATTTTACCCCCAATGTTGACTGGTGCTAATACATCCGAAAATGAATAGGCCTTGCCGAACTGGGCTTTAATTGCTATGCTACCATTGGTGTCAATAAAGCCCCATTTCCCACCTATGCTCACGGCCGCAAGACCCTCTTTAAAGTGTAGTACATCATCTTTAAAGCTTAGTACATCATCGAATTGAGGTTCGATGACGATTTTGCCAGTCTTGTCGACAAAGCCCCACTTACCACTAAGCTCCACTAACGCGCGACCATCCTCTTTAAAGTAACCACATGACTCGAATTGCGGTTTGATGACCATGACACCAGATTTGTCAATGAAACCCCATTTTCCACCGACCTCCACTGAAGCGAGCCCATTTGAGAATTCATCAGCTTTATCAAACTTGGGGTCGATAGCTACCTTGCCCGTAGTGTCAATATAACCAAACTTGCCTTCGGTCTCTATATAGGCAAGTCCTTCGGAGAAGTCACCCACTATTGGACTTTCATACTCGATGTCTAGAAAGTGCTTCGTCTTCGAATCAAATCGTGGTGTGATAGTCATGTTGCCAGAGGTACTAACGTAACCCCACTTTCCGCCAAGCTTTACGAGGGCGAGGCCTTCTGAAAAAACGTGGGCCTCTTCGTACCGAGGTTCGATCACTACATGACCAGACCGGTCTATCCAGCCATATTTACCATTGCGTTTGATCTCAAGAAGATCGTCTTCGCCGAGATTTGCAGTTCCTGTTGCAACAAGGCAACATATAAAAAATAGCAAGCTTTTCATAAAACCACCTCATTGGGGAACATGTTCTTTTCGCTAAACAAAGAAATGTGCCTCTCTTCGTATCTTTTTCTAACATTGGTTATATTGATCCGCATAACATCTCAAGCTCTAATATTTCGCCTGCCAGCGGATATCCTACCACGCTCGGCGAAAACGTCAAATGGATTGTTATAAAGCAAATTTCTGAGTTATTAAATCTTTGTCAAATTCGAGCGAGTAAGATAAAACTGTTCTTAAATCTATCTTTTTAGAAGCATTTAGAATTTCTATACTCACTATCTTGTCTTGCGAAGTTGTATCTATATTAACACCTTCAGAAATTTCTATAACTCCATCTGGCTTATCATCTCCCAACTTCAAATATAAAGCATCGACTTCATCATCATAATATACTTTCATATTTTCCTTCCCTTCTTCAAAGGATAACTTGTTACTATTGTGATTATATCATTTTCAACGGCAACTACAACTTTTAGCGGATACTTAAATCCCTCCACATCTTCTAAAATTTCATGTATCCCTTGACCAGATAAGTCTTTGTTTTCAAGAACCTCTAAAATTACGGATTCTGAAATGTTATATAATTTTGCCCTTCTTTTTGCATCACGAGAGAATTTTATCTTCATAAACCAAGTCCACTTTACTTTATGCAAAAGCCCTCGCCAAGACAATGGGAAATCAACCCCCACCACAGGGATGGGGGCTAATCTCTCAGAAAACCTGGGGAACCAGGATTCGGACCTGGACTAACTGATCCAGAGTCAGTTGTGCTACCATTACACTATTCCCCAATCTAATCGTATTGCGTATATCGTATCGCGTATTGCGTTAAGTAATCAATAAAACTCTGTGCTGTTATTTATTAAATTCTTTTGCTAACAAATCTGCTATATTTAAGCAATTTCCAGCCTGAGGGCAAAAGTACCGCAGCCAGCGATATCTTCAATAAATCACCCACAATGAAAGGATATAAGCCCACCGTCAACACGGTCTTATTGACACCCATCAGGCAGCACAGCCAGAGCAAACCGAAAGCATAAATGGCCATGTTTCCGAAAACCATTGCCAAAAGCGTAGTTCCAATTCGCCGGTCCCATCCTCTTTCAGCCAGCGAGCCTGTGATGTAAGCAGCGGCGATGAAACCAACCAGATACCCTCCGGTCGGCCCAAATAGTACCGTAAAACCGCCTCCTAATGCAAACACATGCAGTCCTGCTGCTCCCATCATTATGTATAAAAGCACAGATAGACTTCCTCGCCCAGCTCCAAATAGTGTCCCTATTATCAATACTGCGAAGGTCTGCCCCGTTATGGGAACAGGACTGAAAGGCAGCAAAATTCTAATTCGAGCACATAAAGCAATTAGCAAAGAGCCGCCAATAATCAAAGCGGCATCATAAAGTCCAGCGTATGCCTTCTTAGATGGCCGTAAAAAAGCGGCATAAGTTGCATTTGTCAACATATTTTCAACCTTTTGCCAAGGCCATAAACAAAAACCTCGTTATTTGCCGACCATTATATTGAAGCTTTTTTCTAAGTCAAATGCCACTGTCTGAAATTTCAGAAATATAAAATCACAATCCATCTGAATATAGACGATGTGAAAAACAAACGGGGCCTATACCGAATAATCAGTATAGGCCCCGAACTAATGCAAATCTGTCATATCAGCGATGTAATTCAGCTAAACTTGTCCCGAGCGCAGCCGAGGGATCAGCCTACGGCTACCGTTGCGGATACAGACGAATATCATCAAAGTACATCTTACCTGCAGCAGGCTGTGGATTAAGCCTGTCGCCAACGCCAATAATCATCTTCTTAACAGCCCGCGGATTCACGCCAGTAAACGCCGAAAGGTCAATATTCCACTCCGTCCACGCGGCTATGTTCGTCGCAGCAGCATCCGAATGTTTAA